>CEQL01035830.1_pt1 | contig 54712 bp, 51 predicted proteins | sample 356281 | NCBI WGS metagenome assembly CEQL01 (sample SAMEA2621203, study PRJEB7988) | marine metagenome | biome: marine biome (ENVO:00000447); feature: surface water layer (ENVO:00002042); material: "saline water (ENVO:00002010), including plankton (ENVO:xxxxxxxx)" | depth 5 m
ACAAAATGTTTATATTACAGTTTAATTTTTTTAACAAATATTATGGACGAATATAGTCTTAAATTAGACAAATCATTGATGCCTATCGTTGCAAGTATTAATAATCCAATAATATTGGAATTAGGTGTGGAGAATGGAGTATCTACTAACAGATTTTTAAAAATATGTGCGGAAAATAATGGTAAGTTATTTTCTGTAGATGTCAAAGATTGTTCCAAGGTATCTAACGACATAAATTGGAAATTTTTTCAAACTAGAGATGATAATTTTGAGTTTATAAAATCAAAAATTCCAAAGAAAATTGATGTACTATTTATTGATAGCTTACATGAAGCCCCACATGTAGAAAAGTTAATTAGATTTTATTATCCTATTGTAAAAGTTGGGGGATATATTTTCATAGATGATATTTCACACTTGCCTTATATAAAAAACAAAAATAGAGATAACTTTTATTGTGAAATAAATAATAGGGAAACATTTAATAAAATTCTCTCTATTTATTCAAATAATTCAATAAATTTTGATTTAAATTTTTCTTTTTTTTCCTCAGGTTTGGCGATTATCAAAAAAAAATCTGACAAAGAACTGAATAAAGTATCAGAATTAAATGAGAGAACCATGTCCATTAAAAATATTTTACGTAAAATATGGAAAAAAATAAAAATAAAATAATTTTTTTCATGCCCTCAATTGATGGCGGGGGAGTTGAAAAAAACTTATTTATAATTTCAAATTACATTAGAAAAAAAATTAATAACGTATCTATCGTAACTTTTGATAAAAAATTCAAAAAATTTTTTAATGATAAAATAGAAATTATATCAGTAGATAATATTGAAAATAATAAAAACTATTCCAAATACTATAAATACTTAAAATGTATTAATTTGTTAATGAAGGAGTATTATAAAAACAAAAATATTTTGGTTATTGCATTTCAGGCAAACATTTATGCAGTTATTTTAGCTTTCTTTTTTAACTTTAAAATCATTTGTAGATCAAATTCTTCGCCAACAGGGTGGGGTCATAATATTTTTAAAAAATTTGTTTTTAAATTTTTTTATAAATATGCTGATGAAATAATTGTAAATAGCAAAGACTTTCAAAATGAATTTAAACGAAGATTCAATTTAAACACTTCCTGTATATATAATCCCTTGGACAAAAATAGGATTGTAAATCTTAGTAAAAAAAAAATTAAATTTGATTTTTTTAATAATAAAAAATATTTAAATATAATAAATATTGCTAGATTTACAGATCAGAAGGATCATTTAACTTTGTTAAAGTGTTTTAAAAATTTAAATAGTAAAATCAAATCGAAACTTGTTATTATAGGGTATGGACAAAATAAAAGTAAAATGGAGTATTTCGTTAAAGAAAACAAACTAGTTAAAAATGTAAAAATATTAGATTTTAAAAAAAATCCATATCCTTATATTAAAAAGTCAGATTTATTTATATTAACTTCAAAATATGAAGGACTACCAAATGTATTACTTGAAGCCCAAGTTTTAAAAAAATTTATTATTTCCTCTGATTGTCCTACGGGCCCAAAAGAAATACTTCTTAATGGTAAAATAGGTGATCTTTTTAATATTGGAGATTATAAAGAGTTAGAAAAAAAAATTTTATTTTTTTCGAAATATAAAAAAAACTTCTCATACAAAATAAATCTTGCATATAAAAATCTACATAGATTTGATCTTGAAAATAATTGTGAAAAATATTGGAAATTAATAAGTAAATATATCTAATGATAAATTTCAAAGATCCACAATTAAGATATCTGATTGATTACGCAAATATGAAACAAGGATTAATTAAATTTCAAAAAAATTTTTTAAGACCAAGCCAGATAGAAAGTTTTTTGAAAAACGATTACCTTGGTATGCCATTGGTTTTACCTATTGGAATTAAATATTTTAAATATAATAAAAAAAATATTTATAAAATAAAAAAAAAATTAATTTTAAAATATATATTTAAAACAAAAAAAATAGACTATGTCGGAATTAAAATTTTTTTTAAATTTGGTAATAAATTTTCTTATGACGTTGAACTAAAAAAAAAATATAAACCTCATTTTAGATATATAATTAAAGAAAATAAAAAACTTTTAAAAAATATTAATTTAAAAAAAAATAAATACTATTTATCATCTTTCCAAACAAGAAATATACCACATTTAGGCCATGAAAGAATAATATCAAAAATGATTAAAAAAAATTCAATTGTTTTTATTAATCCTCTAGTAGGAATCAAAAAAGAAGGTGATTGTAAAAATGAAGTTTTAAAAAAAATTTTTAATAAATTAAAAATGGAAAATTTATATAAAAATAAAATCATTTATGGCCCTGTGTTAGCTAATATGCATTATGGGGGACCGAGAGAAGCTATACATCATATCAACATTAGAGAAAAACTTGGATTTAACCAATTTTCCATTGGGAGAGATCACGCAGGAGCGCAAAATGTATATGCACCTCTTGCAGCATACAAACTTGTTAAAAAAAATAATAGAAAGTTTAAAATAAATATTTTTTATCATAAAGGTTCTTATTTTTGTAATAAATGTCAGAAAGTAGTAATTTTAGGTGAATGTGGACATAAATCATTAGTTGAAATTTCTGGAAGTGAGTTTAGAAATTCTTTAATTGAAAAAAAACAATTTAAATTCGCTAGGGTCAAATTGCAAAACTATATAAAAAATATTAAAGGCAAATTGTTTTATTGATGAAAATTTTAGCAACTATTGGACCAGAGACTATAAGAAAGAAAAATTTAAAATATCTTTTAAAACATACCAGCTTGATTAGGTTAAATAGTTCTCACAATTCAGTTGATTGGCACAAATCTGCAATTAAAAGTATTAAGAAATTAAAACCAAAAGCAATGGTATTAGTTGATTTTCCTGGCATAAAACCAAGAACTGAAAATTTAAAAAACATTATAGTGAAAAAAAATGATGTAATCGCATTTTCTTTTAAAACAAAAATCAAGGGTAAATTTATTAAATTGACTAAACCTTTGCCTAAAATATATAAAAAGTCCTCATTCTCATTGGACGATGGAAAGATTTTATTTAAAACCAAGTCAATTAAAGATCAGGTAATTTTTGGTAGGGCAATAAACAATTGTATAATCAAACCAAAAAAAGGATTAAACATTCCTGGATCAATATATGATGATAAAATGCAAGAAAAAATTTATTTTAAACATTTTAGAATTTTTAAAAAATCAAAAATAGATGCAGTTGGTTTAAGCTTTGTACAAAATGAAAATATTATAATCAAATTAAAAAAAAAATACCCTAATATTATAATGGTTTCTAAAGTTGAAAACAGTGAAGGTTTAAAAAATGTAGATCAAATATCAAAATTTTCAGATGTTATCATGATTGATAGAGGAGATCTTTCTGCAGAAATCGGTGATGAAAATTTGTACGAAGCGATAAATACTATATCCTTAAGCGCAAAAAAATATGGGAAACCATTAATTATGGCAACTGAAAATCTTGAAACATTTTATAAAAGTAATAATCCATCTAGAAATGATATCGTTTCGCTCGGTTTTTCAAAACAAATAAACTCCGATATAATTATGTTAAGCGAGGAAACTGCGTTATCCCCAAAATGGAAAAAAATTTTTGATTGGTTAAGAGGTTTTTTAAAAAATAAACCTAAGAAATTAAAAAAATACAACCCAGACGAAATTTTTTGGAGTTTATCAAAATTAATAAATAATTATTCACTTATTTTGTTTACAAAACATGGATTAATGTTTGACAAAATATTCAAAAATAATTTAACAAACCAAGTAATTGTTTTTACTGATACTAAAAAAACTTTTGATATAGCGCGATTTTATAAAAATGTTACATGTATTTTAACGCCGAAATTTAATAATAAAAATATTAGTCAATTTTATTATAAAATGATTAAAAAATATAAAACAAAGATATTTGATCATAATGATTTCGCGTTTTTAATTACTATTTCTTTTCCAAAAAAGGGTGCGAGAGCAAACTCAATTTCTTTAATAAATAAAAAAAATATTTAGTTTGTGCTGACTGAATTAATAAAATTATTATTTTTTATTATTTATAAATTTATACCAAAAAAAAAGGGTTTATTAGTATTTGGTGATAGGGCTGGACAGAGATTTGCTGATAACTCTCGTCATTTATTCATATACATAAATAATAAATTGAAGAATAAATTTAGACCTATATGGATTACAAAAAATAAAGGTATTTATAATTTTTTAAATTCAAAAAATTATGAGGTTTATTATTCAAAATCTTTTAAAGGAATTTTTTATTGTCTTATAGCTGAATGGCATTTATTTAATTTTGTCGAAGATGACATTAACTCTTTTATAACACGATTTTCTAACTGTATCTTATTATGGCATGGAGTGCTTCCAAAGAGAGTAAAGATTATAAAATTTAATAAAAGTAAAATTAATAATTTTATTTATAAGAGGACAAAAAAATTTTTTGTATATCCGGATAGAAAACTAGCAGATAATTTGCTAAATAATTTTCCTGAATATAAGTATAATTTATTGATATCTAATTTACCAAGAAATTTAATTTTATCGAATAATGACAATATATTTTTCAATGAAAATGAGAACAAATTAATAAAAATTATTAAAGATAAAAACAAAAAGGTATATGGGTACTTTCCAACATGGAGAAACGATGGCCTAGAAGTTTTTAGAGATATTGAAAATTTTAGTGAATTAGAAAAAATTGATAATGCTTTAAGTTCAAATAAATCCTTAATACTTTTAAAGATACATATGAATTCTGATAAAAAAGATGGGGATAGAAGGTATAATCCTAAAATAGAAAATATAATAGAAAAATTAAAAAATTTGAAATCATTTATTTTTGTTGATTATGAAGTTGATTTAAATTCTATATTAAAACATTGTGACTTCCTAATTACAGATTATTCAGGGGTTGTATTTGATTATTTATATTTAAAAAAACCTATAATATTATACGCACCAGATTATGAGGAATTTAAAAAACAGAATGGATTTGTAATTGACGTAATTGCAAAGAGAATTGCATCAATTGCGAATAATATCAGTGAGCTTAGCGAAATAATAAATAAATATTCCCAAAATTTTCAAGAGAGCAATGAGTATATTAAAAATAAAGAATCTCTATTAAACGAAATTTTTAAAGACGAGAATAAAGAAATTGAAAATATAATTGAAAAATTAAAAAATTAATATGATTTATAATTGATTTATAATAATTTTTGACAATCTTTTATCCAACATAAAAGATATTTAAGCTCTTTTTTATTAAAGATACCAGCCTTTACAAGTGTATTATAAGACAACAACAAGCTATCTAAATAAAAACTATCTCCTAACTTAAATTCCAGACCTCTTAACAATGAAAATCCTTTTTCAAGGTCTTTATATAATGGCATTTCTTGAAACAAATCATCGAAAATATTATGAAAATTTCTTATTTGTTTCATAGTTGTTCCAAAAAAGAGGACACTAGACCTATTTTTAATTATAATGTTTAGTGCAATTATACCTCTCCAGATATCTGTAACTCTCATATTGCATGTAACTGGTAAATACATAAGAGGAAAATATTTTTTAAACCATACTGTATTTTGACTATTTAATGGCGCATATGCATTACCAGAACTAACTTTAAAATTCTTTGTAAATTTAATATTAATTTTTTTATTTAAAATTCTATATATAGCATCAACATCAGGGTTTCCTTCACACAATCCTTGTTGTAAATAAAATTTTTTATTTATTTTTTTTTTGGAAATTTTAGCTTCTTTATCAATATATCTTAAAGGTAAACCTCTTGGCCAAAGATTCTTATCTTTTTTGTTAAAAAGTCTGTAAATGTTCACCCAATTTTTGTCATTAATTTCATATACATTATGATTTAATTTTATATGACTAATGAAATTATCTAATGGGTAATTATCATCATCAGTCTCTAAAATTAAACTACAATTATTTTTAAATGATATAAGATAACCAATATTTTTTCTTGCATAACTATTAACTCTACATATTTTGGAAAATCTAAATTTTAATTTTTTTTGTTCTGATAGTCCAAAAAAGTTTCCATATTGAATTGCGAAATTACCAGGAGATTTTTTATCTCCAATAATAACTAAATTATAATTATTTTTTTTACAAAGTTTGCTTATTTTTTTTATATTTTTATTAGGTTTGTTTATAGTTGTAATTACGACATATTTTTTCATATATATTATTATAATTAAATATATTAAATTTATAATTTATCTATAATATTAAAATGTATAAATTCATATCAAAGATTATAAGCAATTTTAAAGAAATTTTTAAACCTTTTGAGGCAAAGACTCTTTTTACGCAAAATGTAAATAATATTAATGGTAATCAGATTTTTTTTTTTAAAAATAGAAAAAGTAATAAAAAAATTAAATATTATATTATAAGAAGATCGCCTGGAGCTGGTTTATTTTCAAATTTAATTTTTGTATTAAATCATTTAATTATCTCAAGTAATTGTCGGTATATTCCAATTGTTGACATGGAACATTTTGTTACGATTTACAACGAGAAGAATACTGTTAATAACACTAAAAATGCGTGGAACTATTATTTTGATAATAAAAATAGCTATAGTTTAAAAAAAATTTATAGTAAGGAGAATTTTATTTTAACAAGTAACAAATTTGGTAAGAATTTTTCTCATAAAATTGCTTGTAAAAAATTTAGAAATATTTTTAAAAAATATTTCAAAATAAAAAAAAAATACTTAGATTTTGCTAAAGGATTTGAGAAAAAAAATTTTTCAAATCAAAAAGTTTTAGCTCTTTACTTAAGAGGAACTAGTTATAAAACATCTGCTAATCATCCTTTGCCAATTACAAAAGAGCAATCTCTAAATTTGATAAGGTATTTTATAAAAAAAAAAAAATTCACAAAAGTGTTCCTTTGTACTGAGGACCTAAATTATTTTAACGCAATAACTTATGAATTTGGTGACAAAATTGTATATATGAAAAATAATTATAGATCATTTGTCGATAATGCATTTAAGAATTATCCTAGAAAGTTGCATAGATTTAAATTAGGAGAAGAAATTTTGTTAGAAGCTCTAATAATGTCGAAGTGTAACAGTTTTTTATACACAAATTCGAATGTTAGCGAATTTGTAAAATTTTTAGATAATAAGAAAAGAATTAATTATTTTTTGATAGATAATGGTTTTAATAGTTCTAACGAATATGTAGCAAGATGGTTATGGTATTACAAAAATATTTTACCTAAATTCTTAGGTGGTTTTGATAAGGTAACAAATGTTAAAAAAATATAAATATTTTTTTACAAATACAGGTCCTAAAACTTTGTTCAATTCATTTTTTAATTTTAGACATGCTACTAAAAGTCTTTTGGAATATAAAAGTTTTGGAGAACTCAATAAAAATAAAAAGTTTTATATAATAAGAAGACATCCATCCGCGGGTCTTTTTTCAAATATAACTTTTATTCTTAATCATTTAAAAATTTGTGAAGATATGAATTTTATACCGATTGTAGATATGGAAAATTACCCAACGATATATAACGAAAAAAATTTTCTTAAAAAAGAAAGAAACTCATGGGAATATTATTTTAAAAAATTTAATAATTATTCGCTATCTGAAATATACAATAGTAAAAATGTTTTTTTAAGTAAGACAAAGTTTGAAAGATATATGGCTTTAGATATGACAAATCCTGTCATCAAAAATCAATTTAAAAAAATTAAAATTAAAGATGGAATAATGAAAAAAGCTGAAAAATTTTATAAAAAAAATTTGGATTTTAAGAATAATAAAATTTTGGGTATCCATCTTAGGGGTTCAACATATAAAACAGCAAGAGGTCATGCATTTCCGCCTACACCAAGTATAATGATAGAGCACATAGAGAGTTTGATAAAGAGATATAAATATAACAAAATATTCATAGTTACTGAAGAGCAAGACTATTTGAATAAACTTTTAAACCATTTTGGAAAAAAATGTGTTTATTACAATTCATATAGAATGAGAAGTATAGATAGCTTTAAGATTTATCCAAGAAGAAAACACAGATATCTTCTAGGCCAAGAAATTTTAATTGATGCAATAATCTTATCGAAGTGTGATGGTTTATGTTATATCAAATCTAATGTTATCTCAGCTGCTATTTTAATTGCAAAGAAAAAATTAAAGTTACATGAAATATATTTAGGTTTAAATTCCAGAAACAGGTTTATTGCCCCAATATTATGGTATTTAAAAAAAATGTTACCAAAGGAATTTGGAGGCTTAAAAATTATTAAAAAATGGTAAGTAAACTAATATATTCAATAAAAAGATACGGTCTAATAAATTTCTTTAATAGATTGCTATATAAATTTAATTTAAATTTAAAATTGTTGGATCCCATTCAAAAAAAAAGACTTTTTTTATCAAAAGAAATTGAGAAGATTTCAAAAGGAACAGTACTTTCGGGCGAATATAAAGGTACGAAATTTATTAATAGTTCAGATTATTTCCTAGCTAAATCTTCACAACTTTTAGGGACTTACGAGATGGAAGTGCAAACTGAATTGATAAATATAATTACAAAAAATAATTTAAGATACTTCATAAACTTAGGGGCGGGAGAAGGTTTTCATTCTGTTGGTATTATGAATAAGAAAAAATTAGAAAAATGTATCTCTTTTGAAATGGATTTAAAAAATCTTAAAAATATTGAGAGAAATTTTATTTTGAATAAAATTCAAAACTTTGAAATATTTAGTAAGGCTGATATCGATTTTTTGGACAAAATTATAAATTATACCGATTTTAATAAGTCAATTTTTTTATTTGATATTGAGGGCGAAGAATTTAAACTTTTGAATGAAAATAATTTAAAAATTTTAAGTAAAAGTTTTCTAATTATTGAAATACATCATTTTTATTTTGATGAACAAGAACTTAAAAAATTTATAATAAAACTTAAGGAAATTTTTAATATTAGATATATTACAACATCAGACAGAAATTACTCTAATATTAATGAGATATCAAAATTTAATGATGATGAAAAATGGCTAATGATGTCTGAAAGTAGACCTGAGACAATGAAATGGATTGTTTGTGAGCCAAAATTTTAAAATCCTTTTTGACTACTCAATTTTTTTCCATCAACCATTAGGAGGTATCTCAAGATATGTAATCAATTTAAACAATAAACTTATAGAGAATAATATTGATTCAAGGATACTGTCACCAATACATAAAAATAGATTTTTAAAAGAGTTAGTTTCATGTAAAATAAATAAGTTCGTTGATAATTTCCCTAAGAACACATTAACATTAAGTCGAAGTTACAACAATACCTTAACTAGCATTTATTTACAAATTTTTAAACCAAATATTATTCATAAAACATATTACGGCGAAAAATATTTTGTTAATAAAAAAGCTAAAAAAGTTTTAAATGTTTATGATCTTATTCATGAAAAATTTTACCAAGATTATAATCAAAGTAAAAATTCTTTACCCAAAAAAAAATCATTAATAAATGCTGATATCATAATATGTCCATCTATAAACACAAAAAACGATCTAATTGAAATATATAGAGTTAAAGAGAATAAAATTAAGGTTATTAATATTGGGATTTCTGACTTTAAAAACATTTCATATCAAAATGAAGATAAATTAGATTATCCTTATCTTTTATATGTTGGATATAGAGGTAAATATAAGAATTTTAAAAATTTAGTCATTGCCATAGGAAAAAGTAAAAGAATTTTGAAAGATTTTAAAATTGTATGCTTTGGAGGTGGAAAATTTTCAAATGAAGAAAAAAATTTAATTCAAAATAATAATTTAAATATTGATGACTTTATTCAGATCGAAGGTAACGACTTAAAGTTAACAAGTTTGTATAAAAATGCTAGAGCGTTTCTATTTCCCTCTATTTACGAAGGTCAAGGACTTCCACAACTTGAGGCTATGTCGTTTGGATGTCCTGTTATATCTAGCAATCAAGAAGCTATTTTAGAGGCAACTGGGGACTCTGCTGTTTTATTTGACCCTTTGAATGTTGAAGATATAAAATTTAAAATTGAAAATACAATCTATTCTGATGATAAAATTGAATTTTTTAAAAAAAAATCATTGAATAGATCTAAATTATTTACAATGGATAGATGTTTTGAGGAAACACTAAAAACTTACAAAGAAATTATTTAATTAATTTTTCCACTAATCTATATGTATCTTTTTCGTAACTATTACCACCTCTCATTCCGTCCGCAAATGCCAATATTTTTGATTTGTTTAAAGATTTAAAAGCATGGGACACGTAAGCATCATGTTTTATTAAATCAAACTTCCTTACAATCTTTTTTTTAATTTTTCCAATAGGTTTACCCGATTTGTTAACTTTACATGTACACATTGTCAAAGAGCCCTCTAATATAAATGAATATTGAGTTGATTTTTTGTGATAGTGATTTCCTCTTACTGCATTTTTGTTAAATGAGACTAAAGTACAATGGTCTTTTGGGTTTTTTGTAAAAATATCTAAGATAACACCTCTCTTATCTTTAAAATTTATTTTTAAATTTTTAATCATTAAAATTTTTTACTACTTTTGCAATTGATGTATATTCTATTTTTTTGTGTTTAAAAAGTTTTTTTATAAGATGGTTGCTAATATTCCATGGTAAAATTAAAGCAGATTCTAAATTAATTTTTTTACTTTCTTTAATTATTTTTATACCTGACTTAGGTGTATACTTATTAATCTTGTATTTAGAGTTATCCAATATAAATTTAATGTCTTTATCTGTAAATTTACAACAATTTAGGAGTGTATTGCCTTTTGTGGCAGCTCCTATTCCACAAATAACTTTATTTGACTTTTTATTTTTTATAACAAAGTTTTTTATCTCTTTAATAACTTCTGGAACTTTTCTTTTAAAATTTTTAAATTCTTTAAATTTAACACCTGTTAAATTTATTCTAAGATCATTTTTCTTTTTTCTTGCAAATATTCTAAGTGAGCCAGCCATATATTTTATTTTCTCAATATGAAAAATGTTAAATCCTTTCAATTTTAGTATTTTATTAAGTGATTTTTCTGAATAATAATGTCTATGTTCATGATATATGGTATCAAAACCTACTTTTTCAATTAGTGATTTAAGATCTGGTACTTCTAAAATTAAAACACCCTTTTTTTTTAATATTAAGCTTGCCCCATTTAAAAAATCTATATTATCATCAACATGATTAAAAACATTTGCACCGTAAATCACATCACATTTACCGTAGTTATTTAAAATTTCAAATGCTGTCTTTTTTGAAAAATAATTTACTATCGTTTTAATCTTTTTTTTTTTTGCAATTTTTGAGATATTTTTTGATGGATCAACACCCAAAACTTTCGCACCAGAAAATTTTCTTATTTCTTTTAAGAAAGTACCATCATTGCTTCCTGCCTCTATAACAAGATGGTCTTTGGTTAATTTAAATTTCTTACAAATTTTAATTGCTATATTTTTAAAATGTGATCTTGATACTGGAGAATTATCAGAGGTATATGAATAATCGTGTTTTTCGTATCTATTGTAATCAGGAACGGAATAAATTGAAGTCATATGCGAGCACTTACAAAATCCTACAGCCAAGGGGTATTGCTTCAGCTTTAAAGATAAAGATTTTGATTTTAAAAAAGTATCTGCACAAGGATGATTTCCTAATTTTAAAATTTCTAAGAATTTTTGACTGCAGATGTTACATTTTTTTTTTATCATTATTATTTAAAAAAATTTGATGCATTCTATTAGTACTTATAAATATTATTTTTTTTATACCATTCGAAAGTTTTAAAAAAAGCTTTATAAAACGGGGTATATTGAATTTTTAAGCCAAATTTTTTTAATTTAACATTATCACCATGAGTTTTAAGTATATCTGCTTTATGCATTTCAACTAATTTTACACTTAATTTATTTTTTTTTTGAAATTCTTTGACAATATCATAAATATTGATTGGATTATTTGAACAAATATTAAACACCTCATGTTTATTAAAATTTTTATTTATAAGTTTACCTATAACTTTGACCACATCCTCAATATAAGTAAAATCTCTAAGGTGATTTCCATAATTATTTAAATAGAAATAACTATTTTTAATATGGGATTTAAACAATTTTAACATAAACATATCTGGTCTACCCCATTCGCCGAATACAGTAAAAAATCTTAGTCCTAAAAATTTTATATTATCAATTTTGTGATGCAAATCTGCTATCTCCTCATTAAGTTTTTTACTTACAGCATATATATTTTTCGGGTACAAATTTTCTGTTTCTTTTAAAGGGAAGTTGTTGCTGTCACCATATACTGAGCTTGATGAAGCATAAATAAATTTTTTAATATTATTTTTTTTAGCCTCTTCTATAAGATTTAAAAAACCAAAAATATTTACATCTATATATTTACTGGGATTTTCTAGTGAATATCTCACACCTGCTTGAGCAGCTAAATTTATAATAATATCAATTTTATTTTTTTTGAAAAAAGACGATAGTTTATTTTTATCTGTGATGTTTATTTTTTTAAAGTAAAAATTTTTGTAATTTTTTAAAATTTCATTTCTTTTTTTTTTTAATTGTATTGAGTAGTAATCATCAAAATTATCTATACCGTAAACTTTATATTTTTTTTTAATAAGATGTAGGGATAAATTGAAACCAATAAATCCAGCTGAACCAGTTACTAAAATATTCATATTTTTGAAAAATTTTTTATAAATTTGTAAATAAAAATCATTAATACTAGAAATTTATTTTGACCATTATCTAGTCTAATCTTTATTTCTTCAGTAAAATGGTCAAAAAAATTTATTTTACTAGAAAAACCACCTCGTCTAAATGTTCCAAAAACTTCATTTTTATTTGTTCCTATTCCTTTGAGTTTTTTTTTTACAATCATTCTAAAAAAATAATCATAATCAGATGAATATTTATACTTTAAATTGTATAAACCAACCTCTTTAGCCGACTGTCTTTTTATAAAGAAACCGGTGGAGTGGCTTGAATAAAATCCCCAACTCCAATAGATTTTTTTGGGTTTATATCCATATAAAGTTCCCCAATGTTTATTTACTGCTCCAAAAATAAAATCTTTTTCAGGGTATTTTTTTATATATTTAATTAAGAATTCAAATGCATTGTTTTCATATACATCATCTGAATTTAAAAAACCCAAATACTCACCTCTAGCTAACTTCATTCCATTATTAAATGCATCATATATACCTTTATCTTTTAAAGAACACCAATAATCTATTTTACTCTCATATTTTTTAATAATTTCTAATGTTCCATCGTCTGAGCCACCATCTATAATTATGTGTTCATAATTATCGTACTTTTGTTTATGCAAGCTTAATATACATTCCTCCAAATATTTTTTATTATTTAATACTGCGGTTATAACAGTGATTAATGGTTTATCTTTTTCACTATTTTTTAAGATATTTTTTGTTCTTAAGCCTCCCTCAAAAATTACTGGAGACAGTTTATTGATGGTCTCAAAGTTATCGTTCACAGGTTTATTGCTCAGCTTTTGAAAGTTTATTAATTACAACCTTATATTTAATTTGAGGAAACCAATTAATATTTTTTTTTAATTTATTAATATTTGCATAATTTTCGACAATTTCATGTTTTCTAAACTTGTTTTTTTCTATTTTTGTAAATCTATTCCAATTCAAATCGTGCTGTTTGAAAAAATAATATATCATTTCTCTAAGACTAACTGTTTTACCAGTTGCTATAATATAATCGTCTATTTTTTTTGATCTAAGTATCATTGAACAGCCAATCATATATTCAGGGCCCCAACCCCAATCTCTCTTAATATTGATATTTCCAAGCTTAAGTACATTCTTTTTATTTTTATTTAATTGACAAACATATTTTGCAATTTTTTTGATGACATAATTATCTGATCTTAAATCAGACTCATGATTAAATAAGATGGCTGTACAAACTGGTATATTATAAATTGATCGATAGGATTTAATAATCTCATATCCTATTAATTTTGACATTCCATAAGGACTGATTGGTTTTTTTTCGCTAATTTCAGATAACTTTTTTTTTTTATTGATATTTCCAAACATTTCGCTCGTACCTGCATATAAAAATTTAGTTTTTTTTCCTTTTTGATTAACAATATAATCTAAAATTAATTTGAGTGGTAAATTTTGACTTTCGTATGTCTCTAATCTTTTTTCGAATGATTTTTTTACACTTGATTGGCCTGCTAGAAAATATATCTCACTAAATTTTTTTTTTAACAAGTAAAATATTTTAGGGTCTTCAAATCTTTTAAAAACATACAGATTAATTTTATTTTTAATTTTAAGTTTGATTAAATTCGTATAATTTTTTTTTCTACTTATTCCGCTTACATTATAATTTTTTGATAATAAATACTTTGCTAAATATGATCCATCTTGACCAGTAATACCAAATATAAGTGCTTTTTTTTTCATGTTTATATTAATTTTTTATATATATCATTAGTTTGTTGTGCACACTTTTTCCACGAAAAAAGGTTTTTTCTTTTTAATCCTTTTTCAATAAGTTGGTCTCTTTGAAAACTGTCAAATACAACTTTATTTATACAATTTATTAACTCATCTGATGAGTTTGGAGAAAAACCTAAAGCTGCATTACCATAAACTTCAGGTAGACTACTGACATTACTTGATATTACGGGACAGCCTAAAGACATTGCCTCTAATATTGGAATTCCAAATCCCTCATATTTTGAAGGATAAATTAAAACTGTCGCATTCAAATATAAATTTGATAATATTTCGTCTGATCCTTCTATTTGTTGAATTGAGTCAATTTTAATTGATAATTCTTTAATATAGTTTATTTCCTCTTTTAAAAATTTACCACCTCCAAAACAGATGATGTCAAAATCTTTTTTAATTTTATCTAATTTCGAGTAAGCTTCGAGAAGTAGTCTGAAATTCTTATATCTCTTCCTTGATCCAACATAGAGTAAAAATGGTTTAGAATAAGATTTAAGATTTTTTTTACTAGCCCTAATAGAAGAAGCTAGATATGTTACACTAATTTTGCTCTCATCTATATTATAATATTCCATAAGATCTTTTTTAGTGTTTTGGGAAATACAAAAAAAGTGATCAACTTTTTTAAAAATTTCTCTCTTTGGAAATTCGTTAAAGTTAAATTCTTTATTGAATTTTTCATGAATAAGGTCATAAACTGTAATTACCCTAGGCTTCTTTTCTGAAAAACAAAGATCGTAATAAGTTAAATGATATAAATCATAATTCAATTTATTAAAGTAATATTTAGAAATCAAATTATTTAACTTATTCAATAAAATATTTTTTTGAAAACTTAAAAAAAATTCTTTTTTAAATTTTGATGGAATTGTTTCTAAGTAAATATTATTATTAATTGGAGAAATAACAATAGGTTCATTTTTAATTTTAATTAATTCCTTAATAAGTTCAGTATAATACCTTGATGGTCCACCAAAACGTTGATTGGTAAAAATTTGGTGATCATATAAAATTTTCATTGATGATTTTTAAAAACTTTATTACAAATTTTTTTAATATAAATTATTTTGCTTAAATTTAATTCGTAAAAAACTGGTAAAGAAACACATCTTTTAAAAAAGCTCATAGTATTTTTGAAATTTTTTTTGCTAAAACCATATTTCTTCTTATAATATGGCTGAATATTAACTGGTATATAGTGTACCTGAAGTTTAATTCCATGCCTCAGAAATTCCCTTAAAACCATATCTTTAGTTTTTTTTATTTTATCTAAATTTAATAATAGCGGGTAGAGATGATAAGAATTTTCAGAATTAAATATTTTTTTTGGAACAATAAATTCTTTTTTACCTTCAAAATGTTTGTCATAAATTTTTGCAATTTTTTTTCTTTTAGAGACGAATTTGTTTAATTTTTTTAATTGACTTATACCTAGGGCGCAATTTATATCAGGTAGTCTATAATTATAACCTAATTCATTAACCTTATATTTCCAATGTAAATAATTATTTCTCTCAATTCCATGCTCTCTTAATAATTTAATTTTTGTATTAAATTTTTTATGGTTGGTTAATATTGCTCCACCCTCTCCTGTTGTAATAGCTTTAACTGGGTGAAAACTAAGAGTAACAATATCTGCAAATTTGACCGCATAACCTTTATCTTTATTAATGCTAGATCCCATTGCATGGCAATTATCATTAATGAGTATAATGTTAAATTTTTTCTTTAATTTTTTAAACTTAACCCAATTAGCAGGTTGACCTCCGTAATCAGTGATTATTGCTGCTTTTATCTTTTTTTTTTTATCTTTTTTCAGCTCTAATTCAAGCATCTCAGGATCCATGCAATAATCAGTTAAATTTATATCAATAAATTTTGGTGTTGCGTTGCAATGCTCAACACAGTTCACAGATGATAAAAAAGTTAATGGAGAAACTGCAATAATATCGCCCTTTTTCCAATTTAAAATTCTACCCACCAAGTGAAGGGCATTAGAACCATTTGATAAAACACTTGAGTATTTAGATTTAAAAGTTTTACATAATTCACTTTCAAATTTTTTAACTAAAGGTCCTTGAGTTAAATTATTGCTTCGTAATGATTTAATTACACTTTTAATATCATCTGTATTAACACTTTGCTTGCCATAAGAAATAGTCATTAAAAATTTTCATCGAAATCATTTAAATTTTTTTTTATTTCTAACTTGATTTCGTTTATTGTCAAAAATTTGGAATTTTGAAAACTATTGTAAGACTTTTCATTGGTTTTTTTTTTAGAATTTACATTTTTTTTGTTAAAATTAATTACGAAATAGTTTTTTTTATCTATTACTTTTTTACCATCGGCAGCAGAAATAAGCTCCTCATGGATCTTTTCACCTGGTCTTATGCCAATATATTTTATTTTTTTGTTTTTATTTATTGCCTTAACGACATCTAAAATTCTATAGGAGGGTATTTTTGGAATAAATACCTCTGATCCTTGCATTTTAGACAGAATTAAATTTACGAATTTTGCTGCATCTAATAACGAAATATTAAACCTTGTCATTTCTCTATCAGTAACAGTGAAAGGAATATTTTTTACTTTATTTTGTTTAAGAAAAATTGGAATTACAGATCCTCTGCTACCCATGACATTACCGTATCTTGCTACACTAAATTTAGTTTTTCTAGAACCTCTAAAAATATTTGCTGAAATAAACAATTTTTCTGCAGTGAGTTTAGTTGCACCGTATAGATTGATAGGTGTAACAGCTTTGTCTGTACTGATCAAAAGAACTTTATCTATATTTTTACTAATACAAACTTCAATCAAATTTTGAGTGCCAATTATATTTGTTTGGACTGTCTCAAAAGGATTATATTCTGTAGTTGGAACCTGCTTTAGCGCAGCTGAATGAATTACTATATCAATATCATCACCTATAGCCCACTTTAATCTGTTTTTATCTCTAACATCACCAATATAAAACCTAAATTTATTAATATTTTTTTTCACAAATGGCAGCTCTTTCATTAATAATTGCTTATACTCATCCCTACTAAAAATGATAATTTTTTTAGCGATATTTTTTTTGATTAACAAGTATGCAAATTTCTTCGCAAATGAACCTGTACCACCAGAAATAAAATAATTTTTTTTCATTCAAATTAATTTTATTAATTATTTATAATTCTCATTTTTTCAAAAATATATTCGGAAGCCTTTTTGTAACCTTCTTCATTGGTATGAGCAACCCATAAATCTAAAGGATTTGTCTCTTTTATGAAAATCTCATGAATATCAATAATTGGTATAGATAGGCTATTCACAATATCGATTATTTTTGATTTATTAAGATGATTTTCATGATTTATATTTTTTTTCAGATATCTAAATTTTTCAGGTTGGTAAACAAATATAAAGTTGGATCCATTTTTTTCAGCTTTAAATTTTGCAACTGAAAGAACTTTTTTAAATTTTTCAAAATCAAAGTCATTTTTGTTAGGCGTATAGTTTTTTCTATAAAAAAAATTCCATCTGATATTCCACAATTTAGCTCTATGTATTAAATATGACAAAATAACGTTTTCATCATGCCAATCTAGTTTAAATCTTTTATTTATATTTTCATTAATTTGTTTTATTAAAATACTTTCAATTTCATCCTGTCTTTCAAAAAGATTTTGTGAGAAATTTAGATTTAAGTAATTTTCAAGTATTTTGTATTTTTTTTCTCTTACTAATTCTATGTAATCATTACCCTCAAAATAAACCCATAAAATATTTTTTGGCCTCAGTTTTATTCCATATTCGGTAAGCATACCAAGTTCCTTTAAAGGTCCAGCACCTCTCCACCCGATACTTATAATGCCTTTTTTTTTATATAAATTTCTTAAATTTCCTGCGAAGCCTTTATCCTGATTTACACACGAACCATGTACAAATGAATCTCCAATGAGAACAATTTCAACTTCTTTCTCATTGTAAACATAATCTGGATTATTAAATCCATATCTATCACTTTTGTATATTTGATCAGGCTCAAAATAATCTTTAGTTTCACTGCAATGGTAAGTAATTTTATTCGGAATACCGCTAAAAATAAAAATGTCTTTATTTAAATTGTCTGAAAAGTTTTTATTAATAAGACCTACACTCCAAGAGGGGTAGCCACCAGGATAATAGATTTTAAATTGATTATAATTTTTAATTAGTTTTTTCCTTGATTTTGAAAATTGATATTTATTGTATAAGCCGTCTACAAAAAGTGGCATAGATACTTCAACCGAATATAAGGCAAACAAAATGCTAATAAAAAGAATTAAAAAAATTTCTTGAATTTTTTCTTTAGCAAAAAATAAAATGATAAAAAAAATTAAAGAAATAGTAATAATTAAAAAATATTTAAAATATTTATTTGAAGTATAATCGAAATTAGATTTTATTAAGATATAAGTTAATAAACATAATAAAATTAGTATAAATAAAGAGATAATTATTTTTTTCATGAGAATTCAGCAATAATTTTTGATAACATAGATGTTAAGTATATACAATAGACTTGGATTTTACTCAATTTGGCCAAAATACATTTTTATTGATATTATTTTAAATAGTTCTTAAAAGTATCATATGAATTATAATACAAATTTTAATAAAAACATTTTATATTTAAAAAATAAACCCACAGCAATCTTTAAAATTGATAATTTTCTTGATCAGAATTTATACTTAAGTCTTAAAAAAAATTTTCCAAAAATTGATGAATCAAAATTAAATTTAAATACTAATAATGGACAACATTTGATTGATATTAGTAAATTTAATTATGACAACAAAGAGCAAGAAGAAGTATTCTCTAATTTTGAAAAGATTGTTTATGGGGAAGAATTTTTTAATTTTTTAAAAAGTAAATTTTTTTTTAAGATTGCGACTCAGCAAAATTCTTTTAAAAGAATGTTGCGATATTTGAGACCCGCAAAACTAGATACTGCAAATAATTCCTCCTTTTTAGACTTGTTTAGTTCAAAAGTTAAGATGGGTTATAAATGTAGTTATATGTGTAATAAAAGTAGTTTATTTCCACATGTAGATGCCCAGAGAAAATTTTTAAGCTTGATGCTTTATATGCCAGACGAAGATGGAAAAGACATTAATTACGGAACAACTTTTTGGGATTTTAAAAGTTCAAATTTTACTAATAAGCATATTAGTGAACAAGATATACTCGAACAATTTAGGGTAGAGGGTAAAGTATTATATAAGACTCCATTTGAACCTAACTGCTTATATGGTTTTATTAGAAATGATTTTTCTTGGCATAGTGTAGAACCTTTAGATATACATGAAAGATACATTAGAAAATCTATAAATATAAATATATTTTATTTGAATTAAATATTGTTCATAAGCTAAAAATAAAATAAATATTTTACAATAATGATGAAAATGTTTGAATTTGTTTTTAGATTGATAAAAAAATTATCTAATCCAAGTCTTCTATTAATTAATCTCATAATGAAAAGGAAGTTTTATGTAAAAGATAGCAATAATAAAAGGATTTTTTCTGTTCGTATGATGGGTGGTAACACTTATGGTAGAGCAAAGACTTTTTTATATAAGGAGCCAAATACAACAGAGTGGATAAAAAAATTTCACCATAACTCTACCTTTTTCGATATAGGGGCAAATATTGGTATTTATAGTCTTTATGCTGCATCACTAAAACATAAAGTAATTGCATTTGAACCAGAAAGTCTGAATTTTGCTGCATTAAATATAAATATTTATGATAACAAATTTAATGAAATTATGAAATCATATCCTATATCGATTTCAAAAAAATCTGAAATATCCAATTTAAATTTACTGCAATTCAGATTTGGAAATGCACAAGCTGTTTTTCAGAAAGAAAGTAAATCTAAAAGTATATTTAATCAAGGAAGTATGTCTATTTCTTTAGATGGCTTTATTAAACAAACAAATATCATTCCAGACTATGTAAAAATTGATGTACCAGCACTTGAATGTAATGTCATTGAAGGAATGAAAGAGATATTGAATAAAAAAATTATTAAATCAATATTAATTGAATATGATGAATTAACTGATAGACATAAAATTATGAAAAATGTGCTTGAAGAAAATAATTATATAAACATGAAATTAGAACATAAATCTTCTCATTTTATTTTTAATTTAAATAAATCTTAATTAGTTTGACTTTTTATTAATTTATTTTTTTAATATTATAATTTTCAATTTTATAAATTTCATCACAATTTTTAAATGATTTTTCATTATGAGATATTATTACAATTGTCATTCTGTTTTTTAAACTAGATATAATTTCAAGAATTTTTTCCATCTTATTCTCCTCAATATTGTTGAATGATTCATCAAAAATTAATAATGCGGGGTTCTTATATAAAGCTCTTGCAATACATATTCTCTGTTTTTGTCCTCCTGACAAGTTAGAGCCAAATTCTCCTAACTTTTCATTGATGCCTTCGGGTAGAGTTTTTACTAAATTATTTAGCAATGAATTTTCTATTGATGCATTTAAGAGCTTATAGTTAATTTTATCGTCATTATCCTCAAAAGTTATATTTTTTTTTAATGTTTCATTAAATATGTAGAAATTTTGCTGGACGTAGCCAATATTTTTTCGCCATGACATTTCGTTATTTAGAATATTTATACCATCAATCAATATTTCTCCAAGATTAGGTTTGTTTAATCCACATAGTAGATCTACTAGGGTTGATTTTCCACAGCCACTATCACCCTTAATACCAATCACTTTATTCTTCATTATTTCAATATTTAAATTTTTAAAAATTACTTTTTCTCCATAAGAAAACGAAATATTTTTAATTTCTATTTTATTTTTGAAAGATAATTTTAAATTTTGATCATTTAATTTTTCTTTTTTTTTATTATTATTTTCTTTATTGCTGATCATATGCTCAAGTGTTGTAAAAGCATTTTTTGTATATGTCATTTTTTGATATGATCTAATCATAGAGTTTAAATTTGGTAACATTCTAAAGGCTGCGGCTGCGTATATTGGTAAAGACAGAACTATTTTTTCATATTCATAATCTAAGGTAATTAAAATATAAATCCCGAAGGTAAATAAAAATACTAGTATCACTTCCATAGTAATTCTTGGTAAAACAGTTATTATCGATCTCGTAACTCCAATCGATGCATATCTTGATAAAGTTTTTTTTAATGAATTAGAAAAAAAATTTTCTTTACTATTTATTTTTAGCTCTCTTATTCCGTCAAAAGTGTGCCTAATAAAAGCTATTGTCATTTTATCAAATTTTTGTCTGTATTGACCAAAAAGTTCTAATTTTTTTTTAAAAATTTTAGAAAAAATAAAAAAAATAATTAGTAAAAAGATAAAAGTAATTAATGTTATTTTAAAATTTACAAACAGCAACAATATAGTAAAAAAAATAAGTGTTATAAAATTTAAAATTAAAGTTAGAGCAGGAGATATTAAACTTCCGCTTAACAATGTTGCTTCTTTTTGGATATTTCTTAATAATTCTGGCGTAGTCATTTTATTTAAAGTGCTAATAGGACTATAAATATACTTTTGATAAATAATTTCCTGATATTTGACGGATAAAAAAACTAAATAATTAGTGTTAATTTTTGTATAAATTAAAATAAAGATATTTTTTAATAAAAAAACTAAAAAAATTATCATTAAAGAAATAGTTATCAGTTCACTTCTGTTATATTTTAGGCTTAATTTTTCAAAAAAAAATGAAATATAAGGTATATCAATCGAGCTGTTGAAAAATGTGTTTAAAATTGGAACCAACATACCAATTGATAACATGTCTAAAAAACTTGCTACTAACATTAAAAAAAATAATACAGATATTTTTTTTTTGTGATCTTTAAATAGTGAATGAATGACTCTATACATATTTTGATTTGATTTTTTTATAATTTTTCATATCTATAATTTTCTATAAAATTAAATATTTGATCATTGGTTTTTTTGTTTTGAAAATAAAATTTTTTAAAGCTCTTATTTTGCTTTATCCATACTGATGAATTTGTTTTATATAAGGCCGATTTTAATTTTTTCATAAAATCATTGATAGAAACAGTTTTTTCTATGAAATTAAGTCTTTGGTTGACTGATGGTAGTCTAATTTCGTCTCTAAAAGGAAAGCTAATAATTGGTATTTTGTGAAATAAACCATATATGGTTGCAGCTGTATCTAAATTGCATATCAATACATCAGATTTTTTGGCGAGTTCAATAATCAATTTTCTACTAACTTTGAAAGCTTTATAAGATTTTTGATAAATATTTAATAAATTATTAATATCTTCACTTTGTTTGAATGGGTGTGGTTTAATAATAATTTCCACATCTTTTAATTTAACTAGCTCATCTAATACATTCTTATTTTTTTTTAAAAATTTTTCACTTGGAAGTTTTTTGGCAACCCCCAAAGCAACTAGGATTGTCTTTTTATATTTTTTTTTCGGCTTACTTATAAAACGCGCATAATCAAAACCTGGTACACCAATAGGTTTAATCTTAGAAGAATGTATAAATTGACTCCAATAACGTTCATCTTCAGATGATATTGTTAATAACAAGTCGCCATTCAATTTTTTTTTATCTTTATTTTTTAATTTTTTATATAAAAAAATTTGTGGTGCACTTGGGAAAAAAATAATTCTAGGTCTTTTTTTTGAAATATAAAAATTTTTTAGCCAAACCGAAAAATTACCATATTCAGTGAAAATATATTTAAGATTATCCATATAGTCTATTTTGAGTTTTTTTAATAATATCTTCGGATTGTGAAGTTTTAAATTTATTTTTTCTCTAAAATTATTTAAAATTTTTAAATTAATTTTAAGTAGAAGATAATTTATTAATTTATAAAAAAAAAAATCTAATTTGTTTTGAATATAATAATTATTATTTATCTTTTTCCATTCTTTAAATAAATATGAATTATTTTTTAAGCTTTTAAAAGATTTATTATTTAAAAAGACTGTATTTATATCATATTTTTCGTTAAATTTTTTTAATAAAGGTAAAATATACTCAAATTCTAAAAACCCTCTTCTTATTATAACTAATATGTTTTTTTTCATTAATTTTTAAATTGATTTATTTTTTTGGTTACAGAATATTGCAATGTTTAATATATTAAAAATTAGATGAGTTTCTTGATTTGTTAATTCTTTTTTTTTTAATAATTTTGTAATTTTATCTTTTTTTATTATTGAATTTACGTAATTATTAGAAAATAACATTTTTTTAAATTTTATACTATTTACATCAAAAAAATTACTTAAATTTGCAAAAAAACCAATTTTGTTACTTGATATAAGAATGTTATTTTCAACAACATTTTTCATACTTGATCGTAAAATTACTTTACCTAAACCATTATTAATTAAAAATTGGTTAGGAAGACTAAATGATTTTAGATAAATATCTTTACTTAAAAACGGACACCTTGTTTCTAAACCATAATACATCGATATATTGTCAGCACCATATAATTGCGTTGGCAATGATTGTTTAAAAAGGTCTTTAAATAGTTCATTTTTAAAACTATCTTTAAGAAAATTTTTAGATTTAATATTGCCTATATTAAATTTATGAAAATATTTAGAAAGTGTTACTATTTCTGAGAAACCTTTATTACGTAATTTATTTTTCTTAATATAACTTTTAAAATCTTTGAGTTCATTAGACCTGATATGAATTGCAGTTTTTTTTTTCCAAAAATCAAATTGTTTTTTAAAATCTTTTTGATCTAAGATAGATTTAAGATAATGAAGATGATGGATGTAATATCCACCAAACATTTCATCACCACCTAGTCCAGATAAAACAACTTTATAGCCAAGTTTTTTGATTTTTTTACACATTATTGCAAATAACAACCAAGTTACACTGGGTATAACGCTTGATGTTTTATTAATTATATCCTCTAAATCTTTAAAACTTCTCTGTTTATTTATATTTATATATCTATGTGAACAACCAATATGTTTAATATTCTTTTTAATCAATTTACTTTCATCATAATTTTTGTCTAAAGATTTAATAGAGAAACAATCAATTTTTTTTGATTTGATGTTGTTACTAACGCTTGCAATGACACTAGAGTCAATACCACCACTGAGCAAACAAGCTATATTAAAATCTGTTCTAAGTTTTTTTTTGATTTCATCAAATAGTTTTTTTTTTAATGAATTTTTTTCTTGATCAAATTTTAAATTTTTATTAATTTTTACTTTTCTTGGGTACCAATACTTGTTAAATCGAATTTTTCTATTTAAATCAATTGATAGATAAGTGCCTGGTTCTAGAGCGAATACTTTTTCGTAAAAAGTTTCATTTGAGGAAAGAAGAGTTCTCCAGCCTAATTTAACATATTCCTCTATTTTTTTTTTATTTAAACTATTCTTATTTCTATTTATAGAATTTATATAATTAAGATTTGACCCAAAAACCAAGTTATTTTTGTCGTATTGATAATATAATGGTTTTTCACCAAATCTATCTCTAGATAGTATAAGTTTTTTTTTATTAAAATTAAAATATGCAAAACTCCACATCCCTTCCAAATTATTTAATTTAGATGCCCCATAGAAATTCAAATATTTTAATAAAACTTCTGTATCAGAGTTTGTAAAAAATTTAATTTTTTTTTTTTTTAATTCTTTCTTTAATTCTAAATAATTATAAATAGCACCATTAAAAATGAGAATACCATCTTTATCTTTGAATGGTTGGGATGACCTTTGTGATGGATCAATAATTGATAATCTTGAATGCAAAAAAGATAAATTTTTAGACTTAATGTTTTTAATATAAAAATTTTTGTAGTCTGGTCCTCTTATGGACATTAATTTTAGCGTTTTTTTTAATGTTTCAGTATTTGGAGAGCTGTTTAAATTTCCAAAAAATCCGGCTATTCCACACATTATTTTATTGCTAAATATCCTTTAAAATTTAAATAGTGAAAGATAGTGGTAATTTTTCTAAATCCTGCTTTTTTCAAAAAATTCAAATTTTCTTTATCAGTAAAAGGTTCTAATACACCTCTAAGTAAAATCTCTTTATTGATTATTTCTTGTTTAGTTAAGCCATTTGAATATTTAAAATCAAAATATAAAAAGTTATTAATATCCTGAAACCTTGCATTAGAGGATCTTATTTTTTCATACAAAATAAAGCCTCCCGCATTGTTTAGAGAATTGTAAATATTGTTGTAAATTTTTTGTCTTTTGCCAGGAGTAATAAATTGTAATGTATAAAGAGAATAAAAAAGATCACTTTTTTTAAATTTAAATTCCTCTAAAGAGGATTTAATAAATTTAATTTTATTATTTGATTTTTTTTGTGCAAGTTTTATCATTGCTGTGGAGTCATCTACTCCTATTAAATCTAATTTCTTTTTTGAATATTTTTTATCAATTTCTCTTAAAAGTGAACCATTAGAACATCCTAAATCATAACAGGTAGATCCTTTATTAAGAAAGAAATTTGATATATCTATTGCATGTTTATGTGACAGCTCATAAAGAGGTACAGATTTTTTTACATGACTATCAAAATTATGAGCAACGGATTTATTTTTAAACGTCCAAATTTTTTCTAATTGATTAATTTTTTTTTGCACTTTCATTATTTAATTTTTTTACCTAAGTATTCTAAATGCCATGTGGGTGACTGATTATAAATTAAAGGCATCCATTCTTGCTCCATTTTATATGAATAATGACCAAAACCAGGCCAAATGCTATTTTTTGAGTCAGTTCTGTTGCTACTATAAAAATAATTTTCAGTTAATCTTTCAATCTCCTTAATATAAAATTCTCCATAATCTTTTGACATTTCTCCCAATGATGCAGTATTTAAAGTCAAATTAACAAAATTATCAGGTAAATGTTTTATTGCCCAAGATGGTATAATTAGAATGTCAGAGTCTAAAATTTTTTTATCGTTAAAAGAATTGACTAAATTTATATCAGATAAAAGTGAAATTTTTTTTTGGGGGAAATTTGATTTTAAGTAATAACTAGAAGCTACACAAACTTCAGGAATATCAACTAAAACACATTTAGAATTTGAATAGAATTGTAAAAAAAGTCTTGATAAATTTCCAAATCCTCCACCTAAATCTAAGAATCTAAATGAACTTTCATAATTTAAATTTGTAAATTTTTTTATTTGTGAAACTACATAACCTAAAGTTAAAATTCTAGAGGAAATAATTTGATTTCTATAAACTAAAGCTTTTAAATTACCTAAATTCGACTCTGTTAAATTAATTAATATATTTTCATCCATATATTCAGAGTATCTGTGATAATCATAAATTAATCCAAAACTTGAATTAATTTTTTTTATTCCATTAATGTTTTTTAGCGGTGAAGAATCTTTAAATAAGTCAAAACCATAATCCAAGTTTAAAAAATTTTTTATATTTCTTACATTTAATTTTTTATCTTGAAAAAAAAGATTTCTTATTTCAATTACATTTTTTTCCCACCAATCACTATTTTTATAACTTAACGGATTTTGTTTTATTCCTATATCATAACTTTTTAATATTTTATCTTGGTAATCTAGATCTTTTTCGAAATCATAATTTTCCTCTTTAGAACTAAAAGGTTGGATCGGCCAAATGGCATTATCACTACCCACTTCAGCTTTGACTGTTTGTTCTTTATTTGAAAAAATCGTTATCTTTCTTAAAACTAAATAATAAAATAAAGATTTTATATATAAAATTGTGATTGCAAAATTGTTAAAAAATAATGTAGATATAATAGGTTTTTTATAAAGTAAAGCTCTATAAGTTGATAATTTTGGTTTTTTTATAAATAGCTTAAAAAACAGAACTACAAAACAAGACTCGATAATAGCTCCAAACCGATAAAATCTTTTTTTTTTATAATCTTTTAAACTTGGCATAAATTTTAATATATTTTTTGTGCAATCTTCCAAGATACTTCATTAGATAGTTGAAAACTGCTCTTATCATCTAATAATGTATGACCTATTTTTAATTTACTATAAACGCTCATTTTCTTTTTAAAGGCTTTAACAGTTATAAGATTAAATGCTTCGGCCTTTCTATACATACTTTCTTTTTCTAATCTTAGCATTTCACTATTCCTAAGCGGTTTTAATCCATTGACAGAATGATTAAAAAATTCACCATTGTCCTCACTAACTCCTACTACAATATCTGTTGAAAACAACCTCATTGTATTTATTGCATTATCTATGTTTTTTCCAGAAAAAAAAGGGCTCCTAATTGAAAGTTCCATCATCGCATCAAAGGTTTTTTTATTTTTTTTCATCCTGCTTAATACATCAGATAAAGAGTCATAAAGGTTGGTATTTAACGCACCTAATTTTTTGTCTCTAAGTATATATTTTATTTTTCTACCAAAAAACTTCTTCAAATAGTTTAATAAATTTTTATCAGGGGTTGTTACTACAATGCAGTCTAATAATTTTGAATTTAATGCGTTATTAATTGTCCAAAATATTAATGGTTTCGATTTCAATTTTTTAAGCACAACACTATTATTATTTGCATGCTTTCCTCTCACAGGAATTATACCTACTGTAGAAAACTTTTTTTTAAAACTTTTATTAATAAATTTTTTAGTCATCAACAATCTTGTATTTAAAATTCTTGTATTATTATTAGTTAGATTTTTTTCATGTCTTCGATAAAAAAATAAAGGCTTATTAATATTACCCACTTTATATTTATACGTTAGTCTAAGCCATATATCGTATCCATCTTGACAAGAGAAGTTCTCATCATACATGCCAACTTCTTTTAAATATCTCTTTCTAATTAATGTGCAGGCGCCGTGTGCTGGTCTATCAAGTAAAGTAACTTTATCAAAATTATGTCTCTTTATTCTATTAATTATGACACCTTCATCATCAACCTCAAAGTAATCAGGAAAAACTAATACTCTGTCTTTATTATTATCTAAATATTTACAGAGAATTTTTAAAGCATTTTTGTCTAGCCAGTCATCTGCGTCTAATCGAATTATATATTCACCTTTTGCAAGTCTAATTGCAACATTGTTAGATATATTTAAACCCTTCTGTTTTTGAAAGATTATAGTTACTTTAGTATTATTTTCGTACTCATTAATAATCTTTCTTGAATTATCAGTGGATCCATCATCAATAATTATTAATTCGAAATTCTTATAGGATTGATTTAATACACTCTCTATAGAGTTTTTTATATATTTTCCATAATTGTGATTAGTAATATAAACGGTTACTTTAATCTTTTTCATTTTTAGTCCAATCCAGCTTTGTGCTAAAAGATATAGGCATTTTTTTTTGTAAAGCACCTTTATTTATTTTAATAAACTTTGGAAATTTAATAAAAAATTTTTTTATATCGTCTATTGTATAATTGTAAGGTTTGTTAATTTTTTTCATATGCTCTAAAATTTTTTTTACTAGCAAAAAATCTTCTGCTGTATCAATAGTGAGTCTATAATTTAGTTTATGTTTTTTATTAATCTTTGTTTCGTTTATTTTAAAGAAACTTTGATTGTCTATTATATAGTTGGTTAAATATTCACTTCCAGAGCTATCTTCCGAAATATGAAATATTAGTTTTAATACTCTATAATTAAAAACTTCAGATTCTGTACCACTTGGTAAACTTTTCGAGCTAGTATAATCTGCGTTAATTTTGTTATGCTCAGCTATTGATTTATCAATGTAAGCTGGATCTACCATAATATCGTCACCTGTAATTCTAACCACTGAAGCAATCTTTTTGATTTTTTTTAATGCAAATATCATTCTTTTAAGAACATCTTGATCAGCTCCCCTAAAAAACGAAACCTTATTTTTTTTTGCAATATTTATTATTTTATCATCCTCTCGTTTTTTTGTAGTGCATAGTATGATCTTATCAATTTTTTTTGACAATTTTGTACGTTTAATCAAATGGTCTAGCAATGTTTCTCCATTAATTTTTAAATAAGCTTTTTTTTTTAATCTTTTTGAGTTTGATCTAGCTACTATTATGGCAATATTTTTTTTTTTAATATTATTAAAATTAATTATATCATCTTTACTTATATTTTTTTCTATCTCACATCCTTCGATATCATCATAATATAATGGTTCAGATTCAGTTGAATGAATTCTTTTCATTATTACATTTTTTTTTATTGTATTCTTTTTAATTAAATTTTTATTAGAAACCCAATGCTTTTTAACTTCAGCTCTATATTTATTTTCCAATTTTGAAAAAGAAAAAACATCTTCTCCAAAAGATAAATTGCATTTTTTTATAATTTCAATAAATTTTTTAAGATCTTTAGGTTCAATTGAGGAATAATAGTCAGTTCCTTTTTTTTTTCTGTTTAATGTAACATGTTTTTCAATAATACTTGCCCCCATTCCTATTGCAATCAATGGTAAATATAAATTAAATGGATCATCGCCTGCTGTATGATCTTGATAACCAACATCAGCATGATTTTTAAAATATTTTTTTAAAAATGAAATTCTTTTTAATTTTATGTCCTCAATTTTAGTCGGATAACTTTGGAAACCATGAAGCAAAATAGGTTTACTTTTAGAATTTTTAAAAAAATTCAAAGCGTATTTTATCTCACCTATTGTGCTTCCACCTGAAGAAAGGAAAATTTTTTTATTTTCTTTTGAGACTTTTTTTAACAAAAAAAAATTTAAAAGATCTGATGAATGAATTTTATAGCCATCAACTTTTAATTTTTTAGCTAAGTTAAATGCTTTTAACCCAAAAATATCACAGTAAACTTTTCCCTTTTTTTTTACCTTTGTAATAATTTTTGACCAATCTCTTTCACTAAAAGATTGTTGTTTGAAATGTAAATAACGAGGGTGATTTTTAACCAATAATTCATCTGCGAAATAAATCTGAAACTTTACGGCGTCTGCACCAACGTCTAAAGATTTCAAAGCTAATTTTTCAGCTTTTTTTGGAGAGCCTTGATGAGAATTAGCGATTTCCGCAACAATCTCTGTCATTATTAATTTATCTTTTCCCAGTTGTAAGTCTCTTTAAACGGACATCCTTTACAAATTGGTACATCCTCTAATAAATTTTTGGAATGTTTTGACCTTACATTGTCTATTTCATTGCCATACCAAATTTCTTTGATTGTCTTAACATTTTTTTCAGGATCATTAAAATTTTTTGGCATTTCTAAGTTCATTAATTCAAAACCTTTAACTTTCAATTCTGCTTTTTTCTTAACTTTAGCATGCTCCTTTTCACCTATTTCTATAGCTAATTTGTCTACATAACCTACAGGGTGCATACTTCCCCAATCATAACAGCACATACTAACTCTTCCATCATAAGTGATTAATAGTCTTTGATAGGGCTGTTCGCACGGTAATCTTCCTTTTGAAACAAATATATTTCCATCAGAGTCTTTCATGAACTCTGAGCTGGTATCTATATTTAATTTAGATTGATTTTCATTTTTACCTTCTAAGTTTTCATTTGAACAAGCAGCCCTTAGATATTTTTGACCAATATCATTTATTTTTCCACCTCTTTCTGTATATTGTTTTACGGAAACATCATCCACTATATCTCTGAATAATGAAAAATACTTGTCTTGTTCGTGAAATGTATCATCAGTTAAGACCATTTGAATTTTTGTTCTTGGAAATTCTGATTTCATTTCATTCTTTAATAATGAAAAGTTCTTGATATTTTTATAGACTTCATCGAAATTATTTTTTTTGAATCTTCCAGGTCGCATTTTCTCATAACTTTCTTTTGAACCACCATCAAATGAATAAATCATTAAATCTAAACCAGAATTAATTATTTTTTTTGACATTTCTCTGTCAAGCTTAGTAGCATTAGTATTAATAATTGTTTCTAAAACACCATTTCTCTTTGCAAAATCTATAATTTCTGGTAAATGTGGATTAAGTAAAGGCTCTCCTCTCCAATTAAATTTCATAGATGGCACATTCATTTTAGCTGCTTGTTTAATTAGTTTAAAAGCTAAATCTTTTTTCATAATTTTATCAGGAGTAGAAATGAATTGTCTAAAACAATGCGGACAAGCTAAATCGCATACTGATGCTACTTCTAGATCAATACATAATGGCATTAAATTACTTTCTTTGAATTTTTTACCAGTTAATTTTTTTTGTATTGCAAATTTTGGATTGCCTCTCCATTCATTTCTATAATTAGTATAATTTTTTTTTAAATTCTCTAATAGTAATTCTTTTTCGTTTGATGACTTACCTTTTGAAAAATACTTATAAGTTTTATTTCGTTTCATATTTTTTAGCATCCAAGCAACTCTCAATTTTTCATCGTTCCCTTTTAGATTTTTGATTGCTAATTTTCTGTCGTTTGTCATATTGTTATCTTCTGGTATTGTTTGTAATTTTTTCTTGCCTTTTTTCCTAAAATAGTTTTTATTTTTCTAGCATCTAAACCTATATTTGGTCTTAAACAAATCAAATCATTTTGACTTATAATTGTTCCTTTTTTAATTTCTTTTTTAAAATAAATTGCCCTTCTAAAACTTTTAGTGTGACCTGATCTTATCTCAGAATTTAAAGGTATTTTTTTTGGATTACCTATCATTTTGTTTATTCTTTTAAGCTTTAAACATAATTCGTGTACTTCGTTTTTTGTTAAGGAAATTAAATGGTCTCTGAAAGATTTATTTTGTCTTGAGTCTGTAAAATGAAATTCAAGAACGTGTGCACCCTTTATGTAGGCTAATAGTAATGCTATATCGCCATAAGAATGATCAGAATAACCTAGAGTATATTTTAATTTTTTTTTAAATTGATCTAAGACAGACATATTTACATCTTCATCTTTATTTGGATACATAGATGTACATTGCATAATTGCAATCATGTTTTTATTTTTGTAAACTGAATTTGTCTTTTTTATAAATTGAATTGTTTGTTCTATCTCACTTAAATTTGCTAGACCTGTTGATAATAAAATTGGTTTACCTCTTTTTGCAAACTCATAAATAATTGGATATGCTGTCAGATCTCCCGACCCAATCTTATAAAATTTTAAATATCTATCGACCCAATTTATCATTTTTACATCCCAAATAGAGGCATTGTACATAACACCTCCCTTCTGACAAATTCTGGCTAATTCAATATGTTGATTTTTAGTAAGCTGGAACTTTTTAAAATGTTTATTTCTAATAGGGGAAATTACTGGATTAACTAAATTATCGCCAGAATATAACTGAAATTTTACTACGTCAGCTCCTGATTTTATAGCTAAATGCGTTAATTTTTTTGCGTAACTAAAATTCCCCTCATGATTTCCTCCGATCTCAGCAATCAAGAGTGGTCCATTTTTTCCTTTCCAGATATTTTTATATGCCATAAAATTATAACCTACCATCAGTCAAATTTGAAGGGTAGATGCTTTTTACATCGTAAAAAATACTATTTTTTTTCCCGCAACTTCTTATGTTTTTAAATTTTAATTTTCTTATTTCCTTATGCGGAACAGCATTAATTATAATATCGTAATATTTTTTTTTATTTAAATTATTAATTAGTCTTAAGTTATACATTTTATATATTAAACTCTTTTCAACTAGCGGGTCGTAAATATCTATTTTTGAATTATATATTTTGAAAGAATTTACAATATCTATTACTTTTGTATTTCTTATATCTTCACAGTTTTCCTTAAATGCGAAACCAAGTATCAATACTTTACTTTTCTTAATTTTTATTTTCTTTTTTGAACTTATTTTTTTTATTTGGCTAAAAACATATTTACCCATTTTATCATTAATAATTCTTCCTGATAGAATTACCTTAGGATTAATACCAACTTTTTTTGATTTATATGTTAAGTAATATGGATCAACACCTACACAATGACCACCAACTAAACCAGCATGAAATGGGTGAAAATTCCATTTCGTTGAGGCTGCTCTAATTACTTTTTTTGTATCAATTTTTAACTTGTTTAAAATCATTGCAAATTCATTTATCAGAGCGATATTAATATCTCTTTGTGTGTTCTCTATAATTTTAGCAGCTTCAGCTATTTTAATCGTATCTGTAACAAAAACTTTGTTTCTTAATATCTCTTCATATAAATTTTTTATTCTACTAGTAGTTTGTTTGTTTGATCCGCTTACAAGTTTATTAATTTTTAATAATGAATGTTTTTTGTCACCAGGATTTATTCTTTCAGGAGAGTATCCAAAAAATATATCTTTATTAATTTTAAGTCTTGATAATTTTGATATTAAAGGCATACAAAATTCCTCTGTACACCCTGGATATACGGTGGACTCGAAAACCACTAAAGTATCTCTGCTAATATTTTTACCAATGTCAATACATGCTTTTTTTAGTAATTTTAAATTTGGATTTTTGGATTTATTTATTGGAGTTGGCACAGCAACTATTATTGTTTTACAATTTTTTAAAAGCTTCATATTAGTTGTGACTTTAAATCTAATTTTTTTCTTCAAAATTTGAAGAACCTTATTTTTATTTAAATCAAAACCTATCACATTTCTTTTTTTTGCAAATTCTGATGCTAAAGGCAATCCTACGTAGCCCATACCTATTATTCCTAAATTTAAATCTTTTTTATTCATTGAAATGAATATTTAGCTCCTTTTTTAATTCTTCATACTCTTTTGCTTTTTTTTTCATGAAATTTAATGTGAGCCTCGTTTTTTCTGAAATTCCTCTAGGTGTTAATAGATATATATAATTAATTTTATTTTTATTGTTTTTGAAATTAGAATATTTTATGAATCCTTTGTCTTTAAGACTATTTAAACAATAGTTTAACTTGCCTAAGCTAAAACCTAATTTGTTTGCCAATTCTCTTTGATTAGCATTAGGATTATTACTAATTGACCTTAAAACCTCAAAATGATTGTTATTTTCATCACTCATTATATTCCTTTAAATATTTGTTCAATAATTGAACACAAATTTGACTAAATACTAAAATGTGATAATTGTCAAATACAAAAAGTATTTTATGAAATATTGCAAAAATTGTCTGGACCCAGATACAAGGCCAAATTCTAAATTCAATCATGAAGGAATTTGTATTGCATGTGAGAATGTTAAAAATGATAAAACAAGTTACGATGAAAATGAGAGAAAAAATATATTAAAAAATATTATTAATAAATATTGTAAAACTAGTAAAAATTCATTTGATTGCATCATAGGTGTTAGTGGAGGTAAAGATAGCACTAGGCAAGCTATCTGGGTAAGAGATAAACTTAATCTTAACCCACTACTTGTATGTTGTGCATATCCTCCTGAGCAAGTAACATCAGCTGGTGCAGATAATTTATCTAACTTAATTAATCTTGGATTTGATTTAATTGTATCAGGACCGTCTCCTAGAACTTGGAAAAATCTTCTTCGTGAAAGTTTTTTTCAAGGTAACTATTTAAGAGCTCCTGAATTAGCGCTTTATTCATCATTACCACAAATAGCTATAAAGTTTAATATTAAATTAATATTTTGGGGCGAAAGTCCAGGTTTATTTTGGAACGACTCTAATACATTAAGGGACAAACCTTATGATGGCAATGCTCTACGAAATTCTAATACTCTTAAAAATTGTAATTTGGATTGGATGGATGATTTTATTGAAAATGAATATAAAAAAATTCCATATAAATATCCTGATGAGAATGAATTTGTTAAAAACGATATACAAATAATTTTTTTAAGTTGGTTTTGGAATAATTGGTCTATGGTAAATAATGCTAAATATTCAGTAACAAATGGTTTATCTGAAAAGGACGAGATGGTATCAAAAACTGGAGATTTATATGGATATAGCTCAATCGATGATGACTGGGTTTCAATAAATCAAATGATTAAATATTACAAATTTGGATTTGGAACAGTTACAGATTACTTAAACTTTGAAATACGAAGTGGTAATATAAAAAGAAAAGATGCTGTAGATATAGTAAAAAAATACGATGGACTATGTAGTCCAAAAATTATTAAAAAATTTTGTAATTATATAGAAATTTCGGAAAATAAATTTTGGGACAAAATAAATAGTATTGTAAATAAAAAATTATTTTTTTTTTCTAACAAAAGAAATCAACGTTACACTCCAAAATTCATTATCGGAGAAGGTCTAAAATGATTAAAACTGTTTGTATTTATGACTATGGCACAGGCAATTATTCCTCCATAGAAAATGCGATTAAAAAATTAAATTTCAAAGTTGTTATTAGCAATAAATTAGACAGAATTGATGATGTAAATTTCATAGTTTTGCCAGGTGTTGGATCATTTCCTGTTGCAATGAAGAACCTCAAGGCTAACAATTTTATGGATAAGTTGAAAATAATTTCAAAAAGAAAAATACCAATATTGGGCATATGTCTCGGTATGCAGGTTTTGACGGATTTTTCCGAAGAAATAAGGCCAACAAAAGGATTATCTATAATACCAGGTAAAATCTCAAAAAATAAAAACGATATGCCTAATATAGGTTGGAATAAAATTTATTTTAATCAAAATAAATCTAAATTTAGTTGTCTCAATAAAGAATATTTTTATTTTTTACATAATTTTTCTTACCAGGGATCTAAAAAATTTATAAAAGCTAAGACAGATGAGAACGCTAATATTACAGCTATAATTGAGAAAGAAAATATTGTTGGCGTTCAATTCCACCCTGAGAAAAGCCAAGAAATAGGGTTAAAATTCCTATCTATTTTTTTCGGTAATTAAATGAGAAGACTAATTGGTGTAATTACAATAATTAATAATATTGCAGTTCAATCCTTTGGTTACAACAAATATTTACCTTTAGGAAAACCTGAAATTTTAGCAAAAAATTTGGACAGATGGGGAGTTGATGAAATATTGTTAAATGTGATTGATAGATCTAAAAGAAAACTTGCACCAGATTTTAGGCTACTTGAGTTAGTAAAACGTCAAAAAATTTCAACTCCTATAATATATGGCGGGGGCATAAATTCATTAGATAATGCAAAAAAAGTTATTAATGATGGGGCAGACAGAATTATTATTGAAAGTTTATTAATTAATAATTTTGACGAAGTAAAAAAAATATCAAATTTTATAGGCTCTCAATCCTTAATAATATCTATACCTTTATGTGTAAGAAATAACAGAATATTGCAATTTAATTATTTAAATAAAAAAAAGGAGAATATAAATAAAAATTTTTTAGAGGTTTTAAAACACAATTATGCTTCAGAGGCACTTTTAATAGATTACAACAACGAGGGATCAAAGGATGGTTTTGATCTCAGCATCATAGATAAATTCCCTATTCAAAACAAGTCTTTAATAGTTTTTGGTGGTATTTCTTCAAATAAAAAGATTAAAAAAATTTTTAAAAGTAAGATAATTGGAGCTGCCGCCATAGGTAATTCTCTTAATTATTCAGAGCACAGAGTACAAAATATTAAGATAAAAAATCAACAGTATTTTAGAATTTAAAAAATATGAAACAACAAATTAAGTTCTGTAAAAAATGTTTATACTCTGAGTTTCATCCTTTAGGAATAACTTTTGACAAAAATGGAATATGCTCTGGTTGCCAAATACATGAAGAAAAAAATAATATAGACTGGGGTGATAAATACGAAAAATTAAAATCTATAGTAAATAAATATAAAAACAGAAATAAGACGAATTATGATTGTATTGTACCTATTACTGGTTCGGGTGACTCATATTTTATTTTATATATTGTTAAAAAATTAGGTCTTAATCCATTACTAGTAACTTATAACAAGTATTTTAACACAGAAATTGGTATAAAAAATTTATCAAATTTAAGGATAAAGTTTGATTGTGACATCGTTTATCAAAACATAAATCCAATTTCAGTAAAAAAAATAACAAAGTATACCTTCTCAGAATTTGGCAATATATATTGGCCTATTCTAGCAGGGCAAACAGTATTCCCAGTTCAGATGGCTATAAAATATAAGATACCTTTGATTATTTGGGGGGCTCATCAAGGAATAGAGCAGGTAGGAATGTTTTCTTACCACCATGAAGTTGAAATGACTAGAAGATACAGGCACGATCATGACCTATTTGGATATGAGGATAACCAGCTTATAAATTTAAGTAATGATTTAAATGATTCTGACCTTTGGCAATATAAATATCCATCCGACGAAGAAATAAGTAAAAATGGAATAAGAGGAATATATTTAAATAACTATATTAGATGGGATCCTTTAATGCAGCACTTAGAGATGGTTAATAAATTCGATTATCTCTCTACTAATTTTGCACGAACATTCGATACATTTGATTATTCTGATTGTTTTAATTACATGAACCTTCATGATTATTTAAAATTATGTAAACATGGTTATTCAAAAGTAACGGATCATGCATCTAGAGAAATAAGATTTAAAAGGCTGAGCCGAGATCAAGCTATTTACTTAGTGAAACAGTATGAATTAGTTCCACCACTACATGTAGATCTATTTGCTAAATGGGCTGGTATGAAACCTAAAGGTGTTGATTTTATAATCAATCAGCATAGAAATAAATCTTTTTGGAGAGAAAGAGATGTTAATGATTGGATATTCAAAGGATTAAGTAGCAAATTAAAAATTGAAAAAAATGTCAAAAAAAACGATATTGTTAATTTTAAACATTTTTTCTTAAAAACGTTTAATGAAAAAAATGAAAAAAAATATATTACTTTTGGAAAAGGTTTTGATAATTAGAATTCTATTAAAAAATTTACTTAAGATTTAATTCAAGTAATTCTTCTTGATGCTTTAAACTTAGTATATAATCTCCTGAGTCAACGAACCTGTTTACAAATTTATTAGTGTTTTCGAATTCTTTTAAGGAATAATTGTTTACCCAATATTCATATAATTTTGTCGAAAATTGATCTGTATAACCACCGATTTTTTTTACCATTTCTTTGTGGTCTCTTGTTAGCCATTGTCTGTTGTTATAGATATGTCTCATAAAATAAAACTCGTAAATTTCGTCTTTTTTGATTTCAATAGATAAATTCTTTAAATTTAAAATAATTTTTTTGTATTCTTCAATACTTTTAGGTGAAAGATTAAATTTATATCTATAGTGTGGGTTGAATTTACAAGCATTAATTACGGGAATATTATAATATGGATATTCTATGCCTACACTGCCATAGCAAGTAAAAACAAAGTTTATTCCTTCTTTAATTAATTGATGGTGTGAAACATCATTATCAATAATTTTTATTTTTGGAAATTTTTTACAAATATCCTCTGTCCATTTATTTGTAAGTGATTGATATAATTTAAATTTTCCTGGGTAATTTGGTCTATTTTTTATGTACCATTCATAGTCTGTCATTTCAGACATTTGTCCTAAATAAATTAGCCATTCATAAAAATCTGGAAATAATAAATCCCCCATAACATGAATAGAATCCATAAAGTCGTGTGGAGAAATTAATATTTTTAAATTACTTGTATCTTTTAAAACTCTCTTTGTTTTTAAAGAATTTGAAAACGATGAAACCATAGTATAAGTTAGATCTGCTTCGGTACTCGTCTTTCCTCTAAACCTATTAAGTAAATTTTTTTTAGCGGCATTCATACCTTTTTTTTTAATTTCATCTGATAATAGCGAAAATTGTTCTGGGAAATAATGAAAATCAGTACCTTTGAGGTAATTTATTTTTGATAAACAAAACAATCTTTCCATATTCATAGCAAAGACTTTTACATCATTAAATATTGCAACTCTAATTGGAATTGCAAATGAGTAGACTGAGTGAATAGCTAGAACTGCTGAAACTTTGTTAATTTTAAAAAAATTGTCCCAGTAGTAGCATAGAGACATAAAATCCTCTATCATTTTGTAAAGACGTTTATCATCAATTTTAATAGTATAAGTTTTGAAAGTTTTTAAATAGGTGTCATAAATTAAATCACCGATTAAAATATCTTTATATTTTATTTTAAGCACGTCATCTTTAGACTTTATATTTGAAATTATTTTTTCAGAGTTAGATTTACCTTGTTCTATAAAATATTTAGAAATTACAGGTTTAAATATTTTTTCAACTCCAAATGATTTATAAACTCCAATATTTCCTAAATTAAAAAAATTTGATAAAATCCATTTTATTCTTTGTAAGAAATTTTCATTTAGTTTAGAGACAATTATTGAGTAATTATAAAAAGCTAAAATTTTAGAATTATACTTTTTTCTTAGTATGTTAGCCATGTTTGATAATGCAATATGACTTGTATGAAAAGCATTAAATTCTACTAAAATAATGGTGTCACTTTTAATTTTTTTTGTTTTAAATATTTTTTTATTAAAAATTTTAAACTTTTTTGTTATAAGATAATCTCTTAAGTAATTTAGAAAATAGTTTAGATTAAATAGCATTTTTTTTAATTATATATTTTAAATTTTTAATGAATAATGGACATCCAATTAAACTAATTGATTCAAGAGTTTTTTTATAGTTTTTTAGATAATTTTTTTTAATATTAAAAAGTTTCTTTTCAATAGTTGCCCTATCTTTATAAACTATAATTTTATTTTTGTAATATTTTGAGTGGATTTTAAAATAATCATCCTTGTTAGAATCATTTTTTATAGTTAGAACTTTTTTTTGTTTAAAATAATTTATCATGTAATCGGGATTTATAACTATTATAATATTTTTATATTTTTCATATTTATACAGTAATTTAATATTATTATTTTTAATTATTTTTATATTAGGTGTTATGGTTTCGCTTATTTCCCTTTCGATAAATTTAGCTAAAGATAAATTTGATTTAGTATTTTTTGTCAAAATTAAAACTCTTGTTTCATATTTATGAAAAATTTTTCTTTGCTCAACATGCGAATTTAGAATTTTTAAAAACTTATGTGCAAAAACTTCTTTTAGTTCAATCTCTTTCTTTTTTTTTAGTTTATTTAAAAAATTAAGATAATTAATATCTGACTTTGTATCTACTGAAATTCTATAATTATTTTTAATTTCATTTTTATAAATTCTCAAGTAACATTTTTTAAAAAAATTTTTTTTTAAAGTTGTAACAGATCCGGGGTGTTCCTGTAAAAATTTGTTTTTTGAAAGATTATTAATTTTTTTCCATGATTTTGTTTTTGTAAGAAATATACCCTCATGAATAGTCTTTTGATTTGGGATTACAAAATCAATTTTTTTGTGTTTTATAATTTTATTGTAAAGACGATCAATGTAACTATTGTCTATAAGTGGACAATCTCCGGAGATAACTAATAAATATTTGTTTTTAATATTTTCTGATACAGATTTAATTCTTTCAGTAACTTTAGTTTCGTTCTTATGATAATAAATTATTATTTTACTTTTAAATGCTTTATTTATTCTTTTTTCGAAAATTTTATTATTTTTCTTAATACCTGTGGCTAAAACAATTTCAGTAATATTTTTGTTTTTTAAGAGTTTATTTAAGATTATATCAATAATTGATTTGTCGCCAACTTTCATAAAATGTTTGTGTGGTAACCTAGATGATGAGATTCTGCATAAAATAACAGCTGTTATCATAATTATTTTTTTCTTTTTACTGACCAGGTATCCTTTGGCTCTTTCCAATCTTTTCCATAAACAAATTTTAAATATTTTAAAGGCTCGTTTGGTATTCTGAATTTTAATTTTTTATAGCTTTTTATTTTATGACTATTAAAAAATGTTGATGGATACTTTCTATCTTCTATTAAATTGATATTATATTTTTTAAGAAATTTTTTAGAGATAAAATCAATTATGGGTGGTTCAAAATTTCTTTCTTTTATTTTTCCTATAACATAAAATCTTGGTAAAATTTTGCGACTATTCTTGTCAATTATTCTTTTGGAGAAAAAATTAAAAAGATTGTTTTTTTTATTTAAAAGATAAATTGCTAATTTGACATTTTGTAATTTAACAGAAATATCTACATCCGATAATTCAGCTAATGATCTTTTTCTCATAAGCGATAAAAGACCAGAATAATCAAACCAATAAGATATTTTTTTTTTTTCAAATACTTCAATTATGTATTTTAAAATTTTAAGTGTATATAATTCTCTTTTAGCTAAATCTTTTTTACTTGGATTTATTTTTCTTTTTCCCCATACCAAAATTTTCTTTTTTTGGACTCCTAATTGTATTACTTGGTTTATTTGTGGTTCTATATATCTGCCACAAATAATTAAATAATCAAATTTTATATTAGAAATTTTATTAACATTAAATATTTTTTTTCCCAAAATTTTAGTGCCAATTTTTTTTTTATCGTTATCTATTAAAAATTTACAATAAAATTTTTTAGAATTAATTATTTTTCGCAATGCTAATCTGCCGTGATAACCTGCGCCAAAAATTATTATTTTTTTCATAAAGTTATAAATTTTAAAACTATGTTTTAAATTTGAACCTTATATTTTTTCAAAATTTCAATACCTTTTTTGAACGAACTAAAGTCTACGATATCATCTGTTTCCATAGATATAGAAAATCCTTCCTCTAAAGCAGCCATTAAGGTCATATGTCCAATAGAGTCCCATTCACTAATATCATTATATTTAATTTTTTCATCAAAACTTGAACTTTCTATTGATAAAGCTTCAATAAAAATTTTTTTATATTTTTCTTTATTAGTCATTTAAAGATTTGTTAATATCTTCTAATATTTTTTCGGACACTAGTCTATAATAACTTTTTAAATACTTATATGATCCACTCTTTGTGTATGTATCATTTACACCAAGAGAAAGTAGTTTACATGAGTTTCTTGCCGAAGATAATATTTCTGATACTGCAGATCCCAAACCTCCAATAATATTATGCTCCTCTACAGTAACAATTAACTTGGATTTTATTGAAGCTTGCAAAATAGCTTCCTTATCTATTGGTTTGATGGTGTGCATATTTATTACAGCTGTTGAAATATTTTTCTTTTCCAATGCAATAGATACGTCAAGACAATCTTTTGCTACAGCACCATTAGAAATAATAGTAATATCATTTCCATCTTTTAATTTAACTGACTTTCCAATTTTATATTCATAATTATCATTGTAAATAATTGGATTGTTGGAACCACCAGTTAATCTTATATAACATGAATTATTATGTTTTATTGAAGCCTCTACAGCTTTTAATGTTTCCAATGAATCTGCGGGAGAGATTATGGATAAATTTGGTATTGACCTTAAAACGCCTACATCTTCAATACAACAATGTGTAAATCCAAGATTTCCAAGGACTAATCCACTTGCTAAACCAACCATAGTAATTTTTTCTTCCATATAACCAAGATTTACTTTTATTTGTTCACAACATCTCATTGTTTGAAATGGAGCAAATGTTGTTGTTATTACTTTAAAATTTTCCCTAGCAAGTCCAGTTGCGACTCCGATCATATTCTGCTCGGCAATACCGAGATCTATGTATTGATCTGGAAAAGTTTTTCTATATCTATCCAATCCAGCTGAGGTCGATACATCACAAGTTATAACTAAAATATCTTTTTGAGATTTGGCCATATCAAAAATTCCAAGTCCAAGTGTCGCTCTTGGTCCAAGAGTTGACCATAATTTAATATTTTTATGATTAATTTCCATTTTTAAGTTCTTCCTTTGCCTTTTCGTAAATACTTTTTGTCATTACAGAATGATGCCAAGCATTATTATTTTCTGAAAAACTGAATCCTTTTCCTTTGATAGTTTTTGCGATTAGGATTTTAGGTTTTGAACTGGTATTTTTTTTATCAAAATATTTTTTTAAATCTTCAATGTTATGACCATCAACAGTGTCAACTTCCCATCCAAAACTTTTCCATTTGTCAAATAAATTTCCAAGATCCATTATTTCATTATTGGCTCCGGTTTGCTGAAAATTATTTTTATCCAAAATAACATTTAAATTATCTAACTTAAATTTAGGTGCGGCCATAGCTGCTTCCCAAACTGAGCCCTCGTTACATTCGCCATCACCAAGAATAACATAAACATTGTATGGTTTAGATTTAATTTTAGCGGCAATAGCTTGGCCTATACCAATTGATAAGCCCATACCTAAAGAACCGTTTGAAAACTCGATTCCTAAATCTTTGTTTTTAACAGGATGTCCAGCTAGAAAACTGTCATCCTTTTCAAAAGTTTTTAATTGATCTTTGCTAATAAAACCCTTTTCATATAAAGCCGAGTAATAAGCTAAACATGCATGACCTTTACTTAAAATAAATCTATCTCTTATTTCCCAGTCTTTTTCTTTAACTTTTTTTAATTTCATTTCATAATTAAACAAAATAGAAATAATTTCTAATATCGATAGTGCTCCACCGAAATGTGAACTTGATGCACCAGCCTCATAAGCCATGTCCAAAATTGTATTTTTTAACCTTAAAGAAAATTTTTTGATATCACTTACTTTTTCTGCGTCTGACATTTACATACCACCATCAACCCTAATGACTTGACCAGTAATATAGTCTGACATTTTTGATGACAAAAAAAGAGCTACATTTGCAATTTCTCTGGGATCTCCAATCCTCTTTAAGGAGGTCATATCAATGGTTTCTTTTATATATTTTTCTGAAGTATTTTTTTTCATCATATCTGTATTAGTTAAACCTGGAGCAATTGCGTTTACACTGATATTATAAGAACCAAGCTCTTTAGATAGTACTTTTGTAATAGAATTAATCGAGGCTTTAGATGCTACGTATGCACTTCTTCCAATGTTGCCATCTGTAGCTGATGTTGATGATATAAAAGTAATTTTTCCACTTTTATGCTTTATCATTGATTTGATAATATATTGTGTAAATAAATTTTGAGAAAAAAAATTAATTTCGAAAATTTCTTTAAACACTTTTTTTGAAGTCATTTGAAATAAGCCGGTATAAATTGTGCCGGCATTATTTACTAAAATATCAATTCTTTCTTTTGAATCTAAGATTTCATTAGCAGCATCTTTTACTGACTCTTCGTTTGAAAAATCGCACTCTATTAAAACTACTTTATTTCTATGCTTTGCTTTGATTTTTTCAATGAAATTAGTAAAATTTTCGTCTATTTTTCTAACACAAGCAAATATATTTGCTCCATTTTCAGAAAATATCTCTAAGATTTCTTTTCCAATTCCTTTGTTACATCCGGTTATAATCGCTGACTTATTCTTCAACAGCATTTTTTACAAAATCATCTTCAGAAAATATTTCTGAAGCTAATGCCGGTTTAAAAATTGTTTGTCCTTGTTTGGTCATAAATTTTCTAATAAAACTTTTGTCTTCCCCTGCTAAACATAAATCACTATGATTTCTAAAATATTTTATGCTAAACCCGTGATTTATTATCTCTTTCAATGATTGTTTAAAAATATTACCGATTTTTATATGAACATATGGACAAACTAATACATCGCCAATCGGTGTAATATAAACTCTGTTTACTGTTGTACAGCCTAATATACCCTCATGGGTTCTGTCAAATGGGTTCCAAATATTTCTGACTAAGTTTTTGTACTCTTTTCTTATTTTTCTCAAATATTCTCTATCTTTATCATCACAAATTATTTCCTCAGCTTTTTGCCACATACCTGCCGGCACCGCAACATTCAACAATGTTTTATATTTCTGATCTTTTGAGTAATCTAGTAATTGTTTTAAATGATCAGTATGAGCATTATAATGTCCAACCGTTATATTCAAATAAGGATCTATGCCAGCTTTTTGAACATGCTTTAAACCCTCCATGGCTCTTCTCCATGAGTCTTTTCTACCCCTTATCTCATCATGGATTTTTTCATCCATGCTATCTATACTAACTGATACTCTGCTAACATTAGCTTCAGCCAGTCTTTTAGCCATTTTCTCATCTAAGTAATACCCATTGGTTGTTAAATATAAATAAAATCTCTCAGGTTTTATAGCTTCGAGAACTTTAAATAGTTTATCCGGTTGCAATAAAAGTTCACCACCTTGAAGGTCAAATTCAAAATAACCTAGTTCATCAGCCTCATCTGCTAGTCTTGCTATAGCTTTGTAATCTAGGTATTCTTTTACATGGTCACCTTTTGGTGAATTAGTAAAGCAATATTTGCACCTAAGATTACAGGCGTTATTAAAATTTAAATCAATTCCTCTTGTCTTGGTTCCAACTTTACCATCATTGTACTTTACGTACTCATAAAAATCTTTTAGTTTCTTCACTAATCTTGGTTTTTTTAATAATGATGATGCTATTGGCATTTAAGCTTTTTTTTATTTATTTATATATTAATTATATAACTGTAAAGCTTAATTTTCTAATCTTTTAATTTATATAGTTTTAGTTTTTCAGGATAAATTAAGTTAAAATCAGCTTTGCAAACTATCTCTTTATTTACAATTCCCTTGCCGCTACAATTTGCTATTCCTCTTTTATAAGAATTAACAATTGTTTCAATATACAGTCTACTATTTGGAATTATTTTTTTAATAAATTTTAAATTATTAGCACTTGTTAAATACATTACATTACCTTTGTTATTAGGTAACGTCAAAATTGACAAGGCACTCATTTGCACTAATGCTTCAATTTGCAACATTCCAGGCATATTTGGATCTTTGGGCCAGTGCACTTTAAAAAACCACTCGTCTTGACTCAAATCTTTGTAACCCTTTGCACTTTTTCCAGGTATTACCTCCGTTGCACAATCAATCATCAAATAAGGATATCTGTTCTGTTGATATTCTTTAATCTTATTTATATCTAAAAATAATTTTTTGTTCATTTAACATCTACAACTCTTGTCAAAACTTTATTGATATCATAACCGTCCCAATTAAAATCCATTTCTAATGCTTGACCAACTGGGACAACTCTATCTACTCCTTTTAATTTATTATTTTCTAAGAATTGATTTATTTTTTTTTTGTTTACACCGAAATAAGTTATTGTCTGACAGCTTTTATCAATAAATTTTGAAATTATGTTTATATCTTTTATATCATATTCATAAAAGTATCCCCATTTGCCACGTAAATTACAAAAATGAAAATTCAAATTTTTTAGTTTTATTAAATATATATAATTTTCTAAATTTTTATAATTTTTAATATTTTTAAAAACTAATAAATCTTCACAAAGTTTTGAATATTTTTCCAAGTATGCAATTTGAGGCATATTATATTTTTTTTTTAATAAAATTAATAAATTTTCCCAAAATCTATTTTTGCCACCTTTAACTTTGTTCAGCCAAATAATTAAATGTGGCGATGAACATGCATTTTGATCAACTAAGTAAGTATCATTATAAAATTTTAATACTAGATTATTTAGATCATATTCACTTAATTTGTTAACTTTTTTATAATCCATAATACTAAGGGAAAATCTATCAGCAAATGACAAGTCAAATGCTCTTTCCTTTATTTTAAACTCTCTGATTGAATTTATGGTTTTGTTTCCTCCCCAGATTAATCTAGAATCACATTTTAAAGAAATTTGCTTTGTATATTCATCATTGTTTGTATATTTAACTATAACTATTCTATTTCTTAAGTTCGTGAATTTTTTTTTTTTTAAAATTTTATTAATTTCACCACAAATTAATTTGATTTGGTAAAAATTCTTAGATGGAACTTTAACAATGTTTGAATTACCTGTGAGTAAACCAAATATAAGAGAGTAGGCAAAATTTGTAGGTACGTTTGACGGCGTAATGTGAAATACCAGACCAACACCTAATCTAATTTTTTCACTTTTAAAATTATCTTTTAATCTTAATATATTTTTTTTTCTACACCAAAATCCAAGAGTTTTTATATCTGGATATTTAACAGAATCCCTATGGTTTAATAATAAATTGGATAAATCCTCTAAAAATTTGCATACTAAATTATTATAAGGCTTATCAGGAAAAGGATCTAAAAGATTTTTTCCAACTAAATATTCTATATTGTTATTTCTCACGTATCGCTACATCCCCTAATTTCTGCCTCTTTAATTCTGCCATGAATAATAAACCTTTTTCCATTTTTAACACATCTACATTTCTTGTCATAAATAATCTCACCAATATCCTCAGTTATTATGTTATGTCCTGGATAACTAGTTGGCAAAATTGAAATCAATTGAACAAACCCTTTTGTATTTTTTTTTTGAATTAAAAAATTTTCGTCTCTAATAAATATATCAGAAAAATTGGATGTAATAAAATATCCACACTTACATTCTAAGAATATTGATCCAGTTTGCTCAACCAATCCATAATAATTATGAACCTTGTTAATATTTAAATTTCTAGATAGAAATTTTTTAAAATCTTTATTTGAAATTTTTTGATCTTGTAATTTTTTCCACCCACCACCATGAATCAAAATTGCATTATCAAACAGTTGATTTAATTTATTTAGATTTAATTTTTTAATTAAACTTTGATATACAATACTTGTAAAGCCAAAAACTAAAAATTTTTTATTTCCATAATTTTTAAGAAATTTGTTAAGCAAGTTGTAGTTGATATTACTTTTATCATCTAATAAGAAAGTATGTTTTTTTCCATAAATTGAAAAACCATTTATGGCTGCTATCCGAGCTCCAAACTCACTTCTATCTATATTTGAAATATTTTTGTCGACGACCAGCATTGGCAATCTATCTTTTCCCAAAATTGAAAACATTATTTTTTGGAGTGCTTTTACCTGGTTCATAGAATTTTCTCTATCAAGGTATATTTTTGATAATATATCACCTGTAGTGCCTGATGATTTCAAAATTTTTATTATTTTATTTTTGTTTACACTAAAAAGTTCAAATTTTTTAAACAATGATACAGGTATAAAAGGTAATTCGTGTACATCGTAATTTTTATAAATTTTAAACTTCAAATTTTTTATTAATTTTCTATATACTTTTGAATTTTTAAAATGGTGTTTAGTTAATTGATTTAAATACTTTTTATAAAAAATATTTTTTTTAATTTCATTTAAAGAAAACGGTTCTTTTAAAAAAAGAGTTTTAATTTTGCTCATTAATTTTTAATAAGTTTTTTTGTAGAAATTTTAAGTTTTTTGATAAAGGAAATTCCTTCACTACATTAATTTCTATTGTTGAAGGATGCAAGTTTGTTTTATTTAGAATATATTTTTTTAAAGAATCTAATTTTTTTTTTTGTTTGACCATAACTAAGATTTTATTTGGTTTATTTTGAATACACACATTTTCATATCCGTAATCTGAAATAATTTCCTCTAATTCTTGTAAATTTAATCTTAAGCCAAAAACTTTAATATATCGATCTTTTCTTCCTATAATAAAATAAAAATTATCCTCATCTTTATAAGCTAAGTCACTTGTTTTAAGGATACCTTTCTGTGTATCTTTTTTTTTAAGATCATTTTTGTTTTTTGCATAGCCCATAAATACATTCTTACCTTCATACACTAACTCTCCAACTTTATAAGTCTCTTTAATAACTTTGTTTTTATTATTTGTTAGATAAAACTTGCCGCCATCAATTACATTTCCTATGCTTCCAATTTTATTTCTATTTTTATCAACAAGAAAATAAGACATTCTTGCAGTAGCCTCTGTAGCTCCATACATTACAAATAGATTAATTTTATGTTTTTTATATTTTTCCAATATTTTTTTTATGATGTCTTTCTGCAATTTTCCACCTGCTTGTGTGGTATATTTAAGATGTTTCAAATTAAATTTATTTAAATCGATTCTATTTAAAATAGAATAAGTAAAAGGAACTCCCCCAAAATTTGTAACTTTATAATTTTGTACTTTATTCCAAAATTCCCTTTCAATTACACTGTATTTATTTAGTACTATTGTAGCACCATTATATAAGTGAGTATTAATAATTGAGAGACCATAAACATAGCTCATTGGCAATGTAGTTATTGCGATGTCCTTAGAACCTATATTTAGATATTTTGTTATCGACTTGGTATTACTAATTAAGTTTTTTTTAGATATTTTTACAAGCTTAGAAGTGCCAGTCGATCCGGAAGTTGAAATAAGCAAAGTTAGATCTTCATGTATTTTCAGATCATTTTTTGTATTAATTTTATAAAGAATATAGTCCCTAAACTTATAAATACTTTTATAATTGCTAATTTTATTAAATCTTACGTAATCTAAAAATATAAATGTGGGTTTATATTTTAAAATTAAAAGTTTCAAATTTTTTTCAGAAGTATTATTTTCTATTAATAATATTGCACTATTTGAGTTTAAAGTACTTAAATAAGCAACGATCGACTCTATGTTGTTATCACAAATTAAAAAAACAAGTTCTCTTTTATCTAAATATTTTGAAAATTTTTTTATATGATCTGAAAGTTGATGATAGCTAATTTTATCATTTGAATTTGTTATTAAAGCAGTTTTTTTTTTAAATTTGAAACTATTTTTAATTAAATTCATTTAATCAAACTATTTATTAATGTCCTTGAGTTTAATTCTATCTCCTACATTAAAATTTTTTTTAGCTTTTTTTCCAAGAATTTTAAAATAATATTTAGGGTCTAGACTAAAGCTAGGTCTAACAACTCTAATATTATTTTTCGTAATTTTTTCACCTTTTTTAATATATTGGGAAATATAAATTGACCTTTTGCTATTCAGGTTTCTTTTTGAACTTTTGCTAACTCCTAAATCAATGTTTCCAATTACCTCCTCGATTTTTCTTATTTTTTGAACCATTTTTTTAAAATTTTTCTCTTTAATGGAAAAAAATGAGTCTACAGTTTTAGTGTTATCATTTAAATTAAAATGTTTTTCTATAATAGATGCACCTATAGACACAGATGTTAAGGGTGCTATCATTTCAATAGTATGATCAGAGATGCCGACGGGACATTTGAAAATTTCCTTTAATTTATTAATTGTTGCAAGGTTTTGCTCTTTTAATGGCGATGGGTATGCTGAAACGCATTGTAAAATGGCGTATTTTTTACATCCATTCTTCTTCAAAAAATTTATTGCAAACTTTAAATCTTTAAAATTTGCCAAGCCATTTGAAATTATTATTGGCTTGTTAGTCTTTGCAACTTTTTTTAACAAAGGTATATGTCCAATTTCTGCAGATGCAATTTTATACGCTGGACATTTAAGTTTTTCTAAGAAATCGACAGCAGTTTCGTCAAATGGAGAAGAAAAAACTGGAATATCTATTTGCTTACATAATTGAAAAATATTTTTGTGCCATTGCCAAGGGGTATATGCAGATTTATACAATTCCCACATATTTTTACTTTTTTTCCATGGTGTTTTTTTATTTATCTTAAAATCACGTTTATTAGAATTAAGTGTTATTGTATCTGCAGTATAGGTTTGTATTTTAATTATGTCTGCCCCAGATTTTTTTGCACTTATAATTAATTTTTTCATACGATCCCAACTTAAGTTGTGATTGCCTGACAGTTCAGCAACTATTATACATGAATTTTTTTTTCCAACTATTTTTTTACCAATCTTAAAGTTCATAATTATCTCTCGTAAAATATAAATTTATTATAATTAATTTTTTTGAAATAATTTATATTATTCTTTTTAATTGCTTTATAATCAATTTGTTTCCACCCTAAGTATTTACTTAAAGAAATACTCAATTTATTATTTTTTTTGATGTATGAAAACCATCTAACTTTTTTTCTTTTATATCTCCTTTGCCAGTTTAGTGCATATAAAATATCTTTAATCGTACAATTTTTTGAACAAGCAAACCAACCAGAAAGATAAAATATTTTGTTATCTTTCGAAAAAATTTTTTCCTCGTAAAAATAAAGAATATTTTTGTTATTCTTTTGTAGTAAAAAAGATTTTCTTTTGGTATTCATCCACCAATTATAGTGGTCTAGTATATTTATTTTATTACTATTAGTACTATTTCTAGTATTTATTTCTAAATTGCGCGCATAAAAATAATTATTTATGTATTTATCGTTTACTTTGACAATTTTATAGTCCTTTTTTTTCTTATTTTTAATTACTTTCTTTAAAGATTTTTGTTTTTTTTTCTTTAAAGTAATGTTAATTATTTTTTTTAATCCATTAGTATCTATTTTTATATCAGGTCTAAAAGTTTTTCTTAATCTTGAGTAATTTTTTTTAAAAGATATTATTAATTCAACCAATTTATCTACTTTACTTAATGATCTTCTATCTAAAAAAATGAAATGACCCAACTTCTCGAGTGAAAATATATTAGTGCTTTGGTTTTCAGTTATCTTTATTAATATTGTTTGAATTTTGCTAATAGCAGTTTCAAACACTGAAGTGCCAGCTGCGCCAATATATAGGTGATGGTTTTGATATATATTTATCAAGTCGGTACTATTTTCTACTAATTTTATAAAATTAAATTTTTTTGAGAGATTAAAGATGTCTTTACGATTTTTTGCGAGAGGACCTATTACAACAGAAATTTCTATATCTTTATAATATTTTTTTCTTATAAATTGTAAAATAATATTTTTTGAGAGGTTAAGATTACCACTACCCCCAAAATTAATTATTATTTTAAATATCTGATTTTTTTTTATCTTAGTGTGGTTAATATTATTGGGTAAAATACTATATTGAGGTCCAAGCAAAAATGTAGATTTTTTTTTTTTGTTTTTTTTAAAATCGAATTTTGATTTATCAATATACTGAGGGTCATAATTTATTAAATAATCTGAGTAATGATTGCTTAAATTTGTATCATCAAACGAAACGATAGAAAAATTTTTATTTGATATATATTTTTCCCATTTTTCATCTAGTCTATAGTCATCAACGAACACATATCCACTTTTAAAATCTTTTATGCTTTTATAAAATTTTTTTGCATCTTGAATTTGATGTTTAAATTTTCCTTTTTGATAGAGCTCAATTAATTTACTTTTGTGGATAAATCTCGAAATTTTCTTAGAGTATCTATCAACAAAAATTTGGCAATTATAATTTCTTTTTTCCTTTAAAAAGGAGTAAATTCTCAACATTCTTAACAAATGACCCAGACCTATTTTTTTATTAAAATTTGTTCTTAAAAAAATATTCATTTGTGATTTTATTTAAAATTATATGCCATAGGTAATTTTTTGCCACATTTAACAATTATGATTTAAAATATATAAAACTTTTTGATGAAAATTACTCATTATTGCAACTCTTTTATATCAGTAAATGAAGGTGGTTCCAAAATTGTATGTGATCCATGGCTTGGGAAAGCTGATAACAATGCTTGGTTATCCTATCCACTACATAGTAACGGCGCAAGAACTCTTAATAGCATAAATCCTGAATTCATTTATATTAGTCATCTACATAACGACCATTTTGATCCAAAAATTTTAAAAAGATTTAAAAATAAAAAACAAGTAAAAATCTTAATTAAAAAATTTAAATTCAGTAGGTTAAAATCAAAAATTTTTGACCTTGGATTTAATAAAATAATCGAACTAGAGCCTTGGAAAAAAATTAGAATTAACAAATTTTTTACTATTACAATTATACCTCAACAGTCAAATAATAAAGATGATATTGAAACTGAAATTGTTTATGATTTGGACACATCGATATTAATACAATCAAATATTACAAAAAAATTATTTTATAATAATGTTGATAATCCACTTTCCGTTAAAGATGTAGCCAAGCTTAATAGATTTATTAAAAAGGAATACAAAAAAAAATTAGATGTGACTTGTTTTCCAATTGGTGGTGCAAGTGAATACCCTCAGTGTTTTGTAAATGTGAAAAAAAATATAGAAAAAGATAAAGTAATCAGCAGATCTGTCGCTTCAACTTTTAATAAACTAAAAATTTTGAAACCGCAGGTTTTTTTTCCTGCAGGTGGAAACTACATGATTTACGGTAAATTTTGTAAGGTCAACAAATATATAGCACAACCGAATAACTATTTAAAAATTTTTAGTAAATTTAATAAAATTAATATAAATAGTTTTAATTTAGAGGGTGGTGGTTATATATATCCTTATAATTTATCCTGGGTTGCAAAAAATTTAAAAAAAATAAGTAAGTATAAATTAGTTAAAGAAATAGAAAAAATTTATATGAATGATAAGTATGACTATGAATATACAAAAACAAAAAGTAATAAGTTACTAGACACTATGTTCAAAAAAAGCCTGAATAAATATTTAAATCTAATGGAAACTAAATTTAAAGGAATTAAATGGATTATAAATTTTTATTTATATAATAATTTAAAATTACAACCAAATGCTAAAATTTCAAGTGTAAGTAAGCCTACAAAAAAATATACCATCCAGCCAAAAACTTTTAGTAGAAAAGTACCAATATTAGATTGTCATCTAGACAGAAAACTATTTTATTGTTTGTTATCTAGGAAATATAATTGGAATATTGCTTTGTCAGGATCCTTAATTCATTTTAAGAGAAAACCAAATAAATTTATCCCGGATATACCTTTTTCTTTGAATTTTTTAACGAATTAAACTTAAGAGTTCCTTGCTAAATTGAGATTTTGATATATTAAAAATTTTTCTTGTTTTTAAATTTTTCAATTTAATATCTTTGCCTACAACGTTTTTTTTATTTTTATATGTGGGATGAGTTCTAAAAATATTTGTTAAATCTCGTTCAACGAGTATCACTTTTATACCACTTTTTTTAGCCTCACTAAGTATTTTTTTGTTCATATAAACGGTGGATATTATTGGAATAAATTTAGAAAGTTGCGCTATTTTTGCTATTCCTAGAACTCTTTTTATTTGAATCTCTCTATCTTTTATTTTGTAATCGAGATCGAAACTTACAACTTTTCTTATATAGTCACCATCAAGGATTATACTTTTTTTTATTTTTTTATTTATAAATTTAGCTGCAAAGGATTTGCCTGAACCAGACAAACCGTAAAACCAATATCCTTTTCTTTTCATAAAATATTATATAAAATTTTTTCCAGTGCATAAATCAAGCCAATTGAGCTATTAGTACTGGTCAGCTGCA
>CEQL01044246.1_pt1 | contig 47294 bp, 47 predicted proteins | sample 356281 | NCBI WGS metagenome assembly CEQL01 (sample SAMEA2621203, study PRJEB7988) | marine metagenome | biome: marine biome (ENVO:00000447); feature: surface water layer (ENVO:00002042); material: "saline water (ENVO:00002010), including plankton (ENVO:xxxxxxxx)" | depth 5 m
TTCTTCAAAATAATCTCTTAAAACAAAAATTTTTTTATTAAATTTTTCTAAAAGTTTTTTTTGCTCAGCACTAGCGCAAATAATTATATCAGAGCAATTAATCATTCTTTTAAAGCTTATTGCATAGCTAAAATCATAATACTTGGATTTTCTAAATAAAAAAAAATATATACTTCTCGCTATATTATGTAATATCGGATCACTAAGGTAAGGATCTGAGGCATCAAAAATTATTTTTGTATCAGAATATTTATTTTTTTTTTTATAGTAGGGCCAATATGTCATATCTGTTTTTCCGGATAGATATAGAATATCATAATGTTTTTCGAAAACTGCTCTCTCTAAATTGATGTTATTAATTTTACAATAATAGTAAAATTTTCTTCTATCGCCCGGGTTTCTAAAATCATCAGAATTTGGAACAATGCCAACTTTCATAAGTAAATCTCAAAATTAATTAATTTTTTTATTTTCAAATTTTTCATCAAATATCTTCATTTTTTATAACTCAAACATACCCAATGTGGGACTCTGTCAGAAAATTCAATGTTTTCAAATCCTGCATTAATAAGCATCTCAGTAATCTCCCTTTTACTAAATCTTTTTTCAATTCTTGTACCAAAACGATCTAGTGAGTCTGTTTTTATAAAATAAAATGATTTATTTCTATAATCAGAAAGTGGCATATTAGATACGTTTAATCCCATTCTTTCACATACGAAAGCTAATCTAGAACATGGAAAATAAATAAAAAAAGCAAAGAAGTAGCTAATTAATATTTTTAATGGAAAAGGGAGTTTAGATGTTAACATTCTGATGATGTTTGATAGTTTCCACAATAGTGAATACCAGTAAGGTTTATTTTCAAAATTGTAATACAAATATAGTAGAAATGGCGCTCCAGGCTTTAGAAGTTTGGAGCAATTTACGATGCCATCATATGTATTAGGAATATGATGTAGAACGCCAAGGCAATAACCAAAGTCTTGAGATGAGTTAGGAATTTTTACTTCATCCACTGAAGCAGTAAAAAATTCTATATTTGTTTTTTTAGATAGATTATTCTTTGCAACAGAAATTGCAGCTTTACTTGGTTCAATGCAATTTAAAATTTTTACTTTATCGGAAAATATTTTTGCCCATCTACCATTTCCACAGCCCATATCAAAACCAACGCTATTTTTATCAATTTTATTAAATGGGAAGATATGAAAATATTGGTTAAATGCAGATTTCAATTCATTTTGTGAAAGTGTAGATTGAGGGAAATGAGACCATTCGTTTCCAAAATCTTCTACAACTTTTTTATCAATATTTCTCACTTATTTATCAAGATTTATATTTTTTTTAAATTAGCTAAATTTTGTTTATTTTTATTGAATATTAACACTATAAGTAACAGCAAAAATAATTCAGTAACATTCTTACTAAGTATATTCATATCTTTAAAATCAAAAATGAACATAATCAACAATAAAGGTAAAATTAAAGATTTAAATTCATTTTTATTATCATACGCTAAAAATACCAATGTCAGTTTTATATAAAAAAATAGATGAAGCATTAGTCCAATTAATCCGGTTGAAAATATCAACTTTATAAATCCAGAGTCAGGACCTACTCTTATCAAAGTACCACCCAGCAATAGTTCGAATATTGAATCAGGTAATTTAAAAAAACCCATTATTGTTCTAAAGCTTCCAAGTGCAAAACCTCTTCCATCAATACCAGCTTCATTGATACTTATTTTTGGATCTATTATATCACTAAAACCATACCTAATTGTTGCTTCAAGTATAGGATAGAAGGCAAGAACTATATAAATAAATGAAAGTACAACTGCTACACATATTATAAAAGTATGTATAAAGTTTTTATTTGTTAAAACAATTCGTGCAATTAAAAATGTACTTAGTAAAGTCCCAACTATCATAAACGTCCTACCAGTGTAAATGCCACTCAAATATGATATAAAAAACAGTAGTAAATAAATAAACTTTTTATTATTTCCAGATACATAAAGATAATAATTAATAATTATATTGAAACATAAAAAAAGTGCCGCCTTATCATATGATCTTGCAATTCCAAAACCTCTATCTTCAGCCAATCTTCCGTAAGAACCGTCTTTCATCTGATGTACTAAATTTTCAGAGCCTAAGCGAGTTGTCCATTCACCATCTATTAAAATAGTTCTAGTATTGAAGACATAATTTAAATCAGATAAATTAACATAAGATGCAAACAATGGTATAAGATCTGCTTCATATGTAATTTGAAGGAATATAGATACTGAGTGAATTAAAATACAAAAGGATATTATTTTTAATAGTGTTCTTACTGATGGATTAAAAGATAAAATAACTAGGGGCATAAGAATTAACGTTATTGTAACTCTAACGACTCTACCAATTAAATATAAGTCAAATTGGTTATGCATTAATTGTAATACAATTATGTAAATTAATATTACAAACATAATTGATAATAAAGAAATGTAGCCTTGTGGGAATACGAAGTTATATTTAGGATAACCAAATAAAATAGCGTAACCTAATAAAAATATTAAAGTAACATCAATAATACCATATCTATGCGTAAATAATTGAGAAAATATAAAAATTAGAAATAAAAACCATAATATAAAACTATTTATTAAGTTCTCTTTAAAATTTATTCTCATGATAGGTATAATTTCAAATACTCTTGACTAACTGTTTTAATTGAAAAATATTTTCGCGAATGATTAGCAATTTTTAGTCTATCATATTTTTTTTTAAAGAATACAGACAAATCTTTTGAGTTATTTTTTTTATTTTTTAAAATAATACCTGCATCGAATTTTTTAACAAATTCCTCAGCCCCTCCAACATTTTTTAGAATCACTGGTAGTCCGTGAGCCAAATACTCTGCAACTTTTATACCAAATCTTGTGCGAAAGTCCGGTCCTTTTGCAAGTAGATTAATACCAGCATCACATGCTTGAAAAATATTTTTATTTAAACCTTCAATAAATATATAGCAATTTCTTGGTATTAAATAATTATCAAAAATTTTTTTGAAAAATGGCTCAATTTTTGGTACCACGAAAACAAATATTAAATCATCGCGAAATATTTTTAATGAAGATATTAGTTCTGCATAATTATAAATATTGTTCCATATATTTGTTCCAAGTGATCCCGTGTATAAAATTGCAAATTTATCTTCAAGATTGAACTTTTTCCTGACTTGAGTTCTAGTTTTCTTTGAAAAAGTTACCTTTTCTATTGAACCTATTAAATAGATATTTTTAATATTTGTTTTTTTGCAAATATTTTTAATCTGACCCTCCATTGTTTTAGAAACAGTGATTACATAATTTGAATTCTTGATAGTTAAATACTCAATTTTTTTCCATAACTTGTATATATCTGACTCATAAGACCATGTGCCAATAGTTATATTTTCCTCTGGCAGTAGACTTCTTACATCAAATATTGTTCGATATTTTTTTTCTTTTTTACTTTTTAATGAGACTATAAAACTTGAAATATATGAACGACAATGGACTATTTTAAAGCGGTTGAGATTCATTAATGAAAAAAAGAACTTCAAATATATTATAAGTGCATTGAGAAGTATCTTTTTAGTGAAAAAATATCTGTTGGGTAAAGCAAAATAATAGTTTTCAGTTTTTATATTGGATGCTTTTAGATCACTGTTTAGAAGTGCTATTTTTTTATAGTAGAAAAAAAAAAAGAATGGTTGCCATATAAATACTAATGTTATTTCAATGTTGCTATTTTTTGCAATTTCTTTTACTAGTTCAATTACCTGATTACTTATGATTCCAGATTGGGGCCGTTCATTATATAAAATATAAGCAATTTTATTTTTCATTTTTTAAAATTAGAGACAACATTACATACCTCAATAACTTCATCTTGATTCAAATGCTCTCCCATAGGCAAACTTAAGATTTCTCCACATATTTTTGAAGCATTCTGTATTAAATTTTTTTGATTTCTATGGATATCTAAATCAGACAATGCTTTTGGGTAATGAATGCCAGTTTCAATGTCATGATTTTTAAGATGGTGAATAAGTTCATTTCGATAATTATTTCTTATTACATAAAGGTGAAATGCATGAATTGAATTTTTATTTATATGTGGTAAGACAATTGGACTGTGATTTGATAAATGATTTAGATAAATTTTAGCTACTTCATTTCGTCTCTCAATCCAAGAATCAAGATATTTTAATTTAACATTCAAGATAGCTGCTTGTAACCCATCTAATCTTGAGTTCCGTCCAATTATTAAATGCTTATGCTTTTCTATTTGGCCATGGTTTGATATCAATCTAGCTTTATTGGCTATTTCTGAATTGTTTGTAACAAGCGCGCCCCCATCACCATACGCACCTAAATTTTTTCCAGGATAAAAGCTATAGCATCCAACATCTCCAAAAGTTCCTGCTTTTTTACCTTCATAAACAGCTCCGTGTGCTTGCGCAGAATCTTCAATTATTTTTAAATCATTTTCATTTGCAATTTTTGTAAGCTCATTCATTTCACATATCTGTCCATATAAATGAACGGGCATTATTGCTGAGGTATTATCACTTATTTTTTCTTTAAGATCCTTTATATCTATGAGATAGTCATTTTTGACATCACAAAAAACAACATTATAGCCTAGCCTAACTACTGACTCAGATGATGAAATCCAGGAGTTTGCTGGTACAATAATTTCTGATCCTTTTGGAAGATCAAGACATTCGATTGCTATTTCTAATGCATCAGTTCCATTAGCAACTCCAATACAGAAATTACAACCTACATATTTTGCAAAATTTTCCTCAAAAAGAGATAAATAATTGCCACCTACAAAAGCGGTATCGTTGATTACAGAATAAATAGCTTCATCAATTTCTTTTTTGATTGATAAGTATTGTTTATTTAAATCTAAAAATTTAACCATTGTAATCTAAACTAATTTAAATTTTTTTGCAGGGTTTCCAAAAACGATTGTATTACTTTGAATATTCTTAGTAACTACACTGCCAGCACCGATAATAGCATTTTTCCCAATTTTTACTTTTGGTAATATCGTAACATTTGCACCAATTATACAATTTTCCATAAGCACTGGCCCAATTAAATTCTCTTTTGTTTTCTTTCTATTTGGATATTTAGCATTAGTTAATACCACGTTTGGACCTATCCAAACTCCTTTCTTAATAACCGAATATTCTGGTATGAAAACATTTGAATGAATTTGTACATTATCTGATATAGTGACGTGGTGTTCAATTATAGAAAGTGTTCCTATTTTTACATTTTTCCCTATTTTGTTATTTTCTCTAATATTAACTTTATTTCCTGTTTTAAAATTTTCTCCAATTTTATTTCCTTCGTAAATATAAGTACCTGCACGTATTAAACTATTTTTACCTATTACAGTTTTAAGTTTATTTTTTAAGTTAGATTTAATGCCGATAATGCAAAAGTCTTCAATTACTGATCCCAGTCCAATTTGAACATCTTTAAACAACTTATAATCACTTGTCATTTTTTTTGCCTAGCCTTGAACTACCTTTCGAATTTTCCATTAAAATTTCTACACCCTTCTCATCTGACTCGTACATTGCGTTAACAAGCATTATACTTTTCTTGGCCTCATTGCCATCAACTAATATTTTTTCATTATTTTTTAAGCAATTTAAAACATGCTGATAAAATGATTGATGTCCAAATCCATAAACATCAGTTGGATTTTCATTAAATTCCTCCGTTATGATATCATTTTCTTTATCCTCAAATCTCCATGTTTCTAGCTTATTCATGGCAATACCAGCTACAACAACTACACCTTTTTCTCCCAATATAGAAATCGAGCCTTCTAAATTGTTTGGCCTCGTTGCAGTTGTTGCTTCAATAATTCCCAGTGCGCCATTTTTAAATTTTATTATTGCCAATGCCGTGTCTTCAGCCTCTATATCAGCTAAAGCTGTATTTGTTTTAGAGAATACACTATGTATATCTCCCATCATCCACTCTAACATATCAATATGATGACTTGCCTGATTCCCTATAACGCCCCCATCTAATAACCAGGTCCCACGCCATGAGTCATTATCGTAATATTTCTGGTGACGCGCCCATCTTACCCTTATTGTAGCTAAGACTAATTTACCAAAGTATTTTTTTTCAATTGCCTCTCTTAATTTTAGAATAGGCTTGTTAAATCGATTTTGCTTGACTACAAATAACTTAACATCATTTTTTTTACATGCTTCTATCATTAAATCGGCATCTTCTAAATTAAGGGCCATTGGTTTTTCAACTATGATATCACACTTATATTTTGAGAGTTCAACCACATGTTGAGCATGCATGCCACTAGGAGTTAAAACTACAATTACATCAGCCTCAATTGTGTTCATCATTTTGTGCATTTCAGTAAAATATGGAATAGAAAATTTTGAACTTATTTTTTTAGCTTTATTTTCATTAATATCGCATACAGCAACTAACTTAATGCCATCAAAATAATTATTACCTAATATTTCTGAATGTCTCTCTGAAATTCTTCCACATCCAACTAATACAAATCTAATAATCTTATTTTTCATATTTTTTATTTCCGAATATTAGTTTTCCAAGTTTTATTAGTGGTACTATATATCTTTGATCAGTGGGATAGTAGTCGTGGGGAACAGGTTCACTTCTTATAATATTATCAAATTCATCTTCTTTAAAATTTAATTTTTTCATTATAAAGTTTTTTTCTTTTAGTAGATCTGTTTCATCATAAAGAGGTTCTTTAATTTTTTTTAGTGCTTCTGTTCTTGAAATATTTCTTGTACGTATAAGACATGACAAATGCACCCTTCTTTTGTCAATTCCAAATTTTTTGGGTAAAATATATGACTGGTAAAATTTGGTAAAAATTGACTCGTTATGCTTAGATCCGTATGATTGCCAATTAAAATAACTTTTTAATTTTTGTATTGCATCAAATTTGTCATAATTTATTAAATTGAGAGGATCCTCAAAAATACCTCTAAAATTAAATCTTTGCATTAACAACCACTGTATATTTGTCATATGCGGAAAAGATTTAATCTTTTTATTGCCAAATTTTGCTTGTATTGCTTTTATGTTAGTAAAATCCATTTTCGACCATACCCAAGATTTTGGCATTCCGTGCTCAGTTTTGTAATTGAAACCACTCATAATAGTTTTTATTTTATACTGATTAATTTTGCGATAAAGAGATGTAAATACTGCATGATCAGTAAGCATCTCAATATCAACCACTCCGGCGAGAATAAATGATCTTTGTAAATCTCTAAATTCAGGCCAGTTAATAACTTCAGTATGTAAATCAAATCCAGTTACACTTATAATTTTCTTTATATTTTGAATTGAAATATCTGAGTTCCATCCATTGTCAAAGTGAACACATAATGGATTTAAATTATTTATATGACATAGGTAAGCAATATAAGAACTATCAACACCACCACTCAGACCAATAATAGAATCGTATTTATGATTTCCTGCTCTTTTTTTTACTCTCGATTTTAATTTCTCAATATTAGAATTTTCTTCATCTTTTGAAAAAAAATAATTATCTATTTTCTTTAGGGAGTCTATACAATGATTGCAGATACCATTATCATTGAAATATATTTCTTTATCAGATGTATCCATTATACAGTTTTTGCAAATTTGATACATTTTAATCTAAAATTTCGTTTAATTCTATTTGACTTGGGTAATTTATCAAGATGCTGTTATGACTTCCATGATACACGAACATACTTCCTGCCGCAACACCAGATGCACCTGCATGGTAAGCCTTCTGCAAATCACTAATTGAATTTGCTCCTCCTGAAATTATTAATGGAACTTTGACTTCACAGTTAATATGCTCCATTATTTTAATATCAAGTCCTGATAAAGTACCTTCTTTATTTACTGAAGATATAAGTATTTCACCTGCGCCATGGTTCATTGCCTCCAATACAGCAGAGTTTATAGTCTTTGGAGTAATCTTTTTATTTAAGTAATCATACAAATATAAATCTTTACTTTGATTATAAATTACATCTAATGATACCACTATACTTTGTTTTCCTAATTCATTGGACATTTCTAAAACAATTTGAGGATTATTTAAAAAAAGATTATTTACTAGAATCTTTTCTACACCACATGATAAAATATCCTTTGCATTTTCTAGAGTTTTTATTCCACCACCATACGTTATCGGCATAAATGCTTCACTGACAATACCTTGGATAAAATCAATATTCATTTTTTCATTTTTTCTTGTTGCATCAATATTGATAATAACAATTTCATCAGCCTCTAAATCATTAAATAATCTTATTGTGTTAATAGGATCTCCTATATAATTAGGATTAGAGTAATTAATAGTCTTATAAAAACCTTCTTCGTGAAGAAGTAGTAAAGGAATGACTCTTAATTTTCTCATTATGATTAAGTCTTAACTAAATTTTTAAAAACTTTTATTCCATGACTTAAGCTTTTTTCAGGATGAAATTGTAATCCAATCAGATTGTCTTTCTGAATTGCTGAAACAAATTGTTTTCCATATTTAGTGGTAGCTAATATGTCTGCTTTACAATTGCATTCCACGTAATAAGAATGAACAAAATAAAACCTATGTAAGTTTTCGATATTGCAAAATAATGAATTATTTTTTGCAACGTTTATTTTATTCCAACCCATATGTGGTACTGTTAACTTTAAACTTGTATCAAATTTAAACTTTATTGTTTGGGCATCAAACCAACCAAGTCCTCTAAACTTTCCCTCTTCGCTAAATTTTGTCATCATTTGCATACCAAGACAAATACCCATCAATGGTCTTTCCTTCAACTTATATTCATTTAAAAATTCAATAAAATTTAGTTTCTTTAATTCACTGATACCTCTATCAAAACTACCAATTCCAGGTAAAACCAGATAATCAATTTTGTTGATTTCACAAGGATTGGAAATGACAAGAGGTTTAACTCCAATATGTATTAACATATTAACTATTGAACCAATATTATTATAACCATAATCTACAACATGAACTTTTTTCATGTATTTTATTTAACATATTAAGGAAATTTAAAAAATATAATTTATTGTTAATATTATTATATCAAAATGAAAAAAAGAGTTGGCATAGTAAGAGCGGCATCACACACTGAAATAACTTATAGTGAATGTATTATTTTAAAACAATTTAAAGATTCAGATTTTACTTTCTTTATCGAAAGAAATGAATATGAACAATTAAAAGAGTTTCATGATATTTTTAAATTTATTATTATTGATAAATATTTTTTTGCAGAGAATAAAAAGTTCTTTAATAATTTTGATATTTTGTTGTTTGATGTGGCAGAATTATATCTAAAAGAAATATCAAGAATTGACAATAAATCACTAAAAATATTTAGAATTCATAATCTAAATTTTTGGTTAAATAATAATCAAACATTATTAAATATTTTATTTGATAATATGAGAAATATTTTTCTTTTTTTTTCAGTAAAAAAATTAATCTTGATGCCCTTAAAATCATTCTACCAGATATTCAATAGAGAAAAACGTTACAGAAATAAAATTTTGGAGAACTGTGAATACTTGAGTTTCTGTAATGATAACCAATACGAATATGCCAGACATTTAGATTTAGATTTTAGATATGCTAAGTTGCCAACATCTTATTATGTTGGTAATAAAAACTATGTTACGGACTCTAAAAAAATAAAAATAGTTGTGCCTGGAGAGTTTACTCCTGAAAAAAAAGATTTCCGGGTTTTGCTCGAAGCGCTAATACTGTTGCAAGATAATGCAAAAGATTTTGAAATTATTATTTTTAATTCAAAAGAAAAAAATAGCATTTTTAAAGACAAAATATTGAATTCAAACAATTTTTGTAATTTTGTAGTTTACGATAAATTTGTTGAACAAAATAAATTTATAAATATTTTAAATTCTTCTCACGTAATGCTTGCACCAATTAAAGAAACTGTAAAATATAGAGGTGTTGAAGAAAAGTTTGGTTTATCAAAAACATCAGGATCTTATGGTGATTTTTATAGATATGGGCTGGTACCAATATTTCCTCAAAGCTATAAAATAGATACTGAGGTCAGTGAATATTTTGAACTTTATAGTTCCAGTAAAAATTTGTGTGAAATACTTATAAAAATTTCAAATAAAGAGTTTTTAAATTTTAGGAAAAAAAGAATACACGAGTATTTAACAAAAAATAATAAAGTAGTTATGAATCAATATAGTTTTTTGCTAAACGAGATGATATAAGCATTCTATAAATTATTTTAATGTATTGTAGTAAAGATGTTTAAAAAAATTGAAGTTTGGGTTCTATATTTAGCAGTAATACTAATGTTGTTTTTTACTATCTTTGTTGCAATACTTGTTAGACAAGAACTTGTTGGAACAAAAAAATTGGGAATAGTTTCTGAAGCTGCTTTATTTTTGTCAGAAATACCAGTTAATCTCATTAAGGCATTGACTGATCCTTTAGAGATCAATTTAAGAATGAATGAAAGCAAACCAAGATTAAATATCTTATCAAACGAAAATAGAGAGGAATTTCTTTTGTTATCAAGATATGATGGGAATAAAGATAGAAGTGTTATAGAAATAGTTGATATTAATAATTTTGATATCTTGCATACGTATGAACCAAATTTAAGTGAGATCAACATAAAGGCAGATACAGATAAAGAAATCTGGAAGAATCTCAAGAGAGATAATAGTGCTGACAGAGGTATAGTAGTTCACCCAATCGTATTAAATGATGGAAGCTTAATCATAAAAGGAGACAGTCCAGTATCCAGAATAGATTTCTGCAGTAACTTAATATGGGTTAATGATAAATATAAGTTTCATCATTCAACTGAAATGGATCACGAAAATAATTTATGGATTCCAAGTGAAGAATATCCACACTCAATAAATGAAAAATATGTTTCATCTGATTTTGGTTCATTTAAAAATGATGCAATTACAAAGATAAATCCCGAAGGTGAAATATTGTATCACAAAACTATTATGGATATTTTTCTAGAAAATCGACTTGAAAATCTTGTATATGGTCTTGGAGTTTTTAATCGTGATCCATTCCATATTAACGATATAGAGCCTGCTCTTTTTAATGGGCCTTTCTGGAATAAAGGAGATATTTTTTTAAGTCTTCGTAATATATCTCTTGTTTTACAATACAGGCCTGAAACTGGCAAAGTTATAAAATATTTACGGGGACCCTTTTTTTATCAGCATGATATTGATATTATTTCAGAGAATAAAATATCAATTTATAATAATAATTTGAGGTCAACAGGTCACGATGGTGAAGGGAAAAATAAGATTGCGCTTCATAATGAAATTCTATTGTATGATTTTGAAACCGATCAATTTTCAAAACTTTTTAATGATAAATTAATTTACTTAGATATTAAAAGTCCTGCTGAAAGCTTAGCTGATTTTGCAAAAGATGGAGCAGTACTAATCGAGGAACACGATTACGGAAGAATAGTATTTTTAAATAAAAATGGAGATCTTATTTGGGAGTTTGTAAACAAGTCAGATAATGGTAAAGTTTATCAACCCTCATGGTCGAGGCTAATTACTGATGAAATGCTTTTGAAAAAATTAAAAAGTATTATAAAAGGCAAGAAATGCGATTAATCTTTATTACAGCTATCTTTGTTTTTTTCCTAAATATATCTACTTCTTTTGCTTATCTAGGGCCCGGTATGGCGGGCGGAGTACTCGCTGCAATTATTGGAATAATAGTTGCATTATTTGCCGCGCTCTTTGCAATTATATACTTTCCTATAAAGAGAATGTTAAAAAATAGAAAAAAAATAAATAATAAAAATAATAATAAAAGTGGAAATACTTAATCACCTATTCTTATTATTTACTATTATTATCTCAGATTATGTTATAAATAGGTTGAGTTTAATTCAACAACTAAAAAAATTACTATTTATATTTAATGAAACAAAAAACATTATTTTGCAAAATAATGAAGACGATAAGAAGCAAAAACAAATCTTATTTTTCAGTTACACAGTATTAATTATTAGTATCAGAATTCTGTTAATATTAATGATGATATTTCTTTTGATATATATTTTTAATATATTAAATAATAATTTTATCGAATTTATCTTAAAAATTACTAGCGTTATTGAAAGTATTCTTATTTTTATAATATATTTAAAGATAAAAAAATATGCAAAACTATAGTTTTCTACAAAAATTCCTTCATCGTATAATTCTAGGAAATGAGAACATTGGAAAAATGCTTTTCGATATTGAAAAATATTTTTTTTATAATTTGGAAAACGAAATACGTAAAAAGAAACATATTTTTATAAGTGGATTACCTAGATCCGGTACTACGATTCTATTACAATCACTTTATAGAACTAGAGATTTTGCATCAATTATTTATCAAGATATGCCTTTTGTTGTATCCCCAAATCTTTTTAATTTAATTTCATCAAATAAAAAGGGGAATCTTAAAGAAAGAATTCATGGTGACAGAATAAATACAAATATATTCTCCCCTGAGGCATTTGATGAAATTTTCTTTTCATTATTTGCTGAGAATGAAGAGGAGTTTATAAGTTTTGTTGGGTTGTATTTACTTAAGAATAATAAAAGTCGTTATTTAAGTAAAAATAATAATAATTATAGAAGAGTAAACTTTATTAAAGCAGTATTTCCTAACTCAGTTTTTTTAGTTCCATATAGAGACCCACTACAACAATCCTTATCACTTTTAAATCAGCACCAGAAGTTCATTAAATTTCAAAAAAAAGATAAATTTGTTTTAGATTATATGAATTTTTTAGGTCATTGTGAGTTTGGCTTAAATTATATTAGATGGAATAGTAGTAATATTTGTGATGATACGAACGATATTAATCATTGGCTAGAGCAATGGTATCTTTTTTACGAAAAAATATTTAATAATTATAAAGATGATGAGAGGGTGATATTTATACCCTATGAAGATCTATGTAAAGTTGATAAACTCAGCAATAAACTAGCGCTAGTTGCTGAAGTTGGAGAAATTAATCCTACTATTTTTGAAAATAAGCTAAAAGAAATTGATCACTATGTAAATCCAGCTTTGATTGAAAACTGTAAGGTCTTAGTTCATAAGTTATCTAGTACAAAGAATAATTTACTTAATTTAGACTAAAATCTACACCACATCTATCACATGGCATTATTTTGTTTCGATTTCCTTCAATGTGTTTTTTTCTAAGAAGATCTAATCTCGATCCATTCCATATATTTTTTATAGATGCATTTTTAACATTTCCAAATTCTAGCTTACTTTTATAATCTAAGTCACACGGATTACATTTTCCATCAAACCAAATATACATATTTTCCCAGAGAAAATTACAAGGATGATTTATTTCGCTTGGTTTATTATTATAAGTATCCGCCATTTGCTCAGCCATCTCAAAAGAGACCTCATCTACTTCATTTTTCCAGAATTCAGTCAATTTCTTTATATCCTGTTGTTGACTTATTATTACTCCTGAAGCCCTTGTTACAACTTTAGCATTAGGATAAAACTCTCTCTTAATTTTGTTAAAATTTCTTATATTCCCAAGGACCTTTTCGAAATTACCTCTTACTCTAATTTTTTCGTATAGTTCCTTAGTATACGCATCAATTGAGAAGACTAAAGTAAGATTTTCACAATTTTTAAGAATTGAATGAGACTTTTGATCATTAAGCAACATTGCATTAGTATTAATTTTTATTTCAGTAAATTTTCCCTTAACATAAGAAAGTGCTTCCTCAATCTCTTTATGGTAAAGAGGTTCACCTCTAGATGCAAAAGTAATCGCTTTTGTACCTCCCTCATGCGCTTGATCAATTATATTCTTAAATAAATTTATATCCATGGTTCCTATATATTTACCCGCTTTTTGAAAAGTACTATCAGATTGAAAACACATAACGCATCTTAAATTACAAGCAGAACTCAGTTCTATTAAGATATGAACAGGGAAATCCATTTTAATTTTTTCTTCTGGATAAACTTTAAATTTGTATCTATAAATTAAATATTCAACCCATTTATCTCTATGGTTTCGAGATAAGAAATTTTTCTCTTGATCTGTAAAAGTATAAATAAACTCATTGTTTTTTTTATAGTATTCTAACATTTTAGCCAAAATATTTTTATCTTCAGGTGTAAGTAGACCTACATTTGTATTTTTTATATTTTCAATTACATCATCAATGGAAATAGAGTTGTTAATTTCAACCATGTTATGACGTTTAAGATTTTTCATATATCTATTTTTAATAACTCTTTATTTGTCGCTATACTAGTATCATAGATTTTTTTTGGAACATTTTTTTTATTTTTAACCAAATCTAAAAAAAATAAAACTGACTTTTCTTGTGATTGTGTCCAAAGTTCTTTTTTCCCAAAACTGATTATCTCAGATATTTTTGGTTTTTTAAATCTTCCATTACTATCAAAACTATCCCTTGGACTATAACAATAACACTTATTTTTCTCGATAAAGTAAAGAGAATTATTTGTAACAATTTCTATCTTTTCCAATGCAGGAGCGGCATAAGAATTAAAAATATCAACAATTATTCCACTCTTAAATAATATATTTGAATTTGCTGTATCAATTGCATTACCTATTTTTGAAGATATTTTATTTTCATAATTTGATTTAATAATTGAACCAAATAAGTAGATACACAAATCTATATAATGAATCATTACAGTTTCAATTACTCCATATGGATGCCTTTTCTTATTCGATCGCCACGAAGTCTTATAGTTTTTTTTATAAGCTAGGCCATGACAGTCAACAAAATTAATTTTTAATATTTTTTCTTTTTCCATAATCTTAGATATAATTTTTTTATAGTAACTAAATCTTAGATTAAAATTATAATAAACTTTATTTTTATATTTTTTTATAAATTTTAAATGTGTTTTATTCACTACAGGTGGTTTTTCACAATAAATGTAGCCTTTAAAATTTTTCATAAGATATTTTAAATAAAAATAATGAGTGTCATTTGGCGACAAAATAAATACTGCATCATGATTAAGAAGTTCACTTAGTTTATCTATTTCTTTTTTATAATTCTTTTTTGAGTTTGGCTTGTAGCATAAATTAACCCTTCCAACCCTGGAACTATTTATCATACTTATGATTTTTTTTGCATGCCCTTTATTTCCAATAGTCGCAATACTCAATAATTTTTTTTTTGTCATGCTAATCGATCAACTATTTTTTTTCTTTGCAACAATACACAATGTCTAAATAATTCAATTTCATTAATTTTCATTATTTCACTTATTTCTGAGATACTTTTTTTTCCGTCCAAAAGAAAAAGTAGCCACAAACGTATATCAAGGTAGCTCAATTTATCTTTTTCAGGATTAATTTTACCCCCTAATTTTGGGTAAAGATTATGTTTCGATAACATTACCTCACAATTAGGATTTTTTGTCTTAAAAATAATTTTATCATCTAAAGTATCTATTAGTTTTGAATATACTCTATAACTCTCCAGTATATTTTTACTTTTTACAAAATTTAAGTCATCTAGAGAAGTATGATAATAATCATATTTATAGTATTGATCCTTAGATACAGTTATGGAATTTATTCTGAAGCCGATAGACGAATATTGTCTTTCATCACTACCGTGTATATCGAAAGGAACTGCCTTATATTTTTTACCTAAATTTTTAAAAACTCTTTCGACAGTTTTGTTCAAATAATTACTTTCATCAAATGACTGTTTATAATAAAATTGTCCTGGTCCACCAACACATGAAACTACTAAAGCGGTGTCAATATTTTTCATTTTTTTATAATTTTTTTTGCAATAGGCTATTGCTCCAATAGTTTCAGGTATAAAAATAAATCTCCAAGTGAAGTTTGGTTTTTTTTGGGATAATTTTTTTGCTAGATAAGTTGTAAGAACAACTCCACTTAAATTGTCATTTGCTAATGAAGGATGACATATGTAGGTAGACACTAAAATTTCTTTTTTATATTTTCCCTTGATTACCATTTCTCCCACTGTCATCGATCCATTCTTTTTAAAATTAGAATCTATTTTTATATCTAACCTACCTTTTTCTTTTTTTAGTTTAGCGTATTGTTTTTGAGTGACGCAAAATCCCCAGTCTCTTTTATAATAAGAGGTAAGGTATGGAATTGCCTCAGGAATCTTGCTTGAATAATGAATCTTATTTTTTATTTCGTTAAATGAAAATTTTCCTTTAATTGGCCCACTATATCCGACTACATGAATATTGGATTCTTTAAAATCAACGATTTTTTGTCCATCTTGATTTTTTATCCAGGCATCCTTGATATTCCATTCATCAGGTATCCTCCAGTCAAAAACTCTTTCTCTACTTTTGTATTCCTTGATTTTTATTGGAATTATTTTTTTAATAATTCTCAGTGTCTTTCTATTTCCATTGCCTGTTAAACTTCTGCATATTGGAAATAATTCATTTAATAGTTTATCTAATTGCTGTACTCTAAGCTTCATTCAATCATTTCCCAAAATATAATTTCATCTTTTTCTATCTTTCTTTTACTTTTCTTACCAATAATACTGTCTATTTTGGATGGTGAAATTCCAGATGCTGGTCTTTTAAAAGTTAAATGGTTTTTTGATATAATTTCACCTGCCTCAATTTTACATAATGCTACCAGACTTCTCCTCGCGTTTTTAACTGCAGGCATTTCAGTGTCTAAGGCGTGTTTTTTGTTTGACCCAAGCACATTAAATATACTATCAATTTCTTTTATGAAGATTTTTAAATCATGCAAATCCATCGCATGGTAATGATCATTTCCTTCTAGTTTTTTATCGTACGTAAAATGTTTCTCAATGATCTTACACCCTAATACGACCGACATCTTCAGTATCTCCAAATCACCTGGTAGAGTATGATCAGAGTATCCAATAATATTTTTGGGAAAATTGGATTCTAAATCACTTATCATGGCTAAGTTTGCATTCTTATTTAATGTTGGATAGTTTAAAATACAATGCATAAGGGCAACATCAATATTTTCTTCCTCTATCCATTTTACTGATGACTTTATTTCATTGATATTCGAAGCCCCTGTTGATAAGAGTATAGGCTTATTAAAACTAGTAATGTATTTAATAAATGGTTTATTTGTTATGTCTGATGAAGAAATTTTAAATACATCCATCATATCTGATAAGAATTTTGCTGACTCAATATCAAATGGAGTACTCATAAAGTCAATTTTGTTTTTATCGCAGTGTTTTTTTAAAATTTCAAATTCACTCTTCCAAAATTTATCATATTTACTAAATAATTGATGTTGACTTTTTGTTTTCTCTTTACTCGTATCCCAATATGCAGGTGAATTTTTAGAGGCAATTGTATCTGCCTTATAAGTTTGAAATTTAATTGCATGAGCCCCACCTTCAGCTGCATCGTCTATTAGTCTCTTTGCCAATTCAATCTTGCAGCCGTGATTTACACCTGCTTCAGCAATAATATATGGTTTATAGTCAAACTTTTTTAGGTTTTTAGATTTTATTATATGATCAAGTTTTAGATTTTTATTCATAATCGAGAGCTAGCTTTACTATTTCCTCAGAATTCATATCAATTTTAAAGGGAATTGAAAGTAATTTTTGATAATCCTCAATAGTATTAATATCTAATTTAAGCTTAGGAAAAGAAATTGATAATGGAGCATCAAAAATATTTATCCTATATTGCTTTCTTCTCTCCCAAACAAAATTAAATATATGCTCTCTATATTTATCACCTTTCGCTTTCTCATTAAGGTGTTTCAATATTGAAAAAGTGCAAATTTCAGCTCCTAAACCATCTGGATAATTATTTTCTCTAGGTATATGATTGTATGCATAATCAAATTTTTTGTGATCAAATGAAGATACTAGTCTATCAATTTCATTTGGGCAAATAAGTGGGTTATCAGAACATATTCTGACGATGTTTTGTGCGTTGTAGAGCTTTGCGGTGTCTAAATATCTTTTGATAAGATCTTTTTCACTACCGCGAAATACATCAACATTTAATTTTTTTTTTATAAAATTCTCAAGTAGATCATTGTTTTTCGTTGAAGGTATAGCAACGACTAATTTGTCAATTAGTCTTGATTTTTTTGACCTAGTAACAACCCATTCAATAATTGGAAAACCATTAAAATGTAACATAACTTTATTAGGAAGTCTTGTTGAATTTATCCTTGCCTGAATAACACCTAATACTTTAATCACAAATATCCCCTTAAAATATGAATAATTTTATTTTTATTATTAAAGTTATATTTCTGCATTTTTGAATATAGAGTCCTTCTTAATTTTTTTTGATTTATAATTTTATGTAAATTACTAATTAATTTTTTTTGAGTAATTTTATTTTTGAACTGACCAAGAGAAATAAATCCATTCTTATTGTTTGTAAATTTATGTGTCGTTTCTCTTTGATGTTGAGAAATTACAATTGTTGGAACATTCATATGAGCTAGCTCATAAACAGTTCTTCCATTAGATGTAATTGCTAAGTCAGATTTCTTCATAATTTTTGAAATTACCCCTGTATCATGTGTTAAAGTGCAGTTTTTATCATTTTTTATCTTTTTCGATAATGACCGATAATTTCTATATCCAGGCCCAGTTACTATTGAAAGTTTAATTTTATTTTGGTGACATATATCTTTTATTGCAACATAAATTTTTTCAGATAATGATAAGCTATCAGTTCCTCCAAATGTTAATAAAATATTATTAATATTTTCTCTAAAAGTTGAAGGCTTGAGGTTTTTAAATTCATCTCTCACAAAAAAATAGTTATAACCCCATAATGTATTTCTTAATGTATTAATTGGCTTATCGTATAGCTCATTGATAACTAAGTCAGCATATTTTGCCCCATTTCCCAAGTCCTCAAAATTTATGACTGAAATTCCCTTCTCAATAAACGGTAAGACATTAATTTTACTTGTGTTAAGCATATCATTTATAACTACGTCAGGATTTAGAGAGAAAATTTTTTTATTAAGATTTTTTTTATCACAAACAACTAGTTTATATTTAGATTTACTTACTATTTTTTTAACTAAATTATTTTTTTTTTCGGTAACAAAATAAATTTTATTATTATAAAACTCATGTGCCAGTGATATACATCTGTATACATGGCCTAGACCAACCTTTTTTTCTCCTATGACTCTAAAAATTATTATTTTTTTCATTTATAATTTTTAGATTATTTTATTTAATATTTTCTTTGTTGACTCTAATATATATTCAAATTCGGTATCACTAATTCTAGAGTGAAATGGAAATGAAACCATATTATCAAAAAAGTAGTCGGCGTTCTTACAATTTGACTTTCCGAGACCAAGTTTTTGATAAAAATCATATCTATTTAGTGGGTAATATTGGACTGCACATTGAATTTTCATTTCCTCAGCCATATTACTTATAAACTTATCTCTTAAATCTTTTATACTAAAATAAGCAGCTAAAAGATGATAATTATGTTCTTTAGACTCAACACGATGGAACCTCAAAAAATCATAATTTTTTAACTCATCTATGAATTTGATAGCTCTTTTTCTTTTAGTCTCATTTATTTCATCAACTCTATCAAGCAATACTGAACCTAGTGCACATTGTGTCTCAGAAATACAATAATTATTTGGTAATACTTTTTCACCATCAATTATACTTAAATCTAAATTTCCCATCGCAGGGAGCCAATATTTTTCTCGATCAAAATCAAAACTACAATGGCCATTGTGTCTTAATTTAGCAATTTCTTGAGCGAACTTTTTTTCCTTAATCGTAATCATGCCCCCCTCACCGAGCGTGGTAATGTTCTTATGAGAGTGAAAAGAGTAAATGCCGAAGTCTCCCATAGTACCAGCAAGCTTTCCATTTCTCTGTGAACCTATTGCCTGAGCTGCGTCTTCTATTAAATAAATATTTTTACCCTTAATTAATTCTAATAAATTTGTTAAATCCTTAAAATATCCGTATAAGTGAGGGACTAAAATCGCTTTTGTTCTGCTGGATATATTTTCTTCAACACTTTTATCACTAATTACTCTTGTTTCTAAATCAATATCTGCCCATACCACCTTCGCCCCTGCTTTGATGAAAGGATAGCAACTAGATGTATATGTGTGTGTAGGAATAATTATTTCATCATTTTTTTTGAAGTTTATCAATTGAGCTGTTAATTCTAAAGCTGAAGTCGCAGTATTAACTGCAAAAGCATACTTTGTATTGGAGTAGTGTTTAAATTTCTTCTCGAATTTATCTAAATTTGAACCCATTGTTAGTGGATTAGCATTTTTGATAACCTCAACAATTAAATTGATTTCTTTTTCAGTATAATCAATAGATCGGCTTGAAAATGGTATTTTATATTGCATTTTTTTTCCTTATTTTCATTTGTGATAAGAGATCATTTTCATATTTCTTAACCAAAAAAGAATCTTTTCTTATATTTTTCTTTTTATATCTTAATGTTAGACCCACTCTTGAATTATTACTATTATTTTTAAGACTTCCATGCGCAACTAAAGAGTGATGTATTAAGCAGTCTCCAACATTAAGTTTTGGATAACTTTTTTGAAATTTATCTAGTCCCCGAGGATATTTAATTTTTTGGGATGAGCCAGGAACCATAGACCTTTCATGTTCGAGTAATCCTAATAAATGACTGCCTTTATGGTAGAAAATACCACCGTTTGTCTTGTTAGCTTTATCAAGAGCAATCCAGACTGTTACAGCGTTCGGATCCTTTAGGCACCAGTAATAATTATCTTGATGAGTAGGTACTGCCAAACCTTCTTTTTTTTGTTTAAAAAAAATCTCTGCACCAAAATTACTTATCTGGTCATTGAGCAATTTAGAAATAATGCTTCTTATAAAATTGTTATTTTGTAATTGTGTCACCCATTTCCAATTAGATAAGTTATGCACGGAGTTGATAATCTTATTTTTTGTAAAATTAATATCACGGTCACTTAATAACGATTTATTTTTTTCTAGGAAACATTCAAGATCTTGCTTTAAAGTCTCTACATTTTTTTTTGAGATCAAATTGGAAATTTTTATAAATCCATTTAAATAAAAACTGTCAATTTGTTCTCTAGAAATTTTTATTTTATTAATCATTGCCTTCTTATGCGGAAAGAAATTTAATCCACTTTTCTTCTATCTTTTTTCTATTTTGAAGTGGATATCTTTTTTTTGGATTTTTAATTCTCTTTAAAGTTTTGATTTTTTCAAGCTCTAAAACTAAATCTTCGGGCGATTCACAGATAGTCACATACTCTTTAAGCGTCTTATCAAATGTATTGGCTGTAGCATAACGAAGAAATATAGTATTTTTATTCATACATAAAGCATCAATTCCAGCACTAGACCCATAAAAAAGACAAACATCGCTCCATTGTATGGCTTCTATTAATGATCTGTTAAATACATAATATGAATTCATTCCATTGAATATATATTTTATTTCATTTTGATTTAAAATTTTTCCAAATCTTAAATGCGGTCTAAATCCAATATTAAAACTCTTTTGTACATCAATAATTTTAGCCGTTCTTCTTATCTCATCTTTATTTACACTTGAGAAGAAATTACTATGCAGAATAAGTATATTAATTTTATTGTTAGAATTTTTATTTAAGTTTTTTTTAATATTTTTTTCTAAAAGCTTCTGCCACTCTTTTGTATTCTTTAGTGAGTCAATAATTTTAAATTTCCTAATAAAAGGAATTTTCATTTTTTTATAAATATTGATATATGTTTTTGAATTTGAAATTACGCAGTCACAATCATGAACAAGCGAATAATCCTTATTAAAATACTCCTCATGCGTAGGAAATTTATATCTATATTTATTATGTTCAACATTTGATAAAGCTGGAATTGCTTGTGAAATACCAATGACCTTTCCTTTAAAACCTTTCGATCTAAAGCTATGAATTAATGATCTAATTAACAAATCATTACCAGCTCTTATGAGAAGACAGTCAAAATTTTTATTTTTATGCAAATTATCAATTACTTTTTCAAATTTATTTGTGATCTCGATTGTTCTAACTTTATGTACGTAAGTAAAATAGCTTTTAATGTTTACTGAAAATTTTTTTAAGATCTTTTCTACAAACATTAAAATATTTAATTTCAATGAAAATGACTGCTTAATTCTTATGATATTAATTTTTGAGACAATTCTTTTCGAAAACTCTGAGTTTTTTACAATGTCAAAAATATCGATAAGTATGAGTTTTTTTCCAAGGAAGTACCCCATTGGAGCAAGCTCTGTAAAAACAACGAGATCGGGTATAATAGCAATAATATTATTATTTAATTTCATGAGTATAAATTAATTATACTAATTTCCATTTAATTTTTGGATTAATCATATCCTGATTTATAAGATGTTTACTTTCGATAATTTTTCTAATTGTTGAAATTAAAAAGGTTTTATTTAAAAGAATTGGATCTAAACCAAGAGAAATTAGATTATTATTTTTAGCATTGTAGTAATGATCTTCCTTCTCAATTCTAGGGTTTTCCATACATTCAATATCAATATTTAAACCGAGCTCTTTGGATGCTTCTTGAACTTTTTGAGCTAATTCAATTACACTAAAGGTCTCCGTAAATTGATTATAAATTTTAAGCTCACCAGCCTCAGGGCAGTTGTTGACTGCAATTTCTATACATCTCAATGTATCCATAATGTTTAAGTAAGTTCTTGTTTGAGATCCATTTCCATAAACTGTGAATGGTTTTTTAATTGCTGCTTGCACACAAAATCTGTTAAGAACTGTTCCAAATACATCGTCATAATGAAAACTTGTTTTAAGCCTTTCATCAATCAATGTTTCATCAGTATCAATACCATAGACAACCCCTTGATTGAGATCAGTAGAGCGCAAACCCCAAATTTTGCATGCAAAGTAAATGTTGTTGGTATCATGCACTTTTGATAAATGATAAAAACTTCCAGGATTTTTAGGATATAAAAAATTATCCTTTCTTCCATTATGAGTAATTTCAATATAACCTTCTTCGATGTCTATATTTGGTTGTCCATACTCACCCATTGTGCCAAGCTTTATAAGATGAGCATCAGGACACTTACTTTTCATAGCAAAAAGAAGGTTAAGGTTGCCAATCACATTATTGTGCTGAGTGAATGAAGCATTTGATAATGACTTCATAGAATATGGTGCCGATGGTTGCTCACCGTAGTGTATAATTGAGTCTGGTTTTTCAGCTTCCAGAATTTGATATAAGAACTTTTCGTTTAACAAGTCACCAGCATATAAGTTAATATTTATTCCTGTTAGGTTTTTCCAAATTTTAGTTCTTTCCTGAAGTGTAAGGATTGGCCACATAGGAGCAACACCCTCCTCAACTTCAATGCGCCTTTTTGAAAAATTATCTATTAAAGAAATTCTGTGCCCTTTTTTTGACAAATACATCGCAGTGGGCCAACCTAAATATCCATCACCACCTATAATAAGAATATTTTGCTTTTCAGTATTCATAGAGTTTTAATAAGATTTATTTTTGAAAATCTATTACTTATTATATATTTTTAAAAAATAATCTATAGTTTTATCAAGCCCAGAATTTAAGTTTTTTCTAGCCTGCCACTTTAAAATCTTTCTTGCTTTAGAAGTATCAGAAAAATTACGTAGCATTTCACCTTTAATACTAGTTACATTTCTAATTTTTATTTTTTTATTTGTCTTACTTTTCATTTTTTTACAAATTAAATCTACTAATTCATTCACTGATGTTTCTTTGTCTGTAGCTATTTGAAACACATGCCCCCCAATTTTTTTTATCTTCGAAGCTTTATTTATGGCAGAAATTATGTCATCTATATAAATGTAATCTCTTGTTTGATCTCCATCTCCATAGACAGTTAATATCTTATTCTCAATAATATTTTTTATAAATTTTGAGACAACGCTGGTTTTATTCAACGAACCAGGGCCATATACATTTCCAAACCTTAAAATAATTGTTTCTATGTTAAATGTTTCATAAAATGTTGAACAGTAAGCTTCTCCACCTAATTTACTTGCACCATATGGTGATATTGGCTTAGGAACTATCTCTTCATTTATTGGTGGTTTTACATTTCCACCTATCGCCGCACTAGACGCAAAAACAAACCTTTTAACATTATTAACTTTGCACCCTTCAAGAAGATTTAAGGTACTTTTAAGATTATTATTAAAATCGTAAAAAGGGTTTTTCAGAGACTTTGTTATTTTTGTATTTGCGGCTAAATGTATAATTACATCTATATTTCTTGTTACTTCCAAACAAACTTTTTTATTTCTAATATCATTTATTATCAGTTGCTTTTTAACCTTAGATTTATGACAATTACTAGAAGATAATAGTTTGAACTTATTATGTTCATGTAAATTTTTTTTTTCGCCAACACTAAGGTTATCAATTACTCGAATTAGACTGTTAGGCTCTTTACACAAGACTTTTATGAGTCTTGACCCTATAAATCCACATCCTCCAGTTATTAAATAATTCAATTGATAGTCCCTAATGCAAATCTTTATTAAGTATAAGGTAATCTTTATAAATTTTTTTCCTTGTTTTTTTGCCAATTATTTTTGATACATTGGAAGGAGATAGACCTACGCCGGGTCTTTTAAGTGCAATCATTTTTTTGCTTATCTTTTCTCCTTTGTTAATAGTTTTGCTTGCAACAATACTTTGACTTGCCCACTTTCTAGATCTTTGAATTTCTTTTTTTCTACTCGCATTATTTGAATTAATTGCAAGTTCAATGTCTCTTATTTGATCAACTAACATTACTAAATCTTCAGGCAAGCAAGAACCTGCATTATCAAACGATCTTTTGTCAAATTTATTAAAAGACAAGTGTTTTTCAATAATTTTTGCTCCTAATGTGACAGCTGCTATTGGGATATGAATCCCCCTAGAGTGATCGGAATAACCAACAGGACATTTAAATTTTTTCTTTAATTCATCTATCATTTTAAGGTTACAGCTTTCAGGCGGAGAGGGATATGTTGTTAAACAATGAAGAATTACTATGTCTTTTGCACCATTATCGGTTAATACTTTTATCGATTCCGCAATTTCCTCTAAACTATAATGTAAACCAAATGAAATGATAATAGGCTTCTTTCTTTGAGCTACGTTTTTTAAAAAAACTTTGTTAATTGACTCTCCAGATCCAACTTTAAAAAATGGAACATTTATTTCATTATCTAAAAAATCTAGATCTATTTCGGTGTGTGCCGTAATAAAACATTGAATATTTCTTATTTCACAATATTTCCATAGCTCTTTTATATTTTCATAACTAAGTTCTTTGTATTTTAACCGTTTATACCAATTAGGATCTACTTTTTTGGAAACTAATTCATCTGTTGACTGAGCTTGAAATTTTATAGCGTCCGCACCTGCCGCCATTGCCGCGTCAACTTGAAGTTTAGCTAACTCGACATCTCCCCAGTTGCTTAATCCGCCCTCAGCTATAATGTAGACTGGATCTTCAGGCCCAACAAATCTATCTCCAAGCTTTACTCTTTTTTTTAGCATTTCTATTTAAATGTTCCAACAAAATACATAGATTCTGATTTTAAATTTTTTTCCAAAAACGACTTGTAATCCTCTTCAATTAAATTGACAACCTTCATAAATTTTTTATTTTTAACATTAATTGGAAATTTGGCCATGGCTACCTCTGAGGTACTTTGAGTTGTTTTATTTAAATGCCAATGAATTAAATTCCCATAGTTGTATCGATGTATTCCATTTATTTTGCCCTTTAGTCCGACTGACCTTAGTAATCTAAGGAGAGACTTTTTATTGTAATAAAATTCATGAGGTCTTCTATAATAAAAGTTTTTATAATCTTCGTTATTATCATAGAATATTAACGGATCATCTAAATTTGGTAATTCTATTATTATTTTTCCATTTTTTTTTATTCTTTTTTTAACATGCATTAAAAAATCTTTTGGATTTGGTATATGTTCAAATACCTGAAAAAAAGAAATTATATCAAATTTGTTTTCAGCATTATAATTCTTGATCTCATCGTTAAAACAATCGATTTTTAATTCTTTATTTACAAATGCTGAATGATCTTTATTTAACTCTAATCCATAAACTTTTTTAACGTAAGGCTTTATAGTATTTAGCCAATGTCCAGTTGAACACCCAATGTCTAATACATGGTGTGTTTTTTTTAAATATTTTATATAATGCTTAAATCTTCTATGCTGCAATGGCAAATTCAACTCATAAAATGCTTTAGGCTCATTAGAACTAACATCCCCAATTGTTGAGGTATGGTCATTGCGATATGCACTCGAGTACCATTTTTTTAGGTCTTCTTTTATGTCTTCTAAGAATTCTACTGTACATGACGAGCATTTATAAACTTTTCTATTAATATTATTTCTAATTTTCTTTCTTATGAGAAAGCTTTTACCATTACATAATCTACATTTCATTTCTTATCCTTTGAATATAATGAGCTACTATTATAAAAAAACTTAATAAGTCATTTTTTTCATAATTAGTTTTTGATTTATTTTTATATTCTTTATTTTATTAAATATTTTTTTCGAAGCATCACCTTTACCAAAAATAAAATTATTTTTAATTCTACTTTTAAATTGTTTTGACAAACCTCTTTTAATACATTTTTCTATTTCTTCAATTTTATAAGAAGAGTCAATGACATTTATATCCCTAATTCGTCCATTCTGTCTATTACCTAAATTTACGGTTGGAAGTCCAAAGTATGGTGTTTCAATTAACCCTGAGCTCGAATTACCTATAAATAGACTTGCGCCTTCCATAAGTCCCCAAAAATCATATGCTTCAATATTTTTATATATATTAAAGTTTTTATTCTTTTTATAAATATTAATAGCCTTTAATACACCTAAATAACCTTGATCACTACATGGGTAAATTAATAATATTTTATAATCCGTTCTGCTTAATACTTTGAAAAGGTTTATAGACTCACTATATGCTTTTTTTTCATTTAAAGTGGTTGGATGTTGAATGCAAATTATATATTTTTCATTTATTTTGAGATGATACTTTTTTCTAACGTTTATGTTTTTTGTGAAATTCTTTTTTATAATATTATCCACATAAGTTGCTCCAAAATTATTTACTCTCCAAGGTTCTTCACCTAGTTTTATTAATCGATTGTATGAGTCAGCTGATGAAGGAAAATGTAGATGGGATAATTTACTAATTGCGTGAATTCTATTGCCGTCTCTATTACCCGCTAAATCACCACCTAAAATATGGGCAATGGGTATGTTGAGTTCGGTAGCAGCAATCGCTGCCGACAAAACCTCGCCTCTATCTCCAAGAAGTATAAGAATATCAGGATTAGTTTTTTTTAGAATTTTTGAAACTTTAATTTGACAATCTCCTAATGCAATTACTCTACTTATTCCTGTATCATTTTTTTGATTTAATTTTATTTTTGAATTAACATTGAATGATTTTTTAACCTCGTTAATCGTGTAACCAAACTTTTTGGATAAGTGCATGTCAGTAACAATTAAATGTAAATTTGTACTTTTGTCATTATTGATAAGCTTCATTAAATTAATTAGGGCACCAAATCCTCCTCTTTTTCCTGAAAAAACTGCAATTCTTCTCTTCATTTTTTTTTCATTATTTTTGAAATCATTATATAATCATCATTATCATTAATGTCTAATGCTGATATTTTATCCATGATTATAAAATAATTTTTCTTTCCTTCGATTCTATTCTTTTTCATTATGGTGTTTGGAGTAGTGACATATATACCCCCCGATTTATAAAAAATCTCTTTTCTTTTTTCTATTTGTGAATAATGAAGTTTTTCATTAACAAACTTTACAATCCCGCTTTTGGAAACTTTTCTTAAATTACCTGGGTGTGACGTAGTGTCTACACTTAAAAGCCCAACAACAGAGTCTGCCTTTTTTTTAATTGCTTTAATAATGGCTTGATCAATCAGTCTAGGTCTCAAAAGTGGACTTGTTGGCTGAATTATTACTACATAGTCCGGAAAGTAACTTAATTCTTTTTTAAATTTTTCTATTGTAAATATTAATGTTTTTATAATTGGACTTTTGTAAGTTGATAGTTTTTTTGGTCTTAAAAAAGGTGTTTGCACTCCATAACTAAGTGCCTTTTGTGCAATTGATTTAGAGTCTGTAGATATATGAATTTTATTTATATATTTTGATTTTTGAGCAATTTTAATTGAGTGTACAAAAAGCTCCAGTCCATTAATTTTTTTTCTATTTTTATCTTTTAATCTCCTAGATTTTGATTTTGCTGGAATTATTGCCAGTACTTTAAACTGAGTTTTTTTATGCATTTATTTGTTAATTAGTCTAAAAAAAATATCATTAAAAATCTTTTGATCATTCGAATTATATTCATCATGAATTGATGTGACAGACACAAAACAACCTTCCAAACATTTATAGAAGTTTTTTTTAATTTCATCATTATCAACTTTTATTTTTGATCGAACCAATTTGTTAATTTTAGAGATAATTTTTTGATCAGAGCAGTTGTTTGAATGTTTAAATTTATCCCATATAGTATTGCCAAAATAAAAGGCGGGCACTTTATTTAATATAGCTTCTAAGATTATATTTCCTTTAATGGTAGCTACACCTTCAATAAAATTATTTTTTAATATTTCTTTTGAATTGGTATTTGTATCAAGGAAATAAACATTTTTTAAACTAAGTATTTTATTGTAAAAGAATTCTGATCTGTACATTTGATTCCTTATAGTTTTACTAGCAAATTGTTTTGGATGTTCCTTTACAATAATGTCTATTTCACTATTCAGATAATTTCTGATTTGCATAAGAGTTAAAAATTGGTTGGCATAGTCTCTGCCCTCTGGGCAACTAGTTCTTTCAGGTTGATACTGTAAAGGAAAATAAATAAATCTTTTTTTGACCTGTGATAATTTAATTGATTTCTTAAGAAGTATATTTTTTAAATTATTTGTCTGTGAGTGTATATTGTATCTAATAAATTTAAACTCAAGCAACCCTAATTTATTATTAATTTTAGAAATATTATTCATAATATAATTATAATTCAGAGTTTCATCTCTAAACAGGTTGTACATTCTAACAAATATACTTTTTGTCTCATTTTTTGTCAGGTTAAGCCTACTTTCAAATGCACTGTTTTTTTTAGATAAATTATAAGCACTTTTGATATCCTTAAAATTTATTGATGAGGAACCTAAATATTTTTTAGATGTCAAAGATTTTTCGCCAGTACTTAAATTACTTGTTGGCGTAATTACTCTCATAAGAATGTTTTCATTTTTTATAGATTTATAAAATGAGGATTGTTGCAGTATTACAAGTTTTATACTCAAATATTTAGAGATTAGGTATATTATATAATCGTAAACATCATGTGGGGTATCTATTTGAAAATATATTTTTATATTTTTATCTATTAAATAATTATACCAAAACTTAAATTGCGAATAAATATATGTAGTTTTATCATTGAATGACATAGCTTTATAGGTTTCAAATCTAGACATCATATCTACCAATATAGTAAGTTCATTCATTATGATTTTTAATAAATTATGTGGAACTTTATTATCATTTAAAAGATATGAGTCAAAATTCATACGACATAGTTTATAGTTATTTAATAAAATACTTTTGTTGTGAATTTTTTTTAATTCATTTTTTTGATTATTTGTATGATAAATCCAAAATAAAGACTCAACCTTATTATCATCAACTAGCTTAGCAACTGTTTTGCAAACACTTTTACTGTAACCGTTAATTAAAATATTTTTTTTCATTTGTTGAATTTAGTATGAGAAGAGGTTTGAACCAATTTGAATGCACCTGTAGTTTTGCTTATTTAAAATATCTTTTAAATATTCAAGGTTTTTATTTTTAGGATAAAATTGATCATGTATTTCAAATAATATTTTCGGCTTATAGGATAATTTGTTACCTAAAAATAAATCTTCTATAACATCGACTTCAAATCCTTCAATATCCATCAAAATTACATCAGGACGAAAATTTTGAATTTTCAAAAATTCAGAAATCTTCATACTCTTTTGTTTTATATAATAACTTGATGATTCAATTTTATTATTATTCTTTGATCTGCTAATTGCATTGTAAGGATGATTATCTTCCTCTCCAAAATACATTTCTTTTTCATTATTTGAAATAAATAATTTATGTATACTAGTATTCTTTAACTTATTAATATTAATATTATTTTGTAAAATCTCAAATATGTTTGGCGTACCTTCGACCGAAACAAGTTTTCCAGAACTCCCTACGAGATAATCTAATAATACTGTAAATTCTCCAAAACACGCACCTAACTCTAAAACTTTCATTCCTGGTCTTACGATTGACTTGTAAACTGCAAGAGTTTCAAGTTCTCTTCTACCTTCTATACGTTGAACTATATTCGCTGTAATTGGCTCATTCCCAAAACACATTTTATATTTAAAATCATCAATCTTTACATCATATATATAATTCTTTCCTTTTCTTTTATAGATACTGATCTTTGTCCACCAATAAAGACGGTTATATAAAACAGAAACTAGTGTGAAAATTTTTTTCAAATCAGCTACATCATTTTATTGTTATATAGCCACTGCATGCACATATGTAATACAACAAGTTGTAGATCCTCAGAGATTTGCATATCCTCTATTTCAAAGTGAATTACATCATCTGCAATTTTAATACATTCACCACCATCAAAACCCAAAATAGCGAATGTAATCATTTTCTTTTTTTTTGCCTCATTTATGGCATTTATAATATTTTGAGAATTTCCACTTCCAGACAATACAATTAGAAGATCTCCCTCATTACCTTTAGCTTTGATTTGTTCTGAATAAATATACTGATATCCTAAATCATTGGCTAAACAAGTAATGACTGAAGAATTTGAGCTTAATGACTCAACATTAAAGCCTGGCTTATTTATATTTGAAGCAACTCCATACAAAAAATCATTAGCTAAATGGTTTGCATTGCCAGCACTACCACCATTACCGCAAAGAAAAAGCTTTTTATTGTTTTTTCGTACTTGCAAAAGTATTTCTAAAAGTTTTTTTATATTTTTTAAAACTTCAGCTGAGAGACTTCTTTCTAATTTATTTTTGTAATCTAAAAAAAAACTATCCATATTTATATCAATTAACCTTGTGCAATATATTTACGAAATATGTCATTTTTTGAGGGATTGGATTGCTTTTCATAATTACTTAATTTTTGAATAATATCTTTTTTATTAAATATCTTTTTTGAAGACCTATATAATTTTATTTTTTCAAAATAAATTTTAAAATCTTTTAGAACTCCTCTTTTTAGATGTCCTAAACTTTTTCTTAAACTTCTTAACTTTAAGTAATTGCCTTTAACTCTAATAAATAAATGAGGATTTACTGAGTAGCAATTCTTATTTTTACTTTTTTTAAGAATATAAATATTATTAAAATTTGTTACTTCTTTCATTTTCCCAATATGTAGAATTGAGAAATTGTTTGCTAAAAATTCATCAAGAACTCGTTCTATTGACATAAAACTTGTATTTCCCATAGACTCAATTATTACAAGTCCATCCTCACGTAAAATTGAATGAAGTTTTTTTATTGTAAATTTTAATCCCCACAAATTCATTTCAGCAAACACATGGTTGGCAGTAACACAGTCATATTTAGGCAATGAGAAATTTTGATCTACAAAGTTCCACCACGGAAGATGATTAATTTTCTTATTCTTAAAATTTTTAAAAGATTCATCAAAGTCTTTGCCAAAAAAGCTCTTCCACAATTCATGTTGAGTTATATAAAAAGCTTGGCAAGTTTCCATTCCTGTATAGCTAAATTTATTGCTCATGCCAATTAAAACTCCTAACATTCCACTACCAGGACCGATTTCTAATATTTTTCCCTTTTGAATCAAACTATCTATTAATCTATACTGCACAAGTGATCGTGATAGGGAGTTTTTTGAAAATGTTCTATAACTAAATTGCTTACTAAAATTAAATATTTTTTTTGAACACTCATGAAGAAGAGCAAGCTCTGAGTCTGTAATTTTACCTAATAATCCTGTTTGAATATTATCATCGAACCTATTTTCTTGCATGGTATCGATATAATTTTCAATTTCAGAGGTTGATTTAATATAAGTTTTAAATCCAACATTATTTGCATACTGCCAACTAAAAGCCTGTGTAGCAAATGTTCCACATTTTTTTGATGCATTGGATTCTTCTTTATCAAAAATGTTTATAATTTTACTCATTTTTTTGATGCTAGAACAAAGTATAAATGAATGGAGCAACTGCCGACCCTTCACTTAATACAATAAGTATTCCAAATATTAAAAGCAGTATAATAATTGGTAATAGCCAAAACTTTTTTCTGACTTTAGCGTATACCCAAAGATCTTTTAATATTTCAATCATTAAAATGGCTTATTAATTCGACTTTTAAAATCATCTGATTGTAAATAAGAGTCATTGTTATATTGACTAACACTACGATAACTTAACTGATTTTTTTTATTTTTAAAAGAAAATTTATTTTTAGGAAAAAGAAGTCTTAATACGAATCCAATTGGAAAAAAAATAAAAAAGAATATTATAAATAGAATTATCTTACCATTTATCCATCCAACTAATGAAGCGAAGTGCATCCAAATAAAATACAATGGTAGTATTACAATTGGAAAAACAATCGACATCATAGATAATAGTACTGAAAATACAAATGGCCACAATACAACTGAAAATTTTTCAACATACCCTACTTTTAAAATTTCATTTACTAAAAATAAATCAAAATTTTTAAATGGTATCACTCCAAATATAAATGGTAAAATAAAAGAAAAAAACACGACAAAAAAAATAGAAAACATTAGTCCAAACTTCCTATACTCACTGGTCTCATATTTAATTTTAACTAACATAAATTAATCTAATTCAAATTCCTTTTGCCATTCATAATCAGTATTTATTTTTGGTTGTAAATTTTTATCTAGGAGAAAGTTCTCAATAACCAAATAATCCATTTCTGTCCTCATAAAGCATCTATAAGCATCTTCGGGAGAGTTAACGATGGGCTCACCTCTTACATTAAAAGAAGTATTAATTAAAATTGGACATCCCGTTATTTTTTCAAAACTATCTAATAAGTTATAGAATCTTAAATTAGAATTTTTACTTACAGTCTGAATCCTTGCGCTTAAATCTACATGTGTAATTGCTGGAACAATTGACTTAACAATATTTAACTTTTCTAAACCTTCATAATTTTTGTGTTCTACTTCAGTTTTAATTAATTTTGTTTTTCTTATATTTGCGACCATGAGCATATATGGACTTTCTCCACTATATTCAAACCATTCAGAAACTTTATCAGCTTTTATAGCTGGAGCAAAAGGTCTGAAGGATTCTCTATATTTTATTCTGAGATTCATTGTTTTTTGCATTTTGGAGTCAAGAGGATTGCCAATAATTGATCTATTACCCAATGCTCTAGGACCGAATTCCATTCGACCAGAAAACCAACCAACTACTTTATTATCTTTAATGAGACTTGCTACATCATCAAAAATAACTTGGTCGCTCAATTCAGTATAATTAGCGCCAAGCTCATTTAGTTTATTTTTTATTTCCACGTTTGAGTATGATCCTCCTAAATAAGACCCCTTCATCCTGTCATTATCATCATTGATATTTTTAGGTTTATTGAGATATTCGTGCCAAACAAGTAAAGCTGCTCCTAAAGATCCACCGGCATCGCCTGCAGCAGGTTGTATCCAAATATTTTTGAAAGGAGATTCACGTTTTAATCTTCCATTGGATACACAATTTAATGCGACCCCTCCAGCCAAACATAGATTTTCAGTATTTATCTCCTTGTATGCAGTTTTCGCGAGACTTAATACAATCTCTTCTGTTACATGTTGAATAGATCTTGCAATATCCATATGTTTTTGGGTTATCGTCATTTCAGGTTTCCTAATTACACCACCAAATAGATCATTGAATTTTTTTGATGTCATTGTTAAGCCAGTTGCATAATTAAAATAATCCATATTTAGTAAGAATGTCCCATCTTTCTTAATATCAATAAGATTATCTTTTATTTCAGATATGTAATTTGGTTCACCATAAGGAGCTAAACCCATTAACTTGTATTCCCCTGAGTTGACTTTAAAACCTAAATAATACGTAAAGGCTGAGTACAATAATCCAAGACTATTAGGAAATTCTAATGACCATTTTTTTGTAATCATATTTTTTTTTCCATACCATAAACTGCTTGTATCCCATTCTCCTACTCCGTCTAAACATAGAATTGCCGCATCATCAAATGGTGATGGGTAAAAAGCTGAGGCAGCATGTGATTTGTGATGTTCACTAAAAAGTATTTGGGGTATTTTATCTTTATAACAAATTTTTTCTAATTCCTTAGTAATTTCTCGTTTTGTAAAAAGTTTTTCCTTGACCCAAATTGGAATAGCTTGAACAAATGATTTGAATCCTTTTGGAGCATATCCTAGGTAAGTCTCAAGCAGCCTTTCGAATTTAATAAATGGTTTCTCATAAAAAATAATGTAGTCAACATTTTCAAGCTTTAGATCGAGACTTTTAAGGCAGAAATTTATCGATTTAATTGGAAAAGTAAAATCATGTTTTTTTCTTGTAAACCTTTCCTCTTGTACGGCTGAAATTATTTCACCATCTTTTACAATACAAGCAGCACTATCGTGATAAAAACAAGAAATACCAATTATAATCATACTCTAAAGTTATTTAACCTGAACAATATAGATTTGGTCTCAAAAAATCTACGATTTCATTGGCAATTTTTTCATTAGCTTTTGGGGTATAATGTACATGATCTACAAAATCTTGGTCCTGTGAGTTATAAAATAACTCTGATAAATCTAAAAAACTAAATTCCTGTGATTTTAATTTAATTTTATATTGATCGTAAAAGTTTATAAATGAATTCCAATATTTTTCATCAAAAATACCATGATTTATTGCAACACCATTAAGTATAGATCTTTCCAGGTCTGTTGGAAAATTTTTATTAAATAATACAGGCTGTAAAACATGCAATGACTTAATAGATGTATTATATATAACCTTTTCGCTAAGATTTTTATAGTAAATACCATTTTCAACCAGACTATCAATAGATGATACATCTAGTATGTTTAATTTTGCACCTACACTTAGCATTTTGTATTCCTTTGAAAAAGTTACTAATACTGTAGTGGCCAATTTACCAGTGAATGTCGACATAATAATATTATTTAGCTTTTTTAATTTCAATCCTTCATGTCCGAAAAAATCTTCATTTCTTTGGTTCTCTAATATATTTGCAATGCTTAACTCTTTTGTACTCCAGTCATTCGAAAATAAAAATGCTTCTCTTTGCAAACGTTTACCAGTAAATGCTAAATGCTCATTTACCCCATCTATGAAAATAAGATAATCTGGATTTCCATACTTTAATATTCGAAGTGTTAAGTGCAGAAATTCTTGTTTCGAATAAAATCCACTAACTCCTTCATTATAGACATTCACATTTTCACATTTATTAATATTTCTTATTTTTTGTTGAATTTTAAAAACGAGACTATCTTCTAAAGTAGGGGAACCATCTCCTTCAACAGTAGAGCCTCCAAGAACAAAAATATTAAATCCACTATCTTCATTTTTATTAGAATAATAACTTCTCTCAACGCCAAATCTAGTTTTGTATGGGTCATACCATCCTGTATTCGGATCTGCGTATGTAGTTGGTTTATTTAATTTAAGAAATAACTCAGATATTGATGGATGTGGAAGATCATATCGTGATAATTTGATATTTTCGTTAGGAATTATACTTATATTAAAAAGAACTAAAACTTTTAATAAAATTAAAAAAAAAAGTGAAAATATTTCTAATAATACTACTGCTAAAATTAAGTCTTTCAGAAATTTTGGCATTAACTTTACAAAAAAAATTTTTACAGATGTTATCATTTTAATTAATATTTTTCTTTTTTAGAATTTTCCCAAGTTCTTCTAAATCTTCTGGCGTTCCAATATCATAAAATATTCCTTGAGTATGAAAAGTATATATTTTCCCTAAAAAATTAGGTAAAATATCTAAACTAAAATCTTTTGCATTTTCAAAATTTTCTAAAATTTCTTTTAAAAAAACTGACGATAAAACATATATTGCACTGTTAGCAATATTGCCCTTCTTTAATTTTGATTTTTCATAAAAATTGCAAACGATGTTATTATTAGTCAATTCTACTATCCCACATTTTTCGGGCTTGCGAGCATTAAAAGTCATCATTGTCATCAGAGAGCCTTCAGGTCTATTTTCGTGAGCTGTTAATAATTTTGATATATCTTCATCTGAATAATTGTCACCATGCATAAATATAAATTTTTCTTCTTCGAAAAAAAATTTTGAGTTATTTATGAGAGTGCCCGCTGTTCCTAATAAATTTTGCTCTTCAACAAATACAACATTTTTTTTAAATTCAGAATTATTTACATAGTTTATAATTTCATCTTTCATGTAATGAGTATTTATAAGTATCTTTTTAACTCCTGCATTAGTAAGTTTATTTAGCCAATACGCAAGAAGCGGTTGGCCATTAACTTTAATTAATGGTTTTGGAGTTCTCAATGTTAGTGGCCTGAGCCTCTGGCCTTCTCCTGCGCATAATATAAGGGCCTTGGTCAATGCAATTTCCTTAATAAGTCTTTCTGCCTTATAGGTATGTTGCCCATTCTGCTAATTTGAATTGAAGACATAAGAGAACCAATCATTGTACTTTCCCATATCGATCCACCAGACGCCAAACACAAAGAGGCGCCAACTAGCAATGAGTCCCCTGCTCCTGATGGATCAAGCGGATTTAAATTAAGTGTTTCTAATTGATCAGTAAAAATTGGAAATTTTTTGTTCGAGGCATGAACTAAAACACCCTCTTGACCTAAAGTTAAAATTATATTTTTGGCGTGCGATAACTCTATTAGCTTATCGGCTATTACTACCAAGCCATCCTGGTTGTTTTTCAAACTTAACCTAATTTCCCGCTCAGTGGGAGTAAGTAAATCCATGAATTTAAATCTTGAAATATCACCTATTTGAGATGAGGTTTGACTGTCTGCAGTCATGCATATTTTTTCTTCAAGCCCTAAGTCAGTAATTTTATCAACAAGTTCCTGAGGCAAAACACCATAGTTGAAGTCAGAAAAAATGATCAAATCATATGATTTAATATTTCTTTGAACGTAATTAAGTAATTTTCTTTGAATTTCTTCAGAAATTGAAAGTTGATTTAAATGGGAAACTTTTAAAATAATTTTTTTATCAGTGATAAATCTTTGTTTTAAAGATGTTTTTCTATTTTCATCAATGAAAACTTTTGAGGTTAAGCCATATTCTTTAAGTTTTTTTAAAGCAAATTTTCTCTCATTATCTTTGCCAGATACTGAAATAAAATCAACTTTTGCTCCTAAAGATGCAGCATGAGATGCAACTATTCCAGCTCCTCCTAAATATAAATCGTTCTTAGTAGGAGAAACCACTATTGATGGCTGCTCTCTTGATAGACCAAGCGTGTCACAATGAATATATTCATCAATAATTAAATCTCCAATAACACAAATCTTCAATTTTGAAAAAGATCTAATTTTATCAATAATAGTTTTTTTATTTATATTGTGCTTAGTGGAAAATTTTTCCAAAAGAGATTTTTCAAGCTCAATGTTATTAAAAATATCATTTTTTATTAAACTATATGAAGAATAAGTTGATTCTCCTGAACTAAAAATTAATTTACCCCCATATTTTTGCAGTTCTTTTATTTCAATATTATTAAGTTTTTCATGTTCTTTACCTTTTACAATTACTGCTGGTCTTAGTTTTTTTATAGTCTGTTGCACGGAATCATTTATAAGAAATGCATTGTCTACAAGTGAAATAGATTTGACTGATTCAAGTCTATCTTTTTGTGACAGATAAGCCCTTTCAGGTATTAACTTATCAGATAAAACTCCAACGTATAATTTTTTTCCTGTTTGTTTTGCAAATTTAAATAATCTCAAATGTCCAGGATGCAAAATATTAAAACTTCCAGTTATCAATACTCTATCTTTTTGTATCATTGTAAGCTTTTTCTTGATTAAATAATTTAATAAATACGAAATTAAATATATATTGTAAGAATAGCAGAATGCTCTAAATAAAATACTCAAAAAATATGACAGATATAAAAAAATTAGAAAAACTTAGTATGGAATTAAGAAAAAATATATTTACCTCAGTTTATAGAGGCAACGGTGGTCATATTGGCGGCGCTTTCTCGGTAATAGATATTCTGACCTTTTTATATTCAGACATCTTAAAAATAGATTGTAAAGATCCAAATAATGAAAATCGAGATAGATTAATATTTAGTAAAGGACATTCCTGCTTAGCGTTATACTGGACACTTTCACAATTTGGTTTTTTTGATAAATCTTTAATAGAAAACTACGGAGAAGATGGGGCAAACTTTGCAGGACATCCTGAATTTGATAAAGCGCCAGGAATAGAAATTTCTAGTGGTTCACTTGGGCATGGTCCTGCGATTGGAGCTGGTATAGCATATGCTGGTCTAAAATATAAAAAAAACTATAAAGTATTTGTGATTGTGGGTGACGGTGAAACAAACGAAGGATCAGTTTGGGAGTCACTAATGTGTGCATCACAACTTAACTTGTCAAATTTCTATCTAATTATAGATAACAATGGATTAGAGTCTCTAGATAAAACTAATAATATTATGAGCATTGAACCTATTCACAAAAGACTAGAGGCATTTAATTTTGTTGTTGAAAGAGGTAATGGCCATGACTTTAAAACAATTTCAAGCTCTATCAATAATTTAATGAAAAACAACAGCAACAAACCAAGAGCTTTTATTGCTGATACAGTGAAAGCTAATGGTATAAGTTTTATACAAGGTCAAACAAAGTGGCATTATCGAGCGCCTAATGAAGAGGAGTATTTGATGGGAATAAAAGAATTGGAAGATAAAATAAATGCGTAATGCTCTAAGAGATCAGTTAATGGAAATAAAAAAGAAGGATGATAATATCCAATTAATAGTTGGAGATATTGGCTTTGGAGTTTTTGAGAATTTTGAAAAACAATTTCCAAAAGACTACCTTAACATTGGTATTTGTGAAGCTAACATGATTGGATTTGCCTCAGGATTAGCATCCTGTAATTTAATTCCAGTTGTATATACAATAGTTCCTTTTTTAACAATGCGCGCATATGAGCAAATAAGAGTTGATATTGCAATGCATAAAAGAAAAGTAATTTTAGTTGGGGTCGGAGGAGGTCTTGCCTATGGCAATTTAGGTCCCACTCATCATAGTTTTGAAGACCTGTCCTTAATGTCAATCTTACCTAACATGTCAGTATATTCTCCATCGCAACCTTCAGATAGCAAAGAAAGCTTAAAATTGGCAATAGAAAATAAAAATCCAAGCTATATTAGGCTTGGAAAAAATGGAGAGCCAGATCTCTCAAAATTTATGGTTGATAAATATAATGATATTTCAATTTATAATAATAAAATTGATCAACCAGATATATTGGTATTAACGTATGGTGCAATTACATATGAATGTATTCTTGCGGGTGAATTAATAAAAGATAGAGGCAAGTTTTCTATTGCATCAATTTTACAATTAAAACCTATACCTGAACATTTAGTTGAAATGTGTATGTGCTTTAAAAAGATACTAATTGTTGAAGAGCATTCAATATTTAATTCACCGGGAACACATATTATATCAAAATTATCAATGAGTGGTTTCAAAGGAGAAATAAAAATGATTGGAATAGATGATAGATTCACTGACGAAGTAGGAAGTAGAGAGTTCTTATTGAAAACTCACGGATTAGACAGTAAAACCATTGCATCAAAAATTATTGGTTTGTTAAAGTAAGATATGAAAAAAAAAAGAGTTTTAGTGACAGGCGGTGCAGGATATGTGGGTTCACTTTTAGTGCCCTATTTAATTAATAAAGGTTTTGAGGTTACTGTTCTTGATTGGTATCTTTACGGAAAAGATGTATTCGAAGATATACGCAGCAGCTCACTCACTGAAATAGTTGGCGATATAAGAAACTTAGATGACGTAAATAAATCCTTAACGGATGTAGACTACGTAATACACCTTGCTTGTATATCTAACGATCCATCTGCAGAACTTAATTCAAAGCTTTCCATTGATGTAAATCAAAATGGATTTAAAATATTATTAGACTGCTGCGTAGATAAAAAAGTTGAAAAGTTTATATTTGCGTCCTCATCAAGTGTATATGGAATTTCAGACTCCCCTAAAGTCACTGAAAGTCATCCTCGCGTACCTGTATCTTTATACAATATCACAAAAGCCTGGTGTGAAGATATATTAATTAATGATTATAAAGAATTGCCTTATGTTATTGTTAGGCCGGCAACAATATGCGGTTATTCAAAAAGATTGAGATTAGATTTGTCAGTCAATTTATTAACTTCACATGGTATAAAAAGAAGAAAAATAGATGTATTCGGAGGAGATCAATTTAGACCAAACTTGAACATCAAGGATATGATCGATTTTTATTATTTTCTTCTTACCGAAGAATATGAGAGGTTTAATCGTGAAATTTTTAATATCTCATACAAAAACTATAAAATTATGGAAATTGCCGAAATTATAAAAGATAAGTTAAAAAGTAAGGTTGGGGATATAGAAATAAATGTGACAAAAAGTAATGATCCAAGATCATATAGGGTTAATTGTGAAAAACTAGAGAGTGTAGGTTTTGAATGCAGGTTTGGAATTGAGGATGCAGTTGATGAACTTTTTCAAGCATTTGAAAGTAATTTGATTAAAGGTGATATATCAGGTACTAAATATAATAATGTGAAAATGATGCTTAAAAAGGAAATAACATAGGACAAATATGTATAGTCAATTTTATGAAAATTTAAGTGAAAATTCAAAAAACTTGATTGATTACGGATATAAAATATTTGATATAGAGGATGTTAAACTATTAAGAGATATAGAAGATGACTTTAAATCCTTTTTAAAGACAAAAAACGATATTGAAGTTAATGACTTATCTGACTTGCATAATCATTTAGATATTAGCGAGATTAATCAAGTAAGAATTAACTATTTTCAGAAAATTAATACTGATCGTTCATTCTCTAAAGAGTATTTAAAAATGGGTGAAAAAATAATCCATGAAGTAGTAGGAACTGAATTAGCCGCTAATAAAACAGTCAACTTCTCAATACAAATGCCAAATGATGAGACATCATTACTAGGTATTCATAGTGACACATTTAGTGGAGAAAGTGAGTTTCAAATTAACTTATGGATTCCCATAACCAATTCTTATCAAACCAACTCTATGTTTTTTTTTAATCCAGAGTTTTCAAAAGAAATAATTGATAATATTGAAAAATATGAAGAAGTTGGGATTAAATCCATGTTGGAAAATGAAAAAGGTCAATATCAATTTTTAGAATTAAGCTTTGGCCAAGGTTTAATTTTCACTCCAACATGTCTTCATGGAAATACACTTAATGATACCAAAAGTACTAGAATTTCATTTAATTGCAGATATAAAAATATATTTTCACCATATTGTGCTAAAGAAGAAAGTGAAAAGAAATTAGGATCATTTTATAAACCAATAACACCTAAAGCTGCTACACTAATCGGCTTAAAAAATAAAATTAAATACTAATGAAGTTTTTTACCGGATACGTAACTGTTAGAAGTTTTAATGGATACGCATTACCTGTGCCAGTACAAAATAAATTATTAAGAAATTATGCAAAGGATAATAATATGATTTATGTTTTGCCCCAATGTGAAATGGTAACTGATGGAAATTATATGATGCTTTTTGATACTCTCCACAATATAGAAAAAAATAGTAATCTTGGGATGTGCAGTATACATATGCTTCCAAAAAATAATGAGAAATTTTTGAAAATACAAAAAATCATAAAAGATAAAGAACTAGTGCTTCATTTTATGTTTGAAGAGACAATAATTAAATCTGATCAGCTTCATGAATACTATATCGAAAATAATATTAATAATTTACTACAAATTAAAAATAAAGACTACTTTAAGGAACATTTAGAGCAATAGTCAATCTTTCAATGTTGGATTTATATCTTGTATTTCCTGCCACTGAGTAAGTGGAACAGGATGAGTATGATTTATTCCTCCCGAGATAATTTTTTTTAATTCAAATGCTTGCTCTAAACAATCATCTATATCAACTAGGTATCTATAGCTACCAGCGCGTCCCATTGAGAAAACTCCGTTTGGCATTAAGTCATGATATTTTCTTGCTTTTAACATTTCATTTCTCATTGGTAGGGGATAGTGCCTTCCATTTGTAGAAGGTATCTCCATACCTACCAAGGAATTTTTATCTTTGTATTGAGTAAACTTTTTATATTCAACAAGTCTTGTATGTTTTTCTTTATTAGGATAATACAAAAAATAAACTTTCTCAGGAAAAACAAATTCTGTTGGAAAGACAATCAAGTGTATATCTCTACCGATGTATTCAAGTTTTCCATAACAAAAGTCAAATAAAATATCTGGTGAGATTGTACTGACTATTATATCGAACTTATATTTTTCATCATCAATAAATATAGTCTTATTTTCTATTTCAAATTTAGAAATAGTGGTGTTTAATTTTACGTTACACACATCATAAACTGAATCAAAAAATCTGTTATACCCGTCTAATTCTTTTGGATATGCAGACATTAATGTGTCGTGAAATGCTGCTCTAGGCCCATCTTGAATTGTCACTCCTTTTGGTGACCACTTAAATGTATCTATTTCATTTGCGTTGTTAACCTGCCACATTTTTTCAGTATAATTTTTAATTATTTTTTTATACAACGTGGGACCAATTGAATTAATCCAATATTCCTCAAAATCTTTAGAATGCTCTACGCCAGATTTATTTTCTAGTTCTCCTAAAATTTTATCAGAATCCGGCATTGATCTGACATCATCCATATGAATTGGAAAATTGTAAAAATTATTATCTTGTTCTACATAGCTGATAAATTCATGCTCGCTACAATCTCTAAGGGTGACAAATGAATTTAAGTAATTATATATTTCTTGATTTTTAGTAATAAAATGCCTTGGTCCAAATGTGTAAGGATGACCACCGTAAAAATGTGTCCTTACACCAGCACCCAAATAAGGCGCACTGTCAATTAGTGTAATGTCATATCCATTTAGCTCATTAATTTTGTGTGCAGCTGCACAGCCAGCTGGTCCACCTCCAATAATAAGAACTTTTTTTGGCATCAAACTCTAGGGTTTAAACCATGAATATTCACCATTATACCCAATTTCATTGAAAATATTCTCCCATTCATGGGTGTAAAGTGAAGTTTTGGCAACTAAATTCCAATTCGAAAAAGCAATTCTTTCAGACTCACTTTCGTGAGCGTTAACCTTTATGTATGCATGATTTTTACTTACACGCATAATTTCTCTAATGGATTTTTTTACTCCAGTGATATCTAGATTATGAATTGTGGCGACAGAAATAACTAAATCAAAGCTATTATCTTCATATGGAAGATCGTCGCAGGTTCCTACCTGACAAAATTTTTTGACAGTTTGCATTGCATTGTCTATGCAGTATTGAGATATATCAATTCCAGAAACTTTACACTCAGGTAATGCTTCTAGGAAATCATGCAGCATAAATCCTTTTGCACATCCTACATCTAAGATTTTTGAATTTCCTGATAATGAATAAAAATTAATGAAATCTCTAACTACCGGTTTAAAATATTTTGGATTATAATAATAACCTCCAAGTCCAAGCTTTCTTGGTCCATCAAAGTATTCTTTACCAAATCTACGAGCAATATTTCTTTCTTCATCAGTAACTTTGACTCTTTCCTCCGAGATTTTTTCTCTTCCTTCTGTTTTAGGATAATTTATAAATAAATCTTTGTATGGCATCATCAATAAATAAAATAATTTATATTATAATTCAATTTAAAATAAAAATTATATCGGAAGTTTTATTGTATAAGTACATTTCTTTAGTGATGCCTCCCTATGAGTAACCAAGAAAATTGTAATATTGTCTATTTTACTGATAATTTCAATGATTTGATTTTCGGATTTTGTGTCTAAGGCGCTTGAGGCTTCATCTAATATTAAAACTTGTGGGTTATGATATAATGATCGTGCAATAACAATTTTTTGTTTTTGACCACCAGATAATTTAACTCCATCTTCACCAACAATTGTATCTAGTCCATCTGGTAAATTATTAAGCATTTCAACCATATCTAATTTTCTGACCAAATCTTGAATTCTATTTTCATTTATTTCAATATCCAAAATACCTAAAGCTATATTTTTTCTTATTGAACTATCAATTAAATTTATATTTTGCGAGACATAGCCAATATTTTTCTGCCAGCTTTTAATACTCTTTATTGGTTTATCGTCAATTGTTAAGCTGCCAGCAGTTGGCTTTATTAGTCCAAGTAGTAAATCCAAAATTGTGCTTTTACCAGATCCATTAGGACCCTGAATTCCAATAAATTCTCCTTTTTTAAAACTGAGATTTACATTCTGAAATATTGCTTTTTTTGTTCCGGGATAAACATATGAGATGTTATTAAATTTAATATTATCATTAAATTTTAGTATTGGCACGTCCTCTTTTGGAAGAATATTTTTCTTAAGAGATATTTCATTTTTTAAGTTTTGGACAACTGCATTCGTAAATCTAAGAGTTTGTAAGCTATATAAAATTCGATTTATAGAAGGCATTATTCTAAAAGCTGCTGCAGCAAAAACTCCTAATACAGGAACTGCGTTTATTATATTGCCTTCCACATTAAGTACAAATATCAGAAACAAACAGAGGCTAAGGACTCCTAAAAATTCCAATAATAGTCTCGGGAATGATTGAAGAAGACTATTAAATTTACTCATATTTGAACTAATAGATGTATGAGTTGAGTAATTATCTATAAAACTTTCTGTTCTATCCATTAATTTTATTTCTTTTATATTTTTGATACCTTCATTAAAAGATTTTAGTCTGAGTCCTTCGTGTAATTGCCTTCTTTTTCCCCAGTAATTTAATCGACTTTTAATCAGATAATAAAACGTTGCACTTGTTAATAAAAAAAACAAAATTACAATTGACGCAACATCTGGCTTATAAATTATAACTAAAATAGAAATACCAATTACAACGAGCAATTCGGCAATTAAGTTTCCTAATGCCATTACTGCTGCACTAAATTGGGCAGTCTCACCAAAAACATTTCTTAAAAGTTCCGCTGAATTTCTCTTAAAGTAAAATGAATAGTCTTGATAGAGGTAAGTGGAATATATTTTTGATGAAAGATCAGCATTTAAGTTCCATACAAAATCAGATTGCTTCCATGCTAAATAACTTAAAAATAAAAACTTAAACAAGTAAAGTAGCATAAGAATTATTATAAGAAGAAAATAATGTTGGCCTAAATTAATATCCAGCCCAATTCGAGTAAATAAACTACTTTTAAAGTAGTTTGGATCAACGACTGATGATAAGATAGGTATAATTGCACCAATACCTAAAATTTCAAGCAGCATTCCAAGCACCATCATGTTTACAAGGATTAGTGCGAGTTTCTTTTGTCTTTTATCTAAAAGACTAATTATGTTTTTATATTTAACCATTGTATTGAATTTAACACTTACTAGTAATCACCTTTTGTATTTGAATTTATCCAAACTGGAGACACTCTTACATTATGTCTATTTAAAATACTATTACTTGTTAAAAAATTAGTTTTTTCGTATTTTTTGGTCTTAGTATGATAATCTATAAACTCTTTCACAATTTCTAGTATTAAATTTTCATCGTGAAATTCAGTTATGCAGCCTTCAATTTCGTACTCTTCAGAATATTGATTAAGTAGTGTTTTTGCGGAGAGTAAGTTTCCCTCACTATTTCGTACATTTTTGTATGAAAAGGTTGCGTTAGTCAATGCATCGTCGTAAGGCAATGCATTTAAAATTAATAAAGGCGGTGGATCTTTTCTTGATATTGGAAACTGAACACCACCACCTGAACTCCCAATAAAATAATCACATTTATGAGCTGCATAAATGCAAAATAAGTTACTATCTATCTTAAGATTTTCCGAACATATTATATTTGTTTTTTGAATATAATTTTTATTTTTAATATAGTCATAATCACCATAAATAAATATTTTGTAGTTTAAATCAGATAAGTAATTAAATGTTTTTTTATAGTCTTCAAATGATGAACTGCTTCGATTGAACTCATCTCTTTCTTCTTTATTAAAAGAATTCATGCCCTTGTATCTCAAATAAAAACAAAAACTCTCGTTCATTATTGAATAATTACTTTCAAAATACTTTTTTATTTTTTTTTCAACTATTTTTGTGTATTTGTCAGTTAGTTTGATAGCTGGCCTTTGTATTTTTTTATTATATAATTTTTTTTCAATTGCAAAATCTTTGTAGCTTATATTTCTCTTATTTGTTTGTTCTTTCATGTACTCTTCAATAGTTAGTATTTTTTTTCTAGGAAAAAAGAAAGTTAATAAAGATTTGTAGAATTCAAAATATATAAATGAGTCTGATCTATTCAGAGTTATTTTGTAATAAAATGATTTAATATATATATCTATGAAAGCTAATCTTATGTCTGTATACATATAAGCTAATAAATCATTATGTTTTCCATTATTAAAAAATATCAAAGCTGTTTTCTCAGAAATATATTTTCGTCGTAAATATTCTGTGTCATGTAATGTCATTCCTACTCCCCAACCATGATGATATAAGAATATGTAATTTCTATTATATGTGTAATAAAGAGACTTGATGATACTAATTATAAATATTGGTGTTATAAGAAATCTTTTAAAAAAATTTATTATATAATATTTAA
>CEQL01119953.1_pt1 | contig 45535 bp, 52 predicted proteins | sample 356281 | NCBI WGS metagenome assembly CEQL01 (sample SAMEA2621203, study PRJEB7988) | marine metagenome | biome: marine biome (ENVO:00000447); feature: surface water layer (ENVO:00002042); material: "saline water (ENVO:00002010), including plankton (ENVO:xxxxxxxx)" | depth 5 m
ATGTGTATAATTGTTTTCATGAGCAATATGAATACAAGAGGAAATATCTTTAAGATCGAAATATCTCATCAAAGTAGGGTTGGATTCACAGTGCTTGATTATCTCCATCATTTTTTCATGGTCTTGGTTAAGGTTATGTGGTGATATAATATAACCTTGTTTGTTTACCAAAGGGACAGATTTTCTACATTCGTAGCTGGTAATATTGAAAATCTGTGTTTCAGGATCTGGAAATTTGGTTTGAAAATCAGCAACTGTGTTGGTAAGTTCAGACATTTTGGGTAATGTGGCCGATGATAAGATTACATTAGGAATTAGATTTTCTTTCCAATTACGTTGAATAATTTCGTGACAGTCGTGATACTCGTAATCCAATGTAATCGTAGGTTCATCCCAATAAGTTATCATGGAATCCTTTGAATTAAAAGCTAACATGTAATACATGGCTGGAAGATATGATTTCACATCACAAATAATAAGTTCGACTTTATCTCCCACAGCATTATCTACTTTCCAAATACCACCTGTTTTAGTATTTTTTGTATAATCTTTTGCCGCAAAGTAATGAAGACGAATATCATCAGCTGTATCACAACCAAACGCAAATGCTACCTTTTTTTGTACATTTATTGCTGCTTTGGCTAATGCCAAACCAACGTGTCGTGCTGCGCATACGAAAATAACTTTGTTCTTTTCAAGAAGACCCAAAGGTGTCAGCGTTTTTCCGGTTCCAGTAGGCGCAGTATATAGAATCAATTTGGGATGGTCATTCTTGGAAGCAGTAAATACTCGCTTTTGATGTTCAAATAATGACATGTCAGTATATTTGAGAAGGATTGCGTTTTGTTCAACGTATAACGCGGAGTGTTGAATTATATAATCAACGGAAATTTCGGATTCAAATTTATCTAATACAATATTGACTATATCCAAAATATGTTTATTAGGAACAAGATTGACACGCATTAGTTTAAACAGTGTATAATACTCGTAATTCCAGTCAAGTGTTTTCTTCTTCCCCATTTTCTTTTCAAAGAAAGACTCTAATAGACAAACAATAGTGTTTTCCAGTAAAGGTTCAGAAAGAACCGATTCTTGAGTATATCTTTGAGTTCGAATCAATAGTGCCTTTTTTAAAGTTGTTTTTGATTTTGATTTTGATTTTATTAGTGAGGCAATTTTTACTTTTACTTCGGGAAGTTTTTCATCTATAATAGGATTTTGTTTTATTAATTTGACAAATGTATCTGAATAATATTTTTGGAAAAGGTAGTCTTCCAGAAGGTCAGATCCTTCAATTTTAAGAAACGAAAGAAGGGTGTGATTATTATTATACCTAACATTTACATCAGAATAGCCCGAAGTAATGAGGTTCAATATTTCAACCTCTTTTTCGGGGATAGGCTTTTCAATGGAATCCCATTCGCTTTTTGTAAGTTTTCTTTGTTGAAGATCCATAGTATTAAGATATACTGATTATAACTATTGTATTTAACCTTTTTAAGGATTTATGGTGTTGAAATCATTTTTTTTAGTAATTTAACTTACTTTTAGGAAAAAATGAATATAGTTATGAATTAGAGGTTTTTGTAGTGTAATTACATAATGCCCAGGACAAAGAAAGCCTATAAATCCTCCAACAGACCGTTTATTCTTTCAATAGAAGGTAATATCGGGTCAGGAAAATCGACTTTACTTAAATATCTAAGCAATGAAGCAATGATTAAAGAAAAAAAAACAAAATGGATATTTCTACAAGAACCTATAGATGACTGGGAATCTATCAAAGATAAAGATGGCACCACTATGCTGGAAAAGTTTTATGGAAACCAGGATAAGTATGCGTTTTCATTCCAAATGATGGCATACATATCTCGTTTAGCCAAAATTAAAAAAGCAGTAGATGAAAATCCTGGAGCAATTATTATTACTGAACGAAGTCTAAATACTGATAAATATGTATTTGCGAAAATGCTTTATGATTCTGGAAAGATTGAAGAAGTAAATTATCAAATCTATCAAACTTGGTTTAACACTTTTGTTAAAGATTACCCTATTTCTGGTTATATTTATGTAAACACAGATCCAAAAATATGTTGTGAACGTGTGAATAAACGTTCCCGAGAAGGAGAAGATACTATTGCTTTATCCTACTTGGAGTCTTGTCATGATTATCATGTGCGTATGATGGATGAACAGAAAGATGTTTTGACTATTCAAGGAAACAATGAGTTTAACGAAGAAAAAGATATTTGGTCATCTATGATTGAGGATTGGGTTTATGGAAAATTTATGTCCCAACAAAACGGGACCATTAATCGTGAAGAGGGCAATATTCAAGATTCTATTTGGATTAGTGACATACCTTTGATATAAAATAATAATAATAGAAAGAACCTAAGAAGTCTTGTTCATATTATATTACAATTTCAATTATGATTTCCCACATATTTGTGTTTGCTTTTTTATTGCGTCGGCATTTCCTTCCTAATTCTATGACAGTGCCTTCTTTTAAGCGGACACTTACTATATATCCACAGTCATTTCCTTTGTCTTGTTCAAATAATAATGAAAATCCTGAACATAATAACCTTTCTAAACAAAATATGGATTTAGAGTCGATTATTATGTATATTGATATGGATACGCTTAGGTCAATGAATAAATTACCTCGAAAACCCAGAAGTCCTGAAGAAATAATTGCGGATAGTTTCGAAGGATTTCTGCGAGGACAGTTCCAAAGTATACTTAAGAATGAATGTGCTTCGAATCGTGAATTTGGAGTTATTGGATTTGAAAGTTTTTTGGATTGGCGAAAAAAAATGGGAGTTATTCTTACACGTGAAGAAATTTTAGCTATATTCCAGTCAGTGGTTGGTGAAACAGATTATTGTTCTTTGATGGAATTTATTCAAATTAATGAGATTATAGATGAAAATAACATGAAAGGGTTTGGAGAACATTGAATTTTTTATAGTTATAATATAAATACTATGAAAAATTTTACATTGCCATATAGTGGAAAAACTAAAGCAATGGATATATTAAATATACTTTTGATAACATTTTTTATTGGGCTTATTTTTTATTATTTAAAGAATACCTTTTCTGATAAAAATGTTGAAGGAATGTTCACAGGGGGTAACATAAAAACATGGGACAATATTCGAGTGGGTGACGTTATTCAAGTAAGGTTTCCAGGCCGCTGTGATATGGGGGGTAAAAAAAGAGGTACCGAAATTGAATGTGAAAAAGATGGTATAACATTGTATAACTCAAGAACAGGTCAGACAATTAAAGTTAAAGGTCAAGCTTATTCGACTTGGGGATTATATAATAGAAAGGGTCAAATTAGAAAAATGTCTTTTTATAATGGAATGAAAGTTCCTATTCCAGATGGACAAAATGCTAATTTAACTTATTCATCTATTAATGGTGGAGAACATAGATGGAATCGTGTTAAAGCTACTTTAGGACGTAGTGATAATGGTGCGAACCGAGATGTCCGTGATAGATTTAACTTAGCAGTAAAAAAAGAAAGAGGTCAAGACTATTTATTTATAAATAGAATAGCTTCAAGCGCATTTAAATATGATAAAAAGGTTAAATCTGTTAATGATACCAGTGATGGAAATAATTATTATCTTCCGAAATCAGCAGGTTGGGGATCCAAAAAAACATTTGCTTATAAAGTAACAAGGAAAAATTCCGAACCCAAAGCTCAAGCAAAGTGTCCAGATCCTAAAACAACGAAGCAATATAAAGAATTACAAAATGATAATAACCAATTCAAAAATGCTCGAGATCGATTCAAAAGGGAACGTGATGGTTACAAAACTGAACGTGATGGTTATCAAAGACAACGTGATGCTGCGAATAAAAAATTAGGCATAATATATGGCGGTCTTCAATATGTTCCTCCTGGTTATGATAAGCTTAAAAATATTCCCGCCTTAGAAAAACAAATTACTGAACTGGAAGATAGGAGAGATAAAATAAAAAGGAGAAGAGATGAATTTAGAAGTCTATATGATAAGGCCTTGAAGAGAATCAATAATCCTATTGACGGTGATCCATCAGGTTTAAATGCACAAATAGAACAATTAAAGCAAAGCGCAACATCTGCTAAAACACAATATGAGAAAAACTCAGCGGCTGCCGAAGCCCGACGTTTAGCAGAAGTAAAAGCAGAACAGGAAAAAGCAGCAGGTGCTGCCGAGGTAGCCAGTATAAAATTATCTGAAGAAGTTGCTGCTACAGATAGCGCATTGGAACAAGCACGTAAAGCTAAAAGAAATGCTGAAACGGAACGACGTCAATATATGGAACTACGAAAACGTCTGGAGGCTCGTATTAATCAATTAAATGCTCAACAAGGTAAGTCAAATGAAGAACTTTTTGCTGCGCTTGATAAAATAAACGAATTAAAACAAATATCCTTAGATGAGCGTTCTAAAATGAAGGAGCGAATTAAACGAGAAAGGGCAGACGCAGTCGCAGATGAGCGTTCACTCATGGCAAAAAGTTATAGAAGAAGACTTAGAAATCGTATGCAGCGATTTATTCGTCGATTCAATTTGGAAGAAGAACGAAAACGACAAGAAACAGTAAGGAAACAAAGAGAAAAAACTCAAGAATTACTTTCTCTTCGTCGTAATTATTTGGATCAGTATACAATGGATTTACATGACCAAGCCAAATTAGAAAAAGAAGAAAATATGTTAAAGCAAGTTCAGAGATCAAAAACGAATATTCTTACCATGAATAAAAATAAAGAAAATCAAGAAAACGAGGTTGAACCGTCATATACAGGCAATAATTCTTCTCAGCCTTTGATGATTGATGGACAACAGAATGAAGGTAAAACAAGAATAACTGATAATCGTCGAAAGCAATTTGGAATTCATCAAAGCAACGTTTATCTTACTGTCCCTAAGGACGCAAAAAAGGATGAGGTATCTGTAGGTAGAAAAACAATTGGTGGATACGTTTTTCCTGTTTCTGATTAATTTCATCTTTTAATGTATAATATGTTCATGTAGTATATGAGCACATTACACTCTATGAATAATTATATTTTTCTCTATAACGCATTGTCACATTTATCTTTATCAATTTCCAAATCTTTGACGGATCCTAATAAAAAACAGACACTTTTATTCTCTCTGGGGCATTTATTCATTGCGACAGCCCAAATGTCCTTTTTTGGAGAAACATTTACGCCAGGAACTGGTAAAGTAAGTATGATAACAGGAACAATTGGGCATACATGTTTGTTATTTTTCATATTAAGAAAGATGATGACTTCGGTATTTTCCAGTTGGAATATTATATTTCTTTTGGGACAATTAGGTATGATTTACTTTTATTTGAATCATATTGATGAGAAGAAGGAAATATCCATATTGTTTACCAATAAAGAATTGAAACACGCACATATTTTTTTGATAACATTTATCGCTATGTTTATTTATTATCTAAAATCGTTTTATTCAGCATCACATAGATTAGTTTCAGTCTCTCTTTTATTAGTTGCCGGTGTTTATTTGTCATTTATTTATCATTTTACTATGGCATTAATGAAATAGCATGTTTAGCGTGATTAAACATTTGTAACGATGTATATTCACAAATATAATCTATTCATTATTATATAGCTATAACAATGAAAAAAACTCTTAGTGATAAAATCGCAGAACACACGAGCTATGGAATGATTTTAATAACAGTTGCCTTTTTCGTAACACAAGTATATTCTCGTATTTACACCACACATGACGGTAATTTAATGATAGCCTTTATTATTTTAGGTTCATTCTTATGTGGAAAAGAATATGGAATTATTACTGGAGTCATTTTATCCTTATTTGTTTTATTTATGAGATATAACTCGCATCTTGAGGGTTTTAACATACAAAATCGATGTAATTTTGCTGAAAGATATGCTAAAGGAGCGCAAACTAAACTGACTCAGTTGGAAAATGAAATGAAAGTGTTGAAAGGGTATGATTTAAGTAATGCCAAAGATGAAAAATCATTTCAAGAATATGCCACTACAAAGTCCATTCTTCCTTACAAAGGAGCAACTGGTTTAATTCCGAGTGCAAACGATGGTTGGCGTGTAGATTGGCGTTCTTCTATTGGTCAATGTTCGCTTCAATTAGGTAGAGGAATACCAAAAGGAGGCGCACCAAATCCCTATAAAGACCGAAATGCGTATAAGACGGGTGGTTCAAAAGCAGATTTAGAAAAATATTTAAAATCAGGACAATACAGATGGAGAAAGCAATCTAATAGTTGGGGAAATCCTAATAATACTCCCAAACAGGCAGATTTTAAAATATATGACCAAGCTAAAAACCCATGGTTTGATCCTTACAATTTTGTTTCTGCTGGTTATCTTAGACACTATGGAAGCGTAATAGGGAAATCCCACGCTGAATTGTTAGGTCAACTTTGGACAGTAAAAGCATATTGTCCTACAGGAAACGTTTGGTGGAATTTAAGAACAGATCAAAGTGCTAATAGAAAAGAAAAAGCAATATTTGCTTTACAACATGAAATAGATACATTCAGGAAAAGACGTAATTTCTTTCTTGCTTACTATTCTCAATTACTTTCTAAATGCACTGCTGGAATGAGTGCGGAACAAAAAGAAGTTTATGAATTATCCAAAAAAATTCGTAATTTAAGATGGGAAGACAGTTCTGATGGTAATCGTCACAAAAAAGCTACACAGGTGCTAAATGCGGCTGGTGCTAACAAAGATAACGTTACTTCAGCAAAAGTTGCGTACGATAGATTAATAGAGGAATATAAAGAAGAAAAGAAGGCTGTAGTAGGACAGATAGAAAGACTTGCTGAAATGGCTGCTACTCTTCCTTTTCCATTTTCTAATTCTAAAGAAGCAGCTGATAGCAGACGAAAATTGGTTTTAAGCACCGGAACTCTTATAGGAGCCAAGAATAAGTTTAATGAACACATTAAAAGGGCCTACCAAGATGAAGTCAAGCTGTTTAAGGAAGAGCAAGAAAAACGTAAAAAAGCCGGACAAGATATGAAAGCTCTTCAGGCTGAAATAGAAAAAGACCAAAAAGCATTGGATGAAAGAAAGAAAGATATAGAAAGGAAAGTAAAAGAAGCCGAAAAAAATGCGGCAAAAATTGTAGATGATGCATTGAAAAAGATAGAACAAGATAAAAAAGATTGGGAAGCATTAAAAGAACGTGAAAAAAGTGAAATAGAGGCAGAAAGAAAGAAAATATTGGAAGCGGCAAATTTAGATGTTGAAAAACTGAAAAAAGAATGGGATGAAACCAAAGCAAAACTACGAACAGATGCTATGGCAAAGGCTGATGAAGAAGCGGCGCGTCTTTTAGCTAATGCCGCTGAAAAGGCAGGAGGTATTACAGATAAAGCAAAACAAGACGCAGATGCTCTTAAAGCTCAAGCAGGAGAAGCCGCATCGAGGATTAAAGACGAAGCAGATGCTATAGCTGAAGGAATTACTCGTGAAGCTGAAGCACAAGCATTAAATGCCAAAGCACGGGATGATGCTACGAGGGCAAGGTTAGACAAGTATGAAATAGAATTAAAATCAGAAAGAGAGAGAGCCGAATCAGCTGAAAAAATGGCTCAAGAACAAAGGTTGAGATTGGAAAGAGAGATACGTAATGCCAAGAACGCTCAATTAAAAACAAGTCAGGCAGGAATTAACATTCGCGAGGAATTGGCACGTGAGAGAGAACAACGCGCGGCAGCAGAAAATACAATTTTTGCGGAAAGACAGCGGGCCCAGGCTTTGAAGGAAGCTGAGGTAGCCAGATGTGCTCGAAATAAGGCCAAAATGGAAGCTCGTCAAAGGCGTGCTGATAGAGTAAGAAAACAACGAGAACAAGAAAGATTGGAGGCAGAGCGACGTAAGAAAGAAGCTGAAGAAGCAGAGAGACGACGTTTGATGGAAACCAAATCTATTCGTATGCGAGAATTAGCTCAACAGCGTGCTAATAAATTACGTATGATGAAAATAAATTTGGCAAATCAGGCTAATCTTGAAAAAGAAGAAGATTACATGAATCAGGTCACTGCTTCGTCGGGATTGTTATCGGGCTTAGGGTCTTTTACTAATGGTGGATTAGATCCAGCAACAGGTGCTGCTCAGCTTGGCCCTGATGGACTTCCTGTTAATTTCGGATTGGATGATATATATCGCAACAGATCCCAAAACGAATACTTAGACACTGGTCCTAACGATAGTTTGTATGTAAATCGCACCACTTTAGGAGGTTATGTTGGACCAATAAATTACGAGTTATATTCTTCAGCGCCATTACAAGCTGCTCCTGTTTCATTTGAGGATTCTATTGTAACTGATGGTCCTTCTGGAATGGTACATAATTCAGGTCCAAGTGAAATTATAAAAAAACCATTTTAAATAAATTTGACAACTAAAGTAACAACCATTGATTTATATTTATTTTATAATAAATATATATAAATGTCAGAGGAAGAACAAGCGACTACCATGTTTGGTGATTCAACTTATAAGAGTTTAATGTTTTACAATACAACTATTCGTAACGTAGGTTTATATACTTCTATTGCCGTAGCCCTTTTAGGATATGCTACAAGACTCAAAGGCGATAAATCAAAAATAACAAAATTTTTCTTTTTATTAGCAAGCACTGCTTTTCTCTCGATTGCTATGTATTTAAATTATATCATGTATAACATTTTACATGAATACAGACAAGTTTCAGATAAGAATCAAGAAGATTTAAAACCATGGATGAATATTAGCATGGTTATTTTCCCAATTCATGCTGTAATTTTCGCTATGATTATTGGGTATGTTATTATGAATATCGGTTGGCATATTAAAAATCGTAAGTAAACAAACAAATAAACATTAATTTTTCATGTATATTCCAATAAATTTACATGTGAATGTATACAGCGTGATGGTTTGTATTTAAGAATATCAAGCTCTTTTGTTGTAGTGGGGAACTCATCTGACCCGTATATGTCTTGTAAAAGTAGCCATTCAAATAATCCTCCTGGATAAATATAGGTATGTGGGAAACCCATTTTTAATAATTGTTGATGCTTTTTATATGCGCTGTGGTCATTTGCGTTTTTCCCATACACTATAATTCTTACATTTGTTTGGTTATTCTCCAGGAAGCTGTTAATTGTGATTTCCTCTTGTCCAGCATTTAATGTGTCGTGAATTAGACAGGTTTGTTCCATAGCTGAAAGAGTATTTACTAAAAGAAATTTAGACGAAGAAGTTAACATAGACTGAAGATCTTCAAAATTTATCATTTTATTCATTGATTGGTTACTACCCATCTATAATTACTTAAAGAATTATTTAAATGTAAATAAACCTAAACATTTATGGTGTAGGATTGGGTTATTTCATAAAATTTTGATATAGTCAGGCATCAAAAAAGAAGAAATATTCCGATATATTTCATTCGCAAACCTATTGTTGGTATGAAGAATAAAATCATATAATCCTGTTTTAACGTTGTTAGAGTTAAGTACTTCTAATTTAAACCCATCGAGTGAATCAACGAAACAGTGCGAATAAAAGTGCCATTTAGTTATTTCATGATTATGTTTAGCGTAAATCGTAATAGAACGAATATCATCTCTATTGGGAATGGAAATATTCAATAATCTTCCATAGTGACATTTAGGATTATTGTCTTGATCTATTGTTGTTACACGAACTTGTTCCCACATATATTGTTTGAAATGCTGATCACCAAAGGATGATATTTCATGAATAGGTGTTCCTCCGCGTAAATTTTGAATAAATATTTCTTTGGTTTGTCTCGCTTTAGTGCGAGGCATTGTTTACAATATGCGTATATGAAATATTCTCGTAAATTTAGGATGATTCTTTGGCGTTCAATTATTTTCTCCGTGTTTTATATAGAATGGCATCCTACAAAGGAGGAAAAATGTCCCACAAGGGCGGAAAGCGCCGCACCAGAAAGCACCACAAGAAGCACGCTAAGAAGACCAGAAAGACCAGAAAGCACAAGAAGTCTCGCAAGTCTCGCAAGTCCCGCAAGCACTAAGTAACAAAATTAAACCTTAGTAAATGAATACAATATTGATTGTATTTATTTACCTATTCAATTATTTAAACGAAACACAAATCTCAACGTTCTCTTTCTTAATACTCTTACTGGCAGACACAGACAATTCTTCCCTTTTTTTACGTGTTTTGGAATTACTACCTGTGGCTGATGAGTCTTTAGGGCGACTTGTGCTATTACGGGTATTCATATCGTTTTCAATTTCAGCATAATTTTCTTCGATATAATCGATCACCTTGTTTTCTAAGGCCCACTTAAAGAAATTAAGTTGACCTATGGTTGTTTCAATAAATGTATTTCCTTTATAGGGAATAGTGATTCGGTCCCATCTACAAAATGGATCAAAACGACGTTTACTGTAGGCCTTTAATTTTAATTTGTAATCCATATATACTTTAAATCGAACACATCCAATTAAATATTGTGTCCAATATTTCTTTGAAAAATTTGTAGCAAACCAATCGACAATACGTAATGATATAGACGATTCGCCGGATATTATTGATAGCATTTTGTCAAGAAGACCTGTAGTGTTATAAAAGTCCATAAGGTTTCGCAACAAAAGTTCATTTTGAGTTGTGTATGTAGAAGACATATACCATTAGAGATGTTATCCTTTTATATTTTTTTGCGTTATTAAGTATTTAGCTTTATTGTATTTGAAAATTTTTATCTTCATTGCTTTTTGCTTTGTCTGTGTAAATAGTTGACATTGGTTTTAAAAATTTATCTTGGAGTGACACTTGATCAGCATAAGTGTCTGTGTTAGGGTTTCCAAACGAAAAGAACGGATTTTTACCAGACTGAGACATCATGTCTCTTTCAGCAATCATGAAGTTAGTATCTTCGCGATTTATTTCTTGGGTATCCATATTTCTTAAATAAGGTTGGTTAATCATTATATTCTGAGATGGAGAAGGCATCATACAAGGATCTACAACCGATGAAGCATTTCTTGCTACAACTTGTTCCTCTTTTGTTTGTGAAGAAACAACAGAAGTTGGTTTTTGGGTTCGAAGACTACGTTTTGGAGAAGTTCCGTTTGTCCATTGGTATTTTAGCATATAATCTCCAGAGAGAATTTTGTATTTAATTTACGGAAATATGTGTGAATAATATATATAATGGCTAAACTTCCTTCAATTACTATGAGCAGTATATTTACTGTATTAGTTGCTATATTGATTCCTGTAATTAGTATAGGATATGCTGCATATCATTATGGATTTATTTTTCAAACCTTTGAAGAATATAATGACCCATGTGTTCGTCTATATACAGAGGATACATGTAATCATAACAAGAAGTGTAAATTCAATAAAAAAAGAAAGATATGCACTTTAGATAGTGACTGTATGGGGGCAGGACAACAAAATTGTGGGGAAGGGTGTCATTGGGATGCTACAGTAAAAAAACCAGGAAGTAATTTATATGGATTATGTAGACCTGCTACATTGGCAAAAGTTGGAGATAAAGGAACCCAAGAAGTTTTATAAATTTTATTTAGAGTTATTATGAGTCTTCATTATTTTCTGAATAATTCTCACGTTTAATAACCATTTTTTTGGTCTGAAGGAATTTATCAGAGCTTCTACTTTTCCTTTGTAAATTACATTTTAGACACGATATAACAATGTTTTCTATATCATGTCCTATTGAATTATCAATTCGGTCTACAGTCCATTGATTCATATCTCTCCTTGTCTCATATAAAATATATGAATCTTCGCCACAATAGTGGCATTTTAAATTACAGTCCAATAATAATTTTTTCACATATGGATAGTCAATAATTCTTTCGGTGTTAAGACGTTTCTTAAGAACATCCTGTTGTTTATAGGAAGAAATCTTTTTTAATATTTCATCTTTAAGAAGTTGTTCATCCTTATTTAGTAATTGAATTTGCTTTTTACATGTAAACCAAGATTTTTCAACATCCCATTTTTCAACTTGTGTTCTTTTTACAGGGGATTTTTTTTCTTCTACGAGTTTTTTCATCATGTAACGGCTGTTTTTGCCTACTATTGTAATTTCTTTTTTTGGGCGTATTTCTTCTTTGGTAGGCGAGTCTTCTTCATTCATTGACACTTATTATTAATAACTAAAAGAATAAATAATAGTTTCCCAAAAAAAAATGAAATACTTTTAAAGCTTCCACTTATAGTAGTGAAAAGTAAAAGAACTCAGAATAATCTACCAATTAACATTAATAATATGTCTACCATCGAATCTACCAACACCAACACATGTATATCTGTAGAATACCAAAACTTATGCCAGGATATTGAGGCATTTAACATGGATTTAATTGAAAAATCACAAAACGACGATATGAATAAAAAGAGAGAAGCAATTGTAGAAATGATAATAAACAACGCAGTTCCAGAGGAACTTTATCAGAAGTCAACCAAATGGGCTTCTATGAAAGTATCAGTCTGGAATTACGTAGAAAAAGTATTAGCTCATGCAGGTATTTCTGCTTCAAGAGAACAAATTAAATGCGCAACTAAGGCTGGACGTGGCCATAATTTCGACTTCTCCTTAATGGTAATTGACATTGCTGGACGTCGTCATGATTTGAAGCTTGAACTTAAGTTTAACGCATCTACAATTTCTGATGCTCCTCAATTTGTGTCACCTATGAAGCCATCTCAATACTTGGGAAGTTCCTACGAAGAATTCTTCTATGAAAACTATCTTTGGCAGCTAACTGAGTTGGCTGGAGTTTGTTTGCCAGATAAGGCTCTTTACTTGAAGCAAGTTCATGGAAACAAGCCCCTTTGTATCAAGGAAATTCAGGACAAATACTATGCTGGATGTAGATCCAGTAGCAAGTTTACAGGAGAAGCTGACGATTTGGCTTTCTATAACAAGGCCAACGAGCTGTCAAAAGAAAGCATCGCAGCTTTTATAAGCAACAATGAATTAAACCTCTTGAAGCTTGGTGAATACCTTAAGGTTTCACAACAAGGAAAATACTACATGATGTTCAAGAATGAAGAATATCATATGGAAACGGTCGATATGGACGAGTATGAATTGGTGAATGTTATTGCCGAGCCCTCAAAATCTCGCTATATTGTTACTACTAAGACTGGACGTCAACTCAAGGTATTACTTCGTTGGAAAAATGGGAATGGAATCGCATATCCTGCTTTTCAGATTTCATAAGAAGATTGGCAATATATGCTTAAGTTCTGTTGTATTAATAGCGTTGTTACCGAAATATAATTGTATAAACTTATTGGTTTTGTTATTCTGTAATGATTTAATTATCTGTTTGTAAGAAGCTATAAGCTTTTTTTTAGTCATAGATTCTGATGATTTTGGTCGAATACAAATCAGATGATTTTCAATAAGATATGGTTGTTCAATATTTAGTAAACAATATTGAAAAGAATAATTTCCCGTTCCATATCCTCGATTAATTATCAACAAAGGTCCAGTGAGTCCAGGTTTTTGAATGAAATTTTTCTTTTGTGGGTTATCATAACTTTTAATTCCTAATTTATTATTTTGAATATCAGAACTATAAATCAATCGTGTTTGATTTGTATCATCCGTTAAAATGTCTTTACATTGGTTCCAAACAATATTTCCGACATTCACGTCGAACCCCATATCGTCAAGTGTAGAAGATTGATTCCGTAGTAAATTTAATTCTGAAATAGTTTCTTTATTGCCGAAAATAGTAAATCCATGAAGACTCAATATGTAATCCTCATTTTCAAAAGCATGATGTTTTTTTTGAAGCGTTAAAATAACAGTATCTTGTTTGGTTTCAATATATTCATCTTGGCAGTCTTGAATATTTAGGATAATACATTCTTTATTCAGAAATTCACGAGTTTTGTTGTAATACAAGCAATTAAGAAAACTTTTAGGTAAAACAAAACTAAGAATGCCGTTAGTTTTCAGATGTTCAAGTGATTTTATTATAAATAATAGAAATACATTAGGACGACAATCAAAGAATGGATAGTATTGTTCGCCAACTTCATGTTTTTTCATTACAAAGAAAGGTGGATTTCCAACAATTAAATCGAATTGTTCGACTGGATTATAGTCGAGAAAATCGGCTTTTAACAAATTAACCCGACTTTCTTTTTCGTAAAGTGGTCTTATGGAATCGAAAATAGTATCGTTTTTTTCGATTGCTTCAATAGTTAACTTATTCCCTATTGAACTTTCACATAAAGCAGTAATAAATTCTCCTGACCCACATGAAGGTTCAAGAACGTGTATGGTTTCTTTATCAAGGAATTTTGAAATAACATTTTGTAATAAAATACGAATCGTTGAAGGAGGTGTGAAGTAAATACCGTTTTCTCGTTTGTTTTTTTTTGTCAAAGATTTGGTCAAGCTATGCGATAGTTGGCTATATTCAGATTTACTCATGATTATTGGTGACTTTATAAGAATATACAGCCTGTTTCGTTTATATTGTTCTTATGAATGATTGATAGTAACAATATTTCATTTTAAAATTAAATATAACATATGAAATGTATTAAAAACAAAACTTAGAAATAATAGTTTAATATAGTTATACAATGAGTGTGAATAAAGTAGAAGATAGTAGTGAAAATAAAATTGTTTCAAAAGTTCAATCATTAGAAGCTCAAATCGATAATAGTAATGACAATAAAGAAACAAAGAAAAAGAGATCTAATACTGACGAGTGTATAGAATTGAAAAATATTCAATATAAGACTATGCTTATGAATGGAAACACCTTGCGTGAATCAAAAGCGGCAAGTGACTTAAATAACTTGGAAAAGTTTTTAGAAACAGAAAGAGTTCACAATACAAATGAACCTTGGTGTAAATTAGATAAGACAATGAAAACGCGCAAATTACTTGTGTTTATAGAAGAATATAAAGAAAAACATTCGTTAGACAAAGATGAAGTAGCGTCGTTAACTGGTTTCTTGAAGGACTGTCTAAGTAAAAAAAAATTAGCTCGTGTAAAAGATGTATTATATGATAAGGAAACAGGAATTGTGAAAGACATTCCTAATCTTTTGTTTAATAAACAAAGCAAGAAATTTACGTTGAAAAATACAGAAAAAAGAGTGTCGACTTTGAAAAGTTTACCATCCAAAAAAATATCTATTGCTAAGACATCAAAAAAGAAAGATAGTGTAAAATCAATAGATTCGATTGAGAATCTTGACGATTAACACGGCCAAATATAATAAAAATGAATACAACATAAATATATTTTTGATGTTGTATTAGATATATAAATAAATATGTTTGAAGAACTTGAAGATATTTTAGATGAAATTGTTCCTGATTCATCAGATTGTATTATTCATGATGAAGAATTTATGGATACTGTGTTACAGCTTATGGAAGAATATATTAGTGAAAACATAGAAGAATTAATGGAAGAAGATTTCCACGAATCATTTATAAATGAAATATTTGAAATTGTGCTTACCACATTCGGAGGCGAGATACAGTTTTACAATTATGTTGAGTGTAAACAAAGAATTGAGGACGCCTCAGATATATTTTATGAAACTTTTATGCCTCCTCGTTCATATGCGTCCTCCATTATTTTACAAGAAAGAGTTAAGGTTCGAGAAATTACCCAACGATTAAATGAATTGCGTGAAATTCCTCAACCCGAACAACGCACAGCCGAATGGTATTCTTTTCGACATAATTTAATTACAGCCAGTAACGCATATAAGACGTTAATGGAAGTAAACGGATCTGAATTTAATCAGATTGTCTTTGAAAAATGTAAGCCATTGTATGTGCCAAGTGATAGTGAAAAGGAAGATGATTCAGGTAACGTTAAAGTGGTAAATGTAGAAACAACCCTTCATTGGGGACAAAAATATGAACCACTTTCTGTTCTAATTTATGAACACATGTATAACACAACAATTGAAGATTTTGGCTGTATTAAACACGACAAACATACGTTTTTGGGTGCTTCTCCGGATGGGATCAATGTAGAATCTTCTTCTCCAAGATATGGACGTATGTTAGAAATAAAAAATATTGTAAATAGGGAGATAACAGGAATTCCAAAACTTGAATATTGGGTTCAGATGCAGTTACAAATGGAAACGTGTCGACTTGAAGAGTGTGATTTTTTAGAAACACGTTTTAAAGAATATGAGGATGAAATCTCTTATTTGAACGACGCTGAAGTCGAATATAAGGGTATAATTCTTTACTTTTCAAAAAATGGACAACCAAATTACATGTATAGTCCTCTTGATTTGATAAAGTCGTCATCCAAATTAGAAAAATGGGAAGAAAAAACAAGAACAGATATGGAAGAGCAAGGGTTCTTGTGGATTAAAAATATATACTGGAAACTTGAAGAGATGAGTTGTGTTCTTGTGAAAAGAAATAGTAGATGGTTTAATACTGTAGTTCCAACAATGGAAAAAACATGGAATACTGTTTTACATGAAAGAGAACACGGGTATGAACATAGAAAGCCTATGAAAAGAACACCTAAAGTTGTACGCGAATCCACAGTTCAACCAAGTGTGTGCTTACTTACAATTGATAAGGAAACAGGAGGTATTAATTTGAATGATAACATAACTAATAGTAATGGTCATGACAACGAAAACCCGATTCCTGAAAACATGAAAATACGCACGGAATCTATTGATGAGACTCGACAAAAATTTGAAGATTGATTATTGAATCTTTTCGAGTAATATTTGAAGCATTAACTCAATTTTTTCAAGACGTTCTTCAACAGTTACCGTCCGCATACTGAGTACATTGTCTAAATTCAAACAGTGTTCCATTACAGTATCTTCCTCTCCTTTGTCAACAACCTTATAACCTTTTTTTTCTAAAATAGACACGAGTTTTTCATATTTTTCTCCGTGATGAAAAAATCCATCCATATGTTTATGTTCAAACATGATTTTTTTAGGTTTTACAATAAAGCTATAATTCATTAGAATATCATAATCGTGACCCTCTGTATCGGTATGTAAAAGGTCTATTTTTTTTATATTATGCTCTTTGACAATATCATCAATAGTTATTGCTGGAACAGTTATTTTTTCTGTAATTACTTTAGGTATATCTATAAATTGATCAAGATGCCCACTAATATGGTTATCATTGACTGAACCTAATTGAGACGCATACCATGGTAATTTATTGAAATCGTTTTTTTCAGATGGAACAGTCAATTCCAATGTTCCTGTTTTACTGCTGGCTGCCTTGTTAATAAATATAATATTATTTGAATCAGGAAATTTATCGGTGTAATTTTTCTTTAATTGATTAAATATAAAGGGAACAGGTTCAACTAATATAAGTTTTGTAGAACTATCTACGTTTTGGAAAAGTGGGTCATTGAGAGTGTTTCCAACATGGGACCCTATTTGTATAATTACACTGTCATCTGTTAACATAATAATAATAAAAATACAAAAAAATAGGAATTTTTTCGTATTTTATAATTAAAAATTAATTTTCTTAGTATTGAATGTTGTTGTTATTGTAAAAAGGGAAAAAACTTCCAGTATCCGTATGATAATAATTAACACGTGGCTTAGTTCCATCGGAAACAGGAGGCATAGGTTCAACTACGTTTGACTTGTAAGGACGGTTTTTGTATAATGCGCCACAAAAATCAGCTGGGGTGCATGTTCCTTGATCAGGATTTTTTGGGTATCGGATGTTGTTGGTTTCTTGAGCGTAACTTCCTACCTCGAATTCTGGATAATTTCTCCAAATCATTGCGGCTGTGCAGGTAGAGGTAGTTTTACTTCCTGAATGTGGGAAATCAGAATTAGGAAGAATAGGGCCGTCCAATGATTTAGGATATTCTCCTAAAGTGCAGTCATAATTATGGTTGGCCATACCTTCTTGTGCCTTATTATAGGATTGATATAATGCTCCTGTTACAATTAAAAAAAAGAATAGGAAAAAAAAGATAGTTTCTTTTGATTTGTAATTCATTCTTATATATTTGTGTTAGAAATAAAAATACAAATATACAAGTTTCTAAGAGGTTATTACATTGTTTTACTATTCAGTGCGGGTAACCTTTTCAAGCATGTCATTACATTGATTGGTTAGTTCGTCATTTTTGTAAATTAGTTTATAATGACATTTAATACAAACTAAAACGTCTTTTAGTGCGCAATGTAAGTCCTCAACCTTGATTCCAAATACATGCTCATGAAGTTCAAGTAAAGTAGGCCATTTATGATATTTTGTTCCATCATCCCAATATTTTACAATTTTACACACATCTTTGTTTTCTTTCATAGTGCATATCATTTTTAAACTGTTGTTATTAATACGTCTATTGAATGGCATATATAATGCTTCAAAATCAACCTTTTCATCTGGCTTCAAAGTATTTAAAACTCTGTAACACTCCGCACGCACCATATTTATGTCAAAGTCAATATTATGTGCTATTAATTGTGATACATCTTGACTGTCGAGACAAAACTCACACAAAACATCAATCATTCTTTTACCGTAGAGGTCCAGGAGGGGGCGCGATATTCCATGAATCTCCTCTCCTTGTAGTGTTACGTTTTCAGGTATCTTGATTAGGTCGTTTTTCCATTTTACAATTTTATTTGTTTTAATATTTACAATCACATAGGCAAATTCAATAATATGAGGCCACAAATGTGTGTTTATTGCGGAAGCCTTATATCTGGTTACAGGATCTGGAAGTCCTGTGGTCTCTACATCAAATACGCAAATTAGATCGGATGACGACATGGTGGTTTAAATATTGTTTACTGAAATGGTTAGAATACTAAATTTGTTTTCATTTTTTTTAAACCTTATTCATGACAAAATTGAAGTTCTCAATTAGTTCTTGTTTAGAAATAGAACGAGGTCCAACAGTGTTATCCTTAGTTTCGTAATTAATGGAATTAAGGGCTGTAATTAATGTTTCGCTTAAAGAAATATCTATGAACCGAATAAAATAATGTGATTGTTCGGATTTGTCAACTGAATTGGTTTCAACCTTTCCCGCATAAACACCAACTCTACGAAACGATATATGAGGGTTTTCGGTTTTCTTTACAAATTTGAAACCTTTTGGGATAAGTTTTGTTGGAATAACTCTGGGTGTTGTTTGTTTCTCCCATATTTGAAAAACACAAGGAACATTATGAGGGCGGTTATTTACCAGAAATGAATCAGGAAGAATATCGACTTCCTTTTTTAAATGGAAGAATAAAGGGAAATGTCGTTTCATGCTTTCTTTTTTAAAACTTTTTGGCAAAATAAATGACAATGTGTCGCAGAATTCACATGACTTTTTTATAAATTTAATTGCTAAGGATGATTGACGTCCAAACGGAGGATTTCCAAAAACATGTATTTTACATGATTCCGTTATAAATGAAGCAGGTATTAGTGAAAAAAAATGAAAATCCAAATAATCCTGCTTTTGAACTTCTTTGTGATTAGGTTCAATATCGTAAAAAAAACACTTTGGACTAAGGCTTTTTAGTAATTCTATAAATACACCATCACCCGCACTTGGTTCAATTAAAATATCATTATTGGTAACTAATACATTTTCCTTGAATGTGTTTATACAAAGATTAGCACAATTTGAAGAGGTATAATATTTATCAGTAGTCCCTCTTACTAAACCAGTTTGTTGAGTTTTGTTCATTCTTCTTTATTCTCATCTTGTTTGTTTATATTTTTTTCAGATATCATTTGAGCCGTTTTACATGGAGCAAAGCTAAAACGATGCCATTTACTTCTTCCTTTTTCTCGAACTGCGGCCATATGTTTTTTGGCGCCATAGCCTTTATTACTGCGAATACCATATATTTCGTCTAACCAGGGGTTTTCGTCGCAAATTTCGTCAATATATTCGTCTCGAGCTACCTTCGCCAATATAGATGCGGCAGCAATACACGCATAGGTGGCATCTCCACCTTTTACACACGTATGAGGAACAGAAGTAATTTGAGATGTTTTTTTATCAAATCCAATAAAACTATTGAAATAATTACCGTCTACCAACAAATGACAGTTTCCTCCTCCGACCAGTTCCTTTTTTTGAGTTTGTATTTTGGCAAGACATTCTTTTATGGCATTGTGCATTGCTGATTGGGTTGCCTGAAGTATATTCATTTTATCAATTGCCTTCTCGGATTCAAATGCTACACCCCAAGAAAGAGAGTTTGATTTTATATATTCGGCAACCTCTTTTATTTTTTTTTTTGATGTAAATTTTTTGCTGTCTTTCATGTTTGTAAAATCAAAAGTATTTTCTTCCTCGATTGTTTTAGGTAATATTACAGCAGCAGCATATACACGACCGAAAAGTGGACCCCGTCCAGCTTCATCTACTCCAATTTCATATATATCGGTGTTATCAGAATAATGTATATGAAGAGTCATTAGCGTTGTGATTCTTTTCACTTAGTTATTAAAATCATTTATTTATTTATTTTCACAATATAGAATATATGAAGTTTAAATTTATGGGAATGAAGATGAACACCTTGTATGTAATTTTGATTCTCCTTGTTGTTTTAGGAATAGTGTATTTATGTATGCATCTTACTGAACAAGGAAAAGAAGGCTTTATTGATACATCTAATTTTCAAACATCCTTAGGAATAGTTTTGAATTTGGTGGGAGACGATTTTTACAAATTGCCTTCTGATCAAGAAGTAAAAGATGCTGTAGGTAAGTCTTATCCTCCAAGATTTGATAATGCGATTAGATATGCTGTATATGCTTTGTTCAAGGCAGCCACCGGTGCTATTTTATTGGGGGATAAAATGAACGCAGCAAATACTGAAGTAAATGAACAAGTTGCCAAGGGACGTAGTATGGTTGATGGACTTAGCTCCTCTCAAGTAAATGATATGTTAGAACAAATAAGGGGAGATTGCCAAGGTGCCATAGAAATTCAACCTTTACTCAACAATATTATAGAGACATTATCGACTTCGGAAGAAAACGTATGTGGTGATTCATTCAAAAGTTCTGTCAGATACGAAGAATTTACCTCATCTATTGATACCGTGAAACAATGTAAAGCCAAGATAGAAGAGATGATTGCTGGTCAACCACAGCTTAATATTTTCCGAGATGTTGCTGATTTCTCTCTTGAGCTTGTTACAGAGGTGTTGAAATATCTTGAATTATTGGACGCTGAACTAATTATTCTTGCTGATTGTGAGACTGCTGCTGCGGAAGGAGCATTAGCAGAAAAAGGTTGTCCAACTATTATTATTAATCCCGCTACAGGTGAGAGAACAATAACTAATCAGCCAAATGCTAACGCAAGGGCCACAAATCGTTCTTTACCAAGTGATTATAATACAGCTTATACTTCTTCTCTCACCAGTAATACTCAACCCAGTAATTTATCAAAAGGAATACCCAAAAATATGATTCCAGCTGGGCAAGAGGATTTATATATTTTAAAGTCTGAAGTAGTGCCACCAGTTTGTCCTGCTTGCCCAGACCCCGTTTTAATGTGTGAAGGAAATGGAAAGAAAGATTGTCCACCTTGTCCTCCTTGTGGACGTTGTCCAGAGCCTTCATTTGAATGTAAGAAGGTCCCTAACTATGGAACAGGCAATTTGGGAGCTAATTACAACAATTATGGTGCTGGTTTCGGTAGAATGATGGGTCCCTCAGGAGACACAACCAATTTTTTACCTTACCCTGCTGCTCCAAGAGAGACTACCATGTATGGAGCATAATTTCATAAATAATAAATTTCTATTAAAAGATATTTATTATTTTTGATTATTTAGAAGGATATACACCATAGGTTTGACATAGTAAAACACCTTCATTAGGAGTAATTCGTATTTTAGCAAACCCATTCATTCCCCATTTCTTTCCCCAGGAGTTCTGAATGATCCAATATTCTCCATCATCATCATAATCAAAGCCAACTAATAAGACAGCATGATTTAAGTTTTTTGAAAAATTTGCTGGAACGTCAATCACGCCTTCTTCATAAAAACGAAAATATAAATTGTCGGCATCAACTGCTATTGCTACTGGATTTTCAAGCAAACTTAATTTAAAATCAATAATTGATTTAGGAATAACAAATTTATAATCTTTTAAGTTGGAACCTTCCACTTTTGAAATATGAGGAATATTAGTGCAGTTGTTTGTAGTAGCTACATATGGGTAATCTTCTTCAGCATATAATCCATTATTTTCAATTATGTAATTAAAGGCCGTGTGCATCATTCCTCCATTACAGCCATAGTCGTAAGGGGAACAATTAACCAATTCTTGTTCAGATAACCTTGTTACATTATTTTTTTTATTACGCATAAAAGTTTCTAATGCCGTTGTAACAGCAAAAGCCCAGCACGAACCACACCTTCCCTGATTTTTAATTGGACTAAGAAGTCCGGTATCGTTCCAATTAAATTTATCTATTTTATCAAATTTAAATGCTTTATCTAAGTAATCGATTGGAGCTTGAAGCGCTTTTAAATATGTGCTGGCACCAATGTCGGGGGATTTAATAGGATTAATCATAAGGTCACTGGTTGTATATTGATCGTCAAAATCAACTATATCAGCATAGTGGTTTAAAGACAAAGAAAAGGATTTATTTTGACTCTCTAAAAACTTGTTTGCTTCTTTAATAAGATAATAATTCTTTTCAAATATTTTGTAACTTCGAATATTTTCCCTCACAAAACCGTCGTGGTCCACAACTACAAGATTTCTTTCTTTTTCTTCGTTAAATTTGTATTTGTTATAAAATTCTACGTATTCAGTGCTTAGTTCAAAAGTTGGCTTTGCCATGGAAAGAAATCCACATTTCCTTACCCTTGGGAATTGACTGAAGTTGGTCCAACTATCAACTGTGGTCAAATAAAGAATAAATAAAAATATCTGTTTAATCATTTATATACATAGGTCCACAATTATTTTTATTTCTTGGATGTATCCCTTAACTTTAATAATTTATCCAATTTATCTTGATTATTTTTAGTATCTTGATATCCTTCTTCAAACAATCGTCGAAAATCCAGATTGTTTTTCCTATATTTTAAAGGATTTTGGTAAGCACTTGATTTTGTAAAATTAGACCCCCACATGTATGGAGTAATTACAAGAGTTGGAGTCGTTGTGTTTAAATAGGGATAATTAAAAAAGCCTCCATCAAATGATACGAGGTTACGATATTTAAAAATTAGAGAGCCGGTTACAAATGGTATATGAGAACTGGCAACACAACATTCTATCACATCAGCTAAATTTTCGAAATCATCATAAATTTTAAGTTGAAAATTCCAAGGGAATTTAAATAATGTAACACCTATACTAACTTTGTTAAGTTTAAAAAGTTCTGGTTTTGTTTTATACTTTTCATAAACAGCATTGCTCATCATTCTTTCAAGTTGATTAATTGAAGTAGCATTATATATATTTGGAGCGAGAACACAATCAATAAATTCAGTATTATTCCCCTGAAAACAAAAAAATAGAGAGTTCCATGCTCCAGCAGATGCTCCTGAGAAAATACAATCGGATAAATCGTATCTTTCTTTTATAAATGAGGTTATTCCCATTAAATAAAATCCATGAAGTCCTCCTGGTGTGCTAATTATTAGTTTTTTATCGTTCATAAGGAAATTAGTAGAAACTCTTTTCTGAACCTCATCTCTTAATCTTTTATATATCGGAAAAACAGTATTATATATGATAAATGATCCAGAAACGGTTAAAAATCCGATCTGAAATACTATAAAAAGGTTTACTCCCCATTTCATATTATTATTGTATGAAAATAGTAAATATTAAAAACTATTAGGTAGTAAATAAAAAATATCTATTTATATTTTAAAATGTGTTTCAACGCCAAAGTAAGTCTTTCTGTATTTTCAATAGGTGTAATTTGTTTAGGAATTATCTTTTCACGTAAAATGTATTTTGTTGGTTTGTTTTATTTATCAGTTGTTCTTATGCAGTTGTTAGAGTATTTCGCACATCTTTCTCTCGATAATCATAATTTAAAGTTGAATAAACAAATGGCGGTTGGTATATTAGTATTAATTTTCCTTCAACCAGTTATATTTTCATTATATGCCGGAATAATTAAATTTAAGAATATGTCTTTTTTGTATACGATAACACCTATTATTGTTATATTTACTGGAATAACATATTTCTTGTATAAATTCGCAGAATCATCAAATATGTTAAGAATATCATACCTAAATAAATCGTGTAATTCTAATATTTGTCGACTGGAATGGTCCTTTTTTAAGTCCAATAAAATATTGTCGTTGTTGTTTCTATTAGGTTACTTTTTCTTGTTCACTTTTACAAGTCAATATTTCAAATTATACAAACAATTTAAAAACTCATTTGGTATTCTTATGTTTTTATTAGCAATTTCTTTTGTTTATATGACGTTTGTAGATGGATTACCATCTAACAAGTTTCCTTTCGCTGCGTTTGGTTCAATCTGGTGTATTTTGGCAACACTCGTTGGTCCATATTTTGTATTTTTTACGCGTTAATTGTTGTTAATGTTTACCAAAAGTAAATATTAACTAAATATTAATTTATCTTTTTTTTAATACATCATCATCCATTTGAAAAGAAACAGTTTTCTGTGATTGAGGCACTATTTTAAGAACGCATTTACTTTTTTTACCATAAAGTGGTTCTGTACAACCTTTTTCTTTTTTCTTCCTTGTTTTATTTTTAATAACTTTAAAAATTTTTGGTTTATCAATGGTGCATCTTGCCCTAAAATGTTCATAACGTTCTCTTACTTGACAATAAGTTAAACCAGATTTTTTCCCGAGCATTTTATTTACTAATTCATGGAGACCGTAAATATAACGTGAAAATGAATCACGGTTTTTCATTTCTTTTAGAGTTAAAGGCATACTTTTAAAATTGGTTACCAAATTTTTACGACAATATTTACAAGGTAATGTGTATTTGAGGGATTTAACAAAATCCATATAGTGACGTTTTTCTTGATGGGTTGGTTTCACTGGATAATTAAAACTCATTGTATGTAAATAATGCCACATACTTGGTCCCCATACACTTGTTAACATTCCATCTCCACTACTATAATCTTTTAATGTAAACACTCTTTTCTTTCTAATCCTCTTTTTAATGGTGTTAAATTTTTTACTTCTTTTCTTCAAAGTCTTGTTTTTCATGTTATTAACTAATATAGGAATAGAAAATAAAAACAGAAAATTATTCACGTTAGGTGTTAGGTTTAGACGCATTTACATTATAATTTATGCCTTGTTTATTAAACATATCCAGATGTTCATGTCGCTTATATAGTTTTCTTTTTATTTTTAAAACAGCTTTGTAATATTCACTATCCGAAATAAAGTCGTGTTTCTTAATTTCAATAAGCTTGTCATCATAATTACGAATTAGCATATATAAAATTTTATGAATAAAATATTTTTATTTCTTTATATACGTTCACCAAAATCTAATTTCTTCTTGAAAATATATATATATAATGCTCGCAGAAACTGGTATGATATCAAATATCAAATCTCGATTTAATCCAACAGCTCTTTTGGTTGTTGGTGTTATAATTTTGTTCTTGGGCATCGCTGTTTATTATTATTTAACTTACTATTCCAAAGGTAAGGCAGTTTCTTTTATGGATAATAGCACAAAAGTCACCGTTGAGGAGGGTGTTGAAGCTGATGGAGATGCTGAATTACTTATGTTTCATACTGATTGGTGTCCACATTGTAAATCTGCTAAACCTGAATGGGAGAAAATAGTTAAGAAATATAATGGCAAGGTTGTAAATGGATATAATGTAACATTTACTGATGTAAACTGCACTGAAGAAACACCGGAGACAAACGAAATGATGGAATTATATAAGGTTGAAGGGTTTCCTACTATTAAGTTAGTTAAGGGTGACCAAGTAATAGATTTTGAAGCAAAACCTACGGAATCGTCTCTTGATCAATTTTTGAATACGGTATTGAGTTAATCATATTTTCAGCTGCCTCGCGCCCAGTATGAAGTAAATCTCTTCGCATTTTCTGAGAGGAAAGTGCCTCTTGTAAATAGTCCATAGTAATGCGTTGAGCTTGATATTTTACTTCATACTTGACCGATTTTTGTTTACTTTCTGTATTTATAGTTTTCATAAGTTTTCGCAAGAAAAGATGTAAATAATCCATAATAGTAGAGTCTTCATTAATTTGTTTTGATTCATCATATGTTTTTTCTTCTTCATTATACACATTACGAAAAGCCAGGATTTCATCTGGATTGGTATTAGGATCGTGCTCAAAACATTTATCTAATGGATAATTGGATTTTATACCTCCATCCATAAAACATTTGTTTTCAATACATAAAGGTGCACAAATAATCGGTAAAGCAGAGGACATATAGACAGCATCCAAGAGTTGAACATTGGGGTGTGTTAAGTAAGACATATCTACTGTTTCAAACTGATGAAGTTCAAAAGTATAGAGGTGTAAACATATATTGGTTTTCTCAAAAAATTCTTTCATTGTTATGGTGAGAGAAATATCTTTATCATCAAACAGTGGTTTAAATATTGTTTTCATGATAGATTTATCGTATATTCCTTTTTTACCATAAGCATCAAAAAGGCTCGTGGGAGTTATTGGGAAAGCTTCGTGCCAAGGCCTTTCCACAAAGTATTTTAAAATAGTATCCCAGTCGTAATTCAAACAAATTATAACAGCAACGAAAGCTCCTGCGCTGGTGCCGAAAATACTTTGTGTGTCTTTGCGATTCCAAAAGTTATCTTCCTCTAATTTTTGAAGAGCACCCATTGCTCGAAACATAACGGGGCCTCCTCCAGAAATAACTAAATGTTTGATTGTCATAATTACAAATTTTTAACAACTTTTTTTTCTTCATTGAACTCAAATACAATGACCACTAACATATTTGACCTGGATAATTTTGAGGACTTTTCAGAAAAACTCAATATGGATGAACTTTTTGAGAAAAAAAAGCAACATGATCTCGAACAACTTAATTTATACAATAAAGTTTTGAACCGTATTCATGTAAAAATAAAGACGACCAGTCGTCAAAAAAAAGACGAACAACATTGTTGGTTTGTTGTTCCTGAAGTAATTATGGGAGTGCCACGATATGACCAAGGCGCTTGTATAGCTTATGTGGTAGACAAACTTGAAGTCAATGGATTTTCTGTAAAATATATTCACCCCAACGTTTTATTTATTTGTTGGAAATATTGGGTGCCCAGTTATGTTCGGGATCAACTTAAGAAAAAGGCGGGGATTCGCGTAAATGAGTTTGGAAAACCTATTAATGATGATAATGATTCTAAAGAACAAGAAGGACAGATAGCTGGTTTAGTTACAAATAAAACAGTATCTTCTGGATCAAAAACTGAACAAGGAGAGAAGAAAAATTATAATTCCACCAAAAACTACAAACCAAGTGGAAAGCTTGTATACAATGACGATTTAATTGATCTTTTGGGTAACAAATTTTCCTAAGAAAAATAAATTATCTACAGACAATGTATATGGCAACCAACATTAACGGTGGGCGTAGAGGAGGATATGATCCTAATCGTAGAATTGATCCTCGTATGTTTAAGGGTTCCAAATCTATGGGAACATTTCGTAAATATGGAGGAAAAACCTGTGGACAGAATGGAGGAAAGAAACGCAGAACTCTTAAGCGTAAAACTATGAAGCGTAAAAAAGGTGGTAAAAAAGCTAAGAAGTCTAAGAAATCCAAGAAATCCAAGAAATCCAAGAAGTCTAAGAAATCCAAGAAATCCAAAAAGTCTAAGAAATCCAAGAAGTCTAAGAAGTCTAAGAAATCCCGTAAAACTCGCAAGACCAAGAAGAGTTTACCTAAACTTGCCAAGGCATTAAAGGCGGCTATTAAGAAAATGGGAGGAAATCCTATACCTTAAACTGGTAAATATATTGATTTGTAAATAGAAAGATTGAATTTTCATTCTTTCTATTTATTCCGACTGGGGTAAGGCTTGGGAAGGTTCAGAAATAAGTTGTTCCTTTGTTTCTTCTAATGAATCAATTTGGGACATAGTAGTATCCTTCATAAGATTTTCTACAATAGATTCGTATATTTTTACACCTTTTTCAAAATCTTGTTCACATGTTACATAGTAATTAACCACAATTTTTCGAGTTTTTTCAACAATTTTGTCCAATTTTTTTTCAGTTAGTTCCGGATTAATTCGAACTAATCGTTTTCCTGTTTTTTGTTCCAAATCATAAGTAAACATTTCATTAATTATATTAAGCAATTCACTTTGAACATTACGGGATTTGCGCATCATGTCCTGCATAGTATACGCATATTTCTGAAATAGTTCATCCTTTAGGTTCCCAGGAACCTTTTTTTTGAACATAGCATCATGTCCTTCGCATCGTTTAGTTTTATTATAATCTTTAAGTTTGATGTCACTAAACTTGGTTAAAGGTTGTTCTGGTAATTTATCGTTTCCAGTAAAAACTGTATAAAAATTATTCAAATCTTTTTGATAAATAGTTTTTGTTGAGTCTCGCATCGAATTGTATGCTCCTTTTTCATAATCAAACTTATCATAGTATAAAGATTGTAATTCAGGAATTCCCGGTTCTTCAGCAAGGTCTGATTTGTCAACACAAAGTTTTGGACTAATTGTAATATTTCCATCTTGAGGAATATTAACAAAATCTTGTCCATGACGCAATTGATTTAATCGGTTAAAACACATTCCTTCACGAGTAATTCTTCTGTTTTTAGCGTTTTTAGGAATTGTATCTTTTTCAGAAAACGGGGTTCTCACAGAACTTCCAGCTTCGTTTGTGTATGTGTAAACAGGATTAATAGTCATAACTATAGTTGAAAAGACATGGGCTATTTTTACATAAAATTTAGCAATACCCAAACATAGTCTCTTTTTTCGAAGGTGAGAACTTGGGTCCATTTTATCTAATTTATCTTTATTGAAAAAAATAATTTCATCGGTTTTTTCTTCATTAACCACATCTTTTCCCCGAAGCCTTTGAGCAAGATAAGTGATTTCCATTTCTGTAAAATTTTTTGAAATAATATCCTGGGTTAAAACTACAAGGTTTTTACAGTATTCTTCTTCATAAAGTTTGGTTAAACTTTTGAAATCTGAAGTCAAAATGTAATTTGAAGCAATATAATCAAGAACACTTTCTAAGTTTTTGTATGTTTTTTTTTCGGACGATGAAGTATTTCCCATATAATACAACCAGAATATTTTTAGTTAATAGTTCTTTATTTTAATTAAAAATGAATTCTGAAATAATCTTCTGAACCATTCAAAGTATGGGCGATAGAAGTAAAAAGGTAAAAACAAATTTGGTTGACAAAAGACATTTATGGAGTGTATTTGATAGTGAAATAAATAGTGAAAAAGCACCGTTAGAATGTATTTATCGTGAATCGAGAGATAGAGAAGAATGTGACCAATGTAAATCGGCTTTAGCATTTTCTGATGAAGGGTTTCTCACATGTGTAAATGATAAATGTGGTATTATTTACAAAGATATTGTTGATCATGGTGCCGAATGGAGATTTTATGGAGCAGATGATAATCAAAATAGTGATCCAACAAGATGTGGGATGCCCATTAATCCTCTTTTAAAGGAATCCTCTTTTGGATGTAAGGTTCTTTGTCAAGCAGGAAGTAATTACGAAATGCGTAAGATTAGAAGATATACTGAATGGCAATCAATGCCTTATAAAGAAAAATCTCAATATGACGACTTTCAAATGATAAATGTAATGGCGATGAACGCAGGTGTTCCCAAGATGATTATCGATGACGCTATGCGTTATCATAAAAAAATATCTGAATACAATTTAACATTTCGAGGTGATAATAGAGATGGTATATTAGCGTCTTCTATTTATATTTCATGTCGAGTAAATAATTATCCTCGCACTGCGAAAGAAATAGCTACCATATTTCATTTAGACGTAACGAGCGCCACAAAAGGATGTAAAAATGCGCAAACTATTATTAACGATATCGAACGCGATATGACCACACAAGAAAAAACAAGTTTTGGAAGAACAAAACCAGAAGCATTTATTGAGAGATATTGTAGTAAATTAAGTATGAATAGTGAACTAACTAAGTTAGCAATGTTTATATCAATGAAGATTGAAAAAAACGACTTGATGCCAGAAAATACTCCTCAATCTATTGCTTCAGGCGTGGTCTACTTTATAGCTCAAATATTTCAATTAAATATTAGTAAACGCGATGTAAAGGTTATTAGCGAAACAAGCGAGGTAACAATAAATAAGTGTTTCAAAAAATTAGAGAAAATGAAGACAGATTTGATTCCATCTGTAATTTTGAAAAAATATAAACAAACACTTTAAAATGGAAAATTAATATAAAAAATGATATGAATAAACCTTTTTTATTCATATTATAAATAATAAATTCATAATGGATAAATTTTATACCATCCCCAGTTATTCTAAAAAATGTATAGATAAAGTTGAAGACATATATGGTGATTATTCACAATGGCGTATTGTCGTTGAACCAAGTGCTGGTAATGGAAGTTTTCTTCAACAAATACCTACTCAAAGAAAAGTAGGTATGGACATTGAACCTGAAGGTGAAAATATAATGAAACAAAGCTTTTTTGATTATGTTCCCAAGCATCAATCGGAAACACGAATTTTAGTTATAGGCAATCCACCCTTTGGTAGAGTCTGCTCGATGGCAATTAAATTCTTTAATCATGCTGCTGCTTGGGCTGATGTTATTGCCTTTATTGTGCCCCGAACATTTAGAAAAATTAGTGTTCAAAATAAACTGAATACATTGTTTCATTTAATATACGACGAAGAAATTCCTACTTCACCGTGTCATTTTACTCCCAAAATGATGGCAAAATGTTGTTTTCAGGTATGGGAAAAAAAGATTCAACTACGGCCTTTAATTTTATTACCAACCTACCACGAACATTGGGAATTTTTAAGTTACGGTCCGCTGGATGATAGAAATCAACCAACTCAACCAAAAGGAGCTGATTTTGCTATTCGAGCTTATGGAGGAAAAATTGGAGAAATTTGTGATGAAAACCTACATTTATTAAGACCAAAAAGTTGGCATTGGATTAAAGTTAATGAAACAAAAATAAACAAATATACACTTATAAAATACCTTAGAAATCTTGATTACAGTAAAAGTTTAAATACTGCGAGACAAAATTCAATGGGAAGAGCTGAATTAGTTAATTTATATACAATCTTCTTGGACACGATGGGGAAGTAACGCTTGCCAACATTTATCGCCATAACTTGGACGAATCGCATATTCTTTATCATTAGTTGGGTCCTCTAAATCTTGGATAGTGATTGCTCCAAGTTGAGCAATTGTCCCGTGAGCATACCCACCATGATTGAGAATCAAATTTCGAAGGATTTCTTTATTTACTTTGAAAATAAACAGCTCTCCTAAGGTTTCAATATTTTCTGGGCAAAGATAAAATGCTGTAAGAAGATATTCGCATTTGTGATTCATGCGGAGCTGAACGTAATTAAATTTGTTATTATTTTTTCCTCCATTAGAAGCTTTTATTTCAAGATCGACATCTTTGTGTTTGAGATCACCAATACATAATGAAGCAGAATTTTTTGTCATATTATATTTTTCTTTCAAGTATGATTCAATAAGAGGACCAGTTACCTGTCCTGATAGTTGATTAATTTTACAGTAAATATGAGCATTTTTTACAGATTCTTCTTTAAGAATTTCAACAGAGTGATTAATATTCGACTGATTCAAAATATGTTGAAGCTGATTTTTGACAAAATCTGTCATTCTCAATCTTAAAACAGAATATAAGTATTTAATTTTGTTACACTGGACTATTCTAATAATTCACATTCATTTTTTTATTTATGAAATGTATTTAAAAAATACTTCATCATAAGATATAGTTTAATAATGAGTAATTTTTTTTGGAGTGCCGTAGATTACGTATATTATAATCGTGTTACACCATCTGAGGGTGGAACAGCATGTGGTTCTGGAGGAATAGTAGGAGGAGCAGGAAGTGGTAATGCTGCAGGAGCAGGTATAGGTTGTGTAACATCATTATTTTATGAAATTTTTTCAAAGTTGTTGTCTGGTGAGTTTCGCCCTATAACAATGGGAAATCCTATAGCAACGGGACCGGGACTACCATTCGAAGGAGGAGATATTGATGTTGTTGAACCTAATGGCAACAATTCATGTCCTTATTATGAAGGATCCGATTTTTGTAATCCTAATCCAGCATCTAATTCAGAATTCCCTACATGTGGTGAAAGTGGAGGAACTTGTCCTTTGCCTGGATCTGGTTTTGGTCCTTCTTATACATTTGGAAATAACTCTGATTCATGGCCTACAGTATCTGGCAATTTTTGATTATGTCTTAGACGATAATGCTTTAAAAAAATAATCTAAAGACGCATTTTATATATAAAATGTAAATGAAATGAGGCATTTTAAAAATATTATTGACAATATTAAAAGAACTGTTACACGTATTAAAAATTATCTAACACAACCGCTTCACAATAACAGAGGAGAAGTTGTTGGAAATAGAGTTACAATAGTTTTTCGTGATATACGAAACAGCATAGTTAATAAAGTTTATTGGATGTGTATAAATAAACTATCCTGGATAGTTATACTTCACGTGGTGACTGTTGCTAAAAATGTTTATAAAAAGGCAAGTGAAAGATAAATAAAAATAATTTATACCACCAAAATAAAAAAAATGAAAAGCTTTTTCTACAATCAGTGAATGAAAAGAAATACTTATATAACGTCCTAAGATTGAAAATGACAGATATTGACAACAATAAGCTTCTAATAGAAGCAGTTAAAAACGGGAAAGATTACAAATATAGCAATATAATTTTTAGGCTATTGGAGGAAGGAGTAGATGTTAATGCGAAGGATGAAGGTGGAATAACCGCTCTCATGTGGGCAATTTGTAAAAGAAATGTAGAGATCATAAAAATGCTACTCAAGAAGGGAGCTGATGTGAACGCCAAAGATAAAAATGGAGTATCGGCTCTCGCATTGTCTGTTATGAGCCCATCAAGATGGAGACAAAAAGAAATCGTTTCAATACTGCTGGAGAAAGGAGCAGATGTTAATGCCGTGGATAACTTCGGCTTGACCGCTGTTATGTGGGCATATAAGGATTTGATGAATTTCGACTTAGACCTTGTGTCAATGCTGCGTGATAAAGGAGCAGATGATAGTGGCGGCCCTATCATGACCGCAAGTAGTATAGGAGACATAGATACTGTGAAAATGCTACTGGATAAGGGAATGTATATTGATAAGAAAGATAATAAAGGCTGGACAGCTCTCATGTATGCCAGTTTTAATGGACAGTCAGACATCGTGTCAATGCTGATTGAGAAAGGAGCTGATGTGAATACGAGAGATAATAAAGGCTTTTCAGCTTTTCATCTCGCAAATTCTAAACACCATACAGAAATCGTGTCAATGCTACAAAAGAAAAAGAAAGAGATAAGGGACGCACGCCCTTCATTATCCTTCTTTTAGTTGTACAATCGGTTAAGCCATAAATACAATAGTGTATACTATAGCATCCTTCTTTTAGAAAAAAAAACTTTTATGTGACTAACAACATAAAAGTTTTTTTTTGTGTTAAATAACAGTATTAAAAATACGGTTTTAGATAATATATGACTGACATACCTAAAAAAGTTTTTATTGTTCCTTACAGAAATCGTCCAGAACAAAAATTCTTTTTTTGTAAATATATGAAGTTTTTATTAGAGTATGTAAAAGATTACGAAATATATTTTTCTCATCAGGTAGATGATAGAAGTTTTAATAGAGGAGCCTGTAGAAATATCGGTTTCCTTGCTATTAAAGAAAAATATCCAGAACACTATCAAGATATTACATTTGTTTTCAACGATTTAGATACTATTCCATTCAATCGTATTTTTGATTATGAGACCCAACACGGAATTGTAAAGCATTATTATGGTTTTACCCACTCATTGGGAGGAATTGTGGTTATAAAAGGTAAGGATTTTGAAGATATTAATGGTTATCCAAATTTTTGGTCATGGGGTTTAGAAGATTCTTGTCTTCAAAAACGATGCGAAAATCATGATATAAAAATTGATAGGAGTAATTTTTATAAAATTGGTGCTCCTCAAATGCTTCAGTTATTTGACGGAGTAGAAAGAATAATAAATAAAAAGGACCCTCATAAGTTAAAATCCGATGATGGTTCGAATGGTCTTTCCACTATTGAAAATCTAAAAATATCTTTTGATAAAAAATCAACACGCGAATTAGATAATTTATACGATTCTCTTGGTAGTCATTTTTATTACATTAACATTAGTGATTTCATTACTGAGACAGATTTTGAAGATGATGAATATTATAAATACGATCTTCGTGAACCAACTTCTAAAATTACCAGCCCAGATGAAAGACGGAAAACAACAAAGGTTAATTATAGCCCTTCTGAGTGGACCAATATTTCCTATTATCCTACCAGTGAAGAACAAAAAAAAATGAATTCTCCTATCAAACGGGAAGATCCAAATATTCCTCCTAAGCCTCCTTCAAATAAACAGTTTTCTCAACCACAACCTACTACCCTTACAAGTAGAAATCCTGGAATTAGATCTGGTTTACATGCTATGCAGCAAGGACGAATCCCTATTCGACCTACCCCTATAACTCGACACTTAACTTCTACTTATGAACCCACAAAACCAAGTAGAATTATGGCTCCGAATAGTATTCCAAAGAAAGAGTCGCCTGTGCCCCCAACTACACCTGCTTCATTTAAACAAATGAAAAAGGATAATGCTTTAATTTTTCCTCCCAAAACCCTAAATACACCCGGTGGCGCGTCAGCCCTAAATCGAATCAATGTTCGGTATAGAACAGCTAAAATTTAATTTATGAATAATCAGTTATACCAATAATAGCTGAAAAATGATCGCATATTCTACAATTTTTAAAAATAAAATCTCTTGGATTTTTTAAAGGATAACACTGTAAACAATAAACCGGGTATATCTCTTTATTTTGAAAAATGAATTTACAATAAGAACATACATTTATAATACGGTGTGGAGTTAATTTGTTTTCACAACTAAAGCACTGTGAAAGTAACAAATTACGAAAAACATTTTGTTGATATTGCGTCACTTCATCACATATTAACTTAAATAATACATCTTTGTTTTCAAGGTTACTTTCTAAGATTTCTTTTGTTTGTGTGATTGGTATAAAAGAAAATATTTTTATTCGCACTTCCTCTGGCAAATTTAAATACATATTTCCTATAAACTTGTTATCCAGTGAGAAATAAAAACATACATACAAAAAAAATGAAAACATTGCGAGGAAAAGTCCACTTCTGGTTAAAAGATCTAATCATATTTATAATGACTTGTTTACCTACAGAAGTTAAATGGAACATCTGGACATTTGTAAATGGAGAACCCAGTAACAATTGGGTGCGTGTATGTCACGAATTAAAACTAAAGATGTTCAGTCGGAGTTTTGATATGGAAGAAGCATGTCAATCTTGTGATGTTGTAAGATGGTCCAAAGATATGTTGTCAGTGAAACATGTTGAGTTTAATACTAAAATATTTTACTGCTCTACCGAATGTCTTAGAAGACATTATAGAAGACCAATTAACACCAAAAGTCTTCTATTTGCGATTTAAAAAAATATAAAAAATAAGAATTTGGTCTTAAAGATTCTTATTTTTTCCAAACATAAATTGATTCTGTATAATTGTTTTGACGCTTACTTTTTTTTAAAGGGTGAATAACGTGTGCTTCTCCAAAAAGAGGGACACAATTTCTCTCGTAGATTTCTTTATTGACGTTTAATATCATGTGTCCACCTTCAGTTAACCACTCGTAAGACCTTAAAAAAAGAGGCTGATAAAAGTTAACATCCATTTCATTCTTTTTTTTGTCATAGTATTCAAAGTGTGAATATTTTTCAAGCAAATAATAAGGTGGGCTGGTAAAGACCATGTCATATGGTTGGAGTGAATGAAAGTCAAAATTAACAGCATCAGTATAAAACATATTTATATCAGTCGATGTTCTCTCGTTTAAAAATAATTTTAACTTGTCATACCCATCTTTCAAATTTATATTTGTATCAATACCAATATATTTTGGAACATTCCATACGGCTGCACCAAGGCATCTTCCTCCCCAGCCAGCACAAATATCCAATACGCATGAAGGGTTATAAATAGAGTATATTTCTAATGCAGCTAAGGGTCGAAATATATTGATTGCTCCTATACATATATTAAAAACCTCTTTAAGGACCACAAACTCATTTTTGGTGTTATTTTTATTTTTAACATTCTTATAATAAGTTAGCATATTCTTAATGAATTTTTTTTCTTTAAATTCATCTATTCTTTCTACAAATTCAAAGTAATTTATATTATATTTGCTTTTTGTGCGAAGCCTTTCTTCAAAAGTAAAATAATCAACTATATCGTTTCCTATTCTACATCTATCTGTAACTACATCTTTTTGATTATTTCGAAGCTGTATTGCCTTTTCACATAAATCAGAATAATCTACATTGATTCTTTCATTTGTAATTGGTTTTATTTTAAAAGCAATTTCTTTATTAGTTAACATTATAAGATACAAGAGAGAATATATTCAGTTTATAAATTTGAAAAAGTTTAAACATAAAACATATAGAATTATATTTATGAATTCTATATCTGATATTTCTGAAATAAAACATGGGGTTTATATTAATTTAGATACTCGCACAGATAGAAAACAACAAGTTGAACACGAATTGAAACAAGTAAAATTGTCTCATGTAGTGAAAAGATTTAATGCCGTTCGTGCCAAAGATGGAAGGATAGGGTGCACACTTAGTCATCTAAAATGCTTAGAAATAGCAAAAGAAAGAGAGCTCCCCCATCTGTTGATTGTAGAAGATGATATTCAATTTTTAGAGCCTCATGTTTTTACAAGGCAATTAAATAGATTTCTTAAATCAGGGACAAAATGGGATGTGATTTTATTGGCTGGTAACAATGTTCCGCCATATGTGCGAGTTGATGAGAGTGCTGTTAAAGTAGGTCATTGTCAAACCACTACTGGATATATTGTTAATCAGCATTACTATGATAAATTAATAACTAATATTCGCGAGGGCGTAGGAAAATTATTTCAAAATCCCCAAAACCATGCCACTTTTGCTATTGATAAATATTGGATTCAACTTCAAAAACGTGATAAATGGTTCTTAATTACTCCTTTAACAGTTACTCAACGAGAAGGGTTTAGCGATATTGAACAAAGAAATCTAAATTATACTTCCTTGATGATAGATTTAGACAAAGAAAAGTTTCTTACTCATCGATGGTGAAATCTTTAAAAAATACATTTGTTGGAAGGTGTTTCATGGTTGCTTTATAATTATCATCTAAATAGTATCCTATAGCATAGTCTTCAAGAAACTCCTTTCCGATATAGTTCTTTTTTTTAAGTAAATCATCTACGGCTTCGAGCGATAAAATATAAAATCTTCCTGAGCAATATTTAGTTGGAAGAATAGGTAAATCTAATGGTAGTTCTGGATGAATTTTGTGATATTGGCTAATATAAGCTTGATTAACATTAACAACGTTTCCTGAATAATGAATCTTGTTACTTTCCATTTCTGCTTTTTTAAGCATATTTGCTATTCGTAAAAAGAATTGTAAAGGGTTGTCTGATTGAAGCATTTGGTCATCATCGGTTTTAAAAATATATTGTAAATCGCAAAATCTTTTTCTAACTGCTTCATACGATGAAATAACTTTTTGCGGAAGTGAATTGTAGTCATCTTTGGTTTTTACAAGCAAAATGTGTTTATCATCGCGAAACATATAGTCATCCTCAAGATTAGGATCTCCAATTACATGATAGTGTGGTAATTTCAAACCACGTAGCCATGTCTCCCTCTGTTTATTACTTTTAGACAAATACTTTTCACAATTCATTATTAATAAAACTACTCCATCTAAACCTACAAAATAATCATCTATTTCCCCGTTCATTATCTAATATAAATTAAATAATGAATATCTCTAATTTAAAAAAAATATTAATTAACAAGTAATTTTTATCCATTGTGGAGGGAATAAATCAGATGTATCCACCTGGGAAGCAGTTTCTCCAGCAAACCAAATATGAGGGTAACATACTATTGGTTGGGGAGAAGTTGTATTAAAGTAAGCTCCAAACCAACTGAACGTGCTATTGGCAATAATATTGTGTGTACAACAACTCATAAAAATAACCTGTTTCCAGTCTTCTAATTTATCATTTACTTTTTCAAATTTTAAAGATGGAAATATTTGAGAAATAGGTGAAATATATGTTTCCTTTACAAAACTATTATCTTCTTCTTCACAGAAATAATATACTTTGTATTTTTGTTCTGTGCTTTTGCTAAGAATATGTGTTAACGCATTAATATAATAATTTACAGACATAATTGGATGAGTATGAGATAGATGTTTGTAATCCCCCAAACGAAAATGAAGGCTTATTGTGTTTTCCATATTAGGAGATTCCATTTCTAACATTAATTTTTGTTTATGTTCAGCGAGTCTGATTAATCGAAAAATATCAGTTTTTTGATCATCAAAAAATTTATGGCTTTGGAAATATCCGTGGAAATTCACATTTTTGTTATTAGATTTATTTAGTTCTGAAAGAGAAATATGTTTTCCAGTTGGAACAAATATTCTTTCAAGATTGTTTGGTAAAGAGGTAACAGTAAAAAATTTAAGTGATTTTAAAAACGAATCCCAATAACTATGTCTTGGGGTAATAGACGGAATACTTGTGGAATACAAAAATTTAAATTGAACCCGATGTTGAAGACCATACGCTATAATGGCAAAAATTTGAAATAATTGGTTTCCCAGACCTCCCATAAGAGTGCAGGTAATCATGTGCTATAGAGATGTTTGATTCAAATATTTAAATTGGTTTTGTTTTGAACTATATGTTTAATAGATGTCTATTATTTTTTAAAAGTTTAATATATACATCATGAATAATATGACATTAGCCCAGCGTGATCTTTATTTGGTGCGCATTGAAGAGGAACTTAATAAAAAGAAAGAGTTCCTTTTGAACAAATATAATTATCTTGGTGAAGTGGAAGAAGATAATGAATATTTAAAAGTTATTCGAAATGATTATAACCATTACTATGATTATATAAAAAAAGAAAAACAAGACCAAGTTGATGCTATGAACCTTCTCAAAGATTATATTGATGAATTAATTGTTGATGGGAAAATGACAGATAAAGATTTAGAATCTGCTGAAATAGAACAAGAGAAAATATTAACTGAAATCGATGCTATCAAGAAGGATTTAGATAAAATAACAGAAAATTATAAACAAGAGTAATATAATGTCTGGGTGAATAGAATATATATAAAATCTTAATATAATCTATATGGATAACGTAGACATTATTGGAAAATTGAATGAATTAGCTTCCAGAATTGATGCTAAGGAGGGAATTAATAATAAGTATAAAGAACTTGTTAAGACTCGGTTAGCTTCTATTACTGAAAAAATAAAGAAGTTGTTAGCTCGTCAGAAAGAAATGATTGTTACAATTAAGGCAGATTCCAAAACCAAGCTTTCTAATCTTGGAAAAAAATTAAATGATATGAAAAATGATGTTAAAAGACAAGGAGAAGAAGCACTTAATGATTCAACAAAAAATAATAAAGAACTTCAACAGAAACTTGATGCCTCCGAAAATGATATTGCCAAGTTAAAGGAACAATTAGCCACACCAGATCCTGATCTTGCGAACCTTCGTGATTTAGTGAAGAAATTAGAAGACCAGATTGCCGAGGCTAACCGCAAACAAGATACATTTCAAGAAGACATTAATAACATGCGAACTCAACTCGCACAAAAAGATGCTACAATTGAAGAATTGACTACTGGAATGACAGAAGCCGTAAATTTAATTGTTGATTTGATTAGCAAGGTAGAGAAAATGAGTATAACCGAGGCAGATATCGATGAAATTACTAAATTGTTAGACGATGTCGATAAAACTTTAGACAACCCTGATAGTGGTAATGATGGAGATGGTGATTTGGGTTTAGCAGATATGTTTAATGAAACTGTAGAAGCCGCAACTGATGCTGTTGAAAACGCAACTGAAGCTGCCGCTGCTGGGTTAACTGATGAAGAACAGAAGGCACAGAAAGCAGCTATAGACTTTTTAGAGGAGGAGGAGAAGGAGGGTGAAGAAGAACTTTCTTCTGATGAACAAGCAGTTGCTGAAGCTGAAAAACAACCTTGGTGGAATGAATTGACCGACCAGGAAAAGGTTCTTTATGGAAAACCACAAGGCCGCTCTCAGCGAAGGGGATTAGAGTCTGATGCTAAATCTCGTTTGAAAAAGAAAGGTGAACCTACTGTTGAACTTTCCGAGGATTTACAATCAGTAAGTGACGGGGAACTCAAGGAAGTTGAGGAAGAGGGAACCATGGTTTTGAATAAACCAATAAATGACGAATCAGCACCTACTCAATCTAAAAAGAAAACCCGTAAAGAAAGACAAGAGTTGTCTGATATGATGAATTTGGAAAAGAATAGAGGGGATCTTCAAAAAATGGTTGATGAAGCAAATCAATCTGATAATTTGCCCAAGGGAGGAAAATACAGAAAGTCAAGACGCCATAGAAAAAAAGGAAAGACCATTAAGAAAAAAGGGGGCTATATAAACAAAAAAAGTAGTTCGCATAAAACCTCCAAAAAGCATAAGAAAAAGAAGAGTCGTTCTTCAAGTAAGACTAAGAGCAGTAAATCTTCAGCGTAACGACAAATCTTTTTTTTTTGATAGGGAAGATAACATTCCTTTAATTGATGGCATGTGACTACATTTTTGTGGCCATTTACCAGCTCTTTCTCGATGCTTTACATTTTGATGTAAACTACGAAGTTTTGTTACATTTAATCTTTGTTGGAAAATTTTTTTCCATATTCTTTGGATTAAACGTAACCAATGTGTTTTCAAAATAGCAACACATTCATCGCCAGGTAGCTCAATACACTGTGCTATTTGTGGTGAAAATGTAATTTGACTTGAAATTTCACTATAATTACGAATAGATGGATGGTCCTGAAAAGAAGGGTGTTGGATAAATTTTCTAAACATTTCTCTGCGCATTTTTAGATACGCAAACAGATTATCTATATCATCGGGTAAAACGTGAGATAAATCTACAAAGAGTTCCGATGGATCTATCTTTTCTTGGATCATATAGTGTTCCGATATATCTAACGAACTATTTGGTGTTAATCCGTATATCAATGGATGGAATACTTCACATAAAACGAGTTCAAACGACCTTGATATTGAAGGGGGAGTCATTATATTTAGTATTTAACAGTCTTTAATTGTACGTTTGTATTTGAAAAAGGTTCATTTTTTTTTGATTATATAGTATATAGAAAATGGCTAAGAGATCCAGTAAAAATGTATTAACCGTTCCCAAGTTCCTTAAGGACTTAACAACTAATAAATATGTTTTATACATAGTAGCATTTATTGCCGCCTTGAATGTCTTGGGTTACATGGCTGCTGGTAAGAACATTTGTGTTTTACTTTTCATTCTTATTGCTGCCATTACCTCTTACTTTAGTAAAAACATGGTTTTCGTGTTAGCTGTTCCTACCTTTTTAGTTGGGTTTTTCGTTATATGTGATTCTATGAAAAGTGTAAAAGAAGGAGCAACATTTGATACTAAATCTAAATCTGATGATGATGATGACGACGAAGATAATGATGATGATAATGATGATGATACTGGCAATGACAATGGTGATGACGATGATGATGAGGAGGTAAAGCCAAATGAAAAAGATGGATATCGTAATTCTGGAAGAAAGGGTGATCGTATAGATTATGCCACTACATTGGAGGACGCATACACTAACTTGAATAATATGGTTGGTAAAGACGGAATTAAGGCTTTAACCAGAGATACCAAGGCTCTCATGAAACAGCAAGTCGAATTAGCAAATGCTATGAAAGGCATGCAGCCCCTTATTGGACAAGCAAAGGAAATGATGAACTCCTTGGGCGAATTTGGTGATCTTAATAAAATGGCAAATGACTTGGGAATTAACAAAAAGTAAATTTCATAAAACCACTTGAATATAAATAAAGATAAATGTTATGGTTATCTTTATTTCACCACCGTTTGGTAATTATTTGAATTTACGAAAAGCTTGTTCTATTAGAGGAAGCTTTACATTAGAACCAAGAGAAGGTCTCATTGGACAGATTTTCAAAACGTTGCGATATTCATTTAAACATAACGGATGGATCAATAAAATTGGATTAAGAAATCAAGGCATTGATTATGCTATAAAAAAATATGGCAATGATTGTATAAAAACAGACAACATTATTAGTATAGCTATATTACAATCTTCAGACATGGATAAATTTCTCAACAAGATACCTGATAACGTAAATTTGGAAGTAAATGTTAGTTGTCCAAATGCTGAAAAATCAATGATTGACGAAAATATTCATAAGTTTATTAACGATAAAAGAAAATGGTGCGTAATTAAGGTTTCTCCTTTAGTAACAAAAGGTAAATTAGATTCATATTATAAAGTTGGATTCCGTCAGTTTCATGTTTCTAACACTTTACCAACCGAAAGAGGTGGATTAAGCGGCAAAACATTAATACCATATAATAAAGAAAGCATAGAATACTTAAGAAAAACATATCCAGATACGGTGATTATTGGTGGAGGTGGAATCCAAGATATAGATGATGCTTTAATGTATAAAAAATTTGGAGCAGATCATGTTTCTGTATCCACTCTGTGTTTCAATCCTTATAAATTTATGAAATTTTATAACGGAAAGTTTTAACGTTTCATATAATGTGTAGTTATAGTATATGAAAAACATGAAAAAATGTCCACCAGGTGTGATTTGTCTTGAAAACGCCACAATGCTCTTTATTGTTTTGGCTTTAGGAGCTATAGCTATGTTTATTTGGAATAATCAAAAAGGAACTATGTCAAAAGAGTTAAATCAAACATTTATGTTCCAAGAACAACAACCTCAAAGGCAACTTGATTTTTATGACGGTGGTCCTGATATTCGATTACGCCCAAATGTTGCTTATAACAATGCTCCGAGAGATGTTCTTTTGAACCCTTACGCTCCCCCTCTTCGTGATGAAAGATATATGGTAGCAGATAATACTCCTCGTCGTGGTGTTCCGATTAATGTAGCTACCAGTATAGATGCTGTTGATACTGAATATCGTCAGTTAGGATTATTAACTCCTACCAAAGGAGAAACTGAAGGGCGAATGTTACCTCTAATGGGTCGTCCTCTTTTTGTTTCTCGTGACAAGTGGCAATATTATACCATGAGCGAGCAAAGGAATAGTATTAAATTACCAATTTCTCGAAACGGTCGCAGCGCAATGACTGAATATGGAGTTGACAAGTTATTCAATGGGGATACTGTTTATGTAGAAGGATATAATCAGCCCTTTAAGGTAACAACATATGATAATGATGTAATGCGATATATTCCGTTTATTTAAACACAATAAACCTTTTAAAACGCAAAAATGCTTCGTATTTTCGGATTATCCATGACCTCATCTAATTGATGCGTAGCTGCGTATTCCTTATAATTATCGTAATTAAGATCCAAATCGTTATTCATAGTAAAAACAGTTATAGGTTTGGAGGTTTTGGATTTTAACACGTCTTGAAAAGAATCTACCTTTTGAAGTCGTGAATCTTCTTTTTTAGCTTTAACAGCATAAAGATGACTTCGACCAACTGAAATTATATTAAGGCCTGGTGATAGGTTGTTAAGAATAATTTCGGGCCATGTTGTATTTGCTTGATGATTTCTTTTGAGCTCGTCATATTTACCAGCACTAACTTTTGTTCCATCATCTAATCCAATAAACTTTTGTCCATACCCTTTGTTTTTGAGTTCGTTCATTTGATAAGCATTTTCTGAAAAATAGTGCGCTTTTTTCAGTATTGACTTAAATTCTTTATTTAAACTCGGAAACATTTTTACAATGAAATCAAATGCCAAATCACCGTGATGAGAGTCTCCAAAAAGTATAAATCCACCTTGATTGTTTTTGCGAATCGCGGATTCAATACTTTTAATGTCTTTTATAAGTTTTGGTTTTATTTCTGAAACTCGTTTTTCTTCAATTTCAGCAACTTCGTCTAAATCAAGTGAATTATTTTTAAAATAATCTTCACTTATTGAGTTACGGATTGAATCCCGAAAGCTTTGGGAAAGGACAGTTTTATTAGCAATTGACTTAGCGCTTGATTTTCTTGTTTTATTTTTCTGAGAAGTTTTTCGTGATGTCCGAGAGGATTTTTTCCGACTCGATTTAATTGTTGAACTTTTTCGTGATGAAGGCATCTGTACTATCATAATATTATTTCAAAATTATGATAAAGTAAATCTAAATGATTTTCTTTTTTGTTTTTTTTCCGTTTGCTTTTTTAATATTCATTTTTAATTTACGTGTTTTTGGAGTATTAGGTGGTTTTCCACCTTGTATTTGAATCGCAGTAGTCATAGCTGGTAATGCGTCTTGAGCATCTTGATTTTCAGTATCGGTCGCACCATTTAAAGCCTCAATTTTACGCATAATTTTTTCAGATATTCTATCTGCCATTTGGTTGGCAATTTTACTAATGCTTGAATTAATAATATCGGAACTGACATCAAGTTCACCAGTGGCGGTGGTTTCTACAGTTTCAGAAGTTGTTTCTTCAGGTAAATCTTCACCGGTTTCTTCACGAACTTCTTTTCTTTGCGCTTCAAATTCTTCACGTCTTTTCTTTTCTTCAGGGGTTTCTTCTTCATCTTTGAAACTATCCGGATCTTTGAAACTTCCTTCAATTCCTGAGTTTTCTTCTTCCTCTTTATTTTCCTTGCTTTCCTCTTCTTCTTTACTTTCCTCGTTTTCTTCTTCCTCTTTAACTTCCCCAGTTGGCTCTACTTCTTCAAGTTGTTTCTTTGCCAGCTTCTCAAGTACTTCTTTATGTTTTTGTTTAAAACTTTCCTCATCTTGTGCTTCTTCAATAAGATTTGTCACTTCTTCATCTTCATTCTGATTTTCCTTTTCTTCTTCTTCGGCTCCTCCTTTTTGTTCTTCTTTTTCCTGTTTGTCATCTTCACTCTCAGTAGGGGATATACTCTCGCCCTCTTTAGATATTTCAGTTTCGGTTTCAGAAGGAGTTTCAACTTTGACTTCAGAAGAAGTTTCAGTTTCGGTTTCAT
>CEQL01000600.1_pt1 | contig 44575 bp, 42 predicted proteins | sample 356281 | NCBI WGS metagenome assembly CEQL01 (sample SAMEA2621203, study PRJEB7988) | marine metagenome | biome: marine biome (ENVO:00000447); feature: surface water layer (ENVO:00002042); material: "saline water (ENVO:00002010), including plankton (ENVO:xxxxxxxx)" | depth 5 m
CATTGGCCTTATTAACCTTTGGATGCCATTGGAATCAATTATAGAGGCTTCCAAGAATATAATTGATATTATTGGTGCAAGTTGCGGATTTCCAGGATTAGAGAACCAGATCGATCCAAAAATACCAAAAATTATTGGAACGAGAAAAAAATTTAAAAATTTATTTTTAAAAGTTTTTATAAACAAATAACAAATAAAAATTAGAAGCAGATAATAAAAAATCCAAAAAAGTATCATAATTTCATATCTCTAAAAAAATCTTCTACCAAAGCAGGTTTATTGAAAATTTCATTGCAAAAATCTTTATTAAAAGTTTTGTTTTTAATTCTTTTTAACAAAAGTTTAAGATTTTTATCAGAACAAATAAAGGAAGGAGGAATATTTCTTTCTTTTGCGTATTTTTCTCTCCAATAAAAAATTTCTTTTTCAAATTTTGTCATTTTCTTTAATTTCTTCATTCTCGAAATATGTAGATCCTGATTTCCTAGATTGGATTCTTTTTTTGATTCTCTATAAGTTGATTTTAATAAATTTAGCCTTTTTAAAAGTTTTACTTGTTTTTTTTGAATTTCAATTAAAAAAGATACGTCCTCAGCGGCATAATTAAGCTGATCTTTAGAAAAGGGTCTTTTGAGCCAATTAGAATTGGTTTCAGTTTTTTTTAAATCAATGTCAAAATATTTTTTTACTATTGATCCATAGTTTTTTACGTCCCCTCCAGAAATATTCTTTTCTGCAATTTGTATATCAAAAACGTTTTCTACCTTAATATTTAGATTTGTATATAGAACAGTTGTATCGCTGCGAGAGGAATGAAAAATTATCAACTTATCCTTATCCTCTAAAATTTTTTTTAGTATTTTTAAATTTTTACATTTCAAGCAGTCTATTAGAAAGATCTTATTTTTTGTAGAAATTTGAAGAAGAGAAAGTATAGGAAAGTAAGTAGATCTCCAGCTAAATTCTGTATCAATTCCTAATATTTTTTCTGTTTCAATATTAAAAGTAATAAAGTCTAGATCATTGTCAGAATCAACAAAATAAATTGATTTTTTGTTTGATAAACGATAAATAATTTTTTTTATTATCTTGATCACTTTACAAATCTTATCCTTTTTAAATATTTAATAAAATCTTCGCAAATTAAAGAGTCTCTAGTTACATATTCAAAATTGGCAACTTATAGCCCAATTTTTCTCCATAGTCATATAATTTTCTATTGCATCAGTAAGCAGGAATTCATCGTATGTATCTTATTGATTTATGTGGATAATTTTTGAACCTTCAAAATCAAATCTAAAATCTATTTCTTTTAACTTTAACAAAGCTTTTCTAAGAGATTTATGAAACTTTGGTTCGGCATAAAATAGTATAAAACCCCCGCCGCCAGCTCCTAAAATTTTTCCTCCCAATGCGCCTGCTGAAATTCCTTCATTGTACAAAGAGTCCAAAAGCGGAGAGGAGACGCTCTTTGATAACATTTTTTTTAGCTTCCATGTCTCATCTAACAATAAACCAAAATCTTTTAAAGAGTTTGATACAAGTGCATCTTTTCCATTAATAACTAAGTCACTCATTTTACATAGAACATCAAAAGTGAATTCATCATTCAAGGTTCGATCTTTTTGATCATATAAGATGCTTGAAGCATTTCGAATTTTGCCTGTATAAAACATAAATAAATTGTTTTGAAGCTCTTCAAGAGTTTCCTTTTTTAAATTTATAGCTTCTCTATTTACTGACCCATCTTTATTAAAATTAAATAGATTTAACCCGCCAAATGAAGCGGCATATTGGTCTTGCTTTCCTATTGGTTCTTTCAGAATATTTATTTCAATGTTACTTGCTCTTTCAGCTAAGTCATTTTTATTAGTTTCTTTCTCTAAATATGAGTCAAGTACATGGATTAAACCTACAGTATATGAACTCGACGAGCCAAGCCCTGTTCCAGCTGGGATATCTGCAATTGAATTGATATCAATTCCTCTTAGTTTGAATTTTTTGAGAACCTCTCTAGCAATAGGATGTTTGATTTCATTGGGTTTAGATACTAATTCTGTTTTTGAATATTTAATTTGAATTCTTTCATCAAAGAATTTATGAGCAAACAAATACATATATTTATTTATTGAAGTGCAAACAACTCTTCCTTGATATTTCTTATAAAATTCTGGAAGATCAGTTCCTCCTCCAAAGAAACTTATTCTAAAAGGTGTTCTGCTGCCTTTCACTTTAAATGCTTGATAACTGAGTTAAGGTTTTTCGTAAAGCTTCTAAAGAATTTCTTTTGGGAGTCCAACCTAATTCTTTAAGTTTTTTAATATCGTAATCATAATTAGGAACATCTCCTTTCCAACCAAAGCTATTTTTACCGTAAGTTATTTTGGTATTTTCTCCAAAATATTTGGCTGTTTCTTCAGCTATTGTTTTTACTTTCATACAATCCTTGGAAGAGATATTAAATTCATTAAATCTCTTATTTGAGTTTTTAATTATAAAAAAAATACAATCTATTAAATCTTCTACATGTATGTAAGGCTTCTTTTGATTTCCGTCCCCGAGTACCGTTAATTCTTTTTTGTTTTTTTTAAGCTTTTTAATAAAGTCAAAAATAATTCCATGAGTAGTTCTTGGGCCAATAACGTTTGCTAATCTTAAAATCCAGACATTAATTTCATATAGATAACTGAAAGCGCTTAAATACGCTTCGGATGACAATTTTGCTGAACCGTAAAAAGACAAAGGTTCTTTTTTAGTTTCTTCAAAAATTTTATTTTTACTATTTCCGTAAACTGCTGAACTGCTTGGAAAAAAAATGTTTTTGACATCAAATTTTTTCATTTGGTCCAAAATATTGAAAGTTGTCAAGAAAGTACTTTCTAAGTCTATTTTCGTTTGAGTAGCCCCTTTAGAAATATCTGAATTTGCTGCCATATGATAAACAAAGTCAAAATCGTACTTTTCAAAGGTTTTTGAAAGTACCTCAGTATCGTTTAAATTTTTCTTAATAAATTCAAATGAAGAATTTTTTTTTGCAAGTTTTAAATTTTCTAAATTTCCTAGGCTCAAGTCATCAATACAAACAACTTTATTATCGCTTTGCAAAAGTTTGTCGATTAAATGACTTCCTATAAAGCCAGCGCCTCCAGTGACAAGAATTTTCATCAATTACATTTAATTTGCTGAATAAAAGGCATCTCCAATCAAAAGGTCGCATATCGATAAAATCCATATGTGATGAGTCATTTCTACAATATTGTATGCGTTACTATTTACCCAAAAGTTTGAGTTCCCTTCTTGCTTCAATGGATTATCCTCTGAAAAACCTGTAAAAGTGGTGAGATATAAACCTTTTTTCTTGGCCGATTTTGCTGCGTTAATCATATTTTTTGAGTTCCCACTTGAACTAATTAATACAACATGATCGCCATCATCTGCATACATTTCTAAAGCAGAACTTACCCAATTTTCGTAGCCATAATCATTTGATAAACAAGTTATTAAATCTGATTCATTGAAATTTATCGCTCTTACATTTGCATTTTTTGTGAAATCAACAGCACAATGGCTTGCCATAGCAGCGCTTCCTCCATTTCCAACGAAGATAATCTTTCTTTTATTTTGTTTGCAATCTTTTTCCCAAAGTTCAGCGAGCTCTATTATTTTATTAAAATTGGATTCGTCAAAAATAGACTCTTTATAGAGAGAATAATAAGAATTTAGCCAATCTATTTTATTTTTTTGGCTCATAATTTAAGAAGATGTTTATACGTATCAAAAATTTTATTATACATATTATCTATACAAAACTCTTGCCTTGCGATCTGAGAATTTTTTTCTAGAGAAACTTTTAGAGAATTAATATTTTTAAATTTTTCTATGATTAATTTTGCCATTTCTTCTGAGTTTCTTTTCTTAGTTAAAAATACCGTGGTAAATATATTCCTTAAATCTTTCATTCCATTTACTTCAAATCCAAAAATTAGAGAACTACACGACAGAGCTTTTATAGCTGTAACTGGCAAACCCTCATATCTTGAAGTGATAAGAAATGCATCGAAAATTGAAAAATAAGGCTCTACATTTTCAATATAACCTGTAAAAATAAAATGCTTTTGCATTGAAAAATGTTCAACCATTTTTTTTATTTGATCATCCAACGAACCTGATCCAATCAATACAAACTTATAATTTTTATCAGAATTAGAAATAATTTCTTTTGCTATTTTTACAAACATTTTTGGGTCTTTTTGATAATCTAATCGGCCAATATTTCCAATAACAATATCATTTGGATCAATGGATAATGTTTTTCTAATATCTAAATTAGTTCTATTGACACGTTCATAATCAATAAAATCTGCTCCAGGATATATGACTGAAGACTTTCTATCTAAATTTTTAAATTTTCCATTTTTTTCAAAATCAAGTCTGTCTTGCATACACACAAAAATAAAATGATCTGTAAAAAAATAAAGTATCCACTCGATAAAAAAATAAACTTTTCCTTTGAAATTGTCGTTCCTTGAAAAACTCCATCCATGAACATGGAAAATAACTTTCGTTTTAAAAAAAATGCAAGCTAATCTTCCTAAAACTCCTGTTTTAGAGCTATGAACATGTAAAAGTGCCGGCTTGCTTTTTTTTAAAATTTTATAAATTTTAAAAAATGCAATAATGTCATTTTTAAGTGAAATCTTGTCACTAAGCTCTTCGACAATTTCCAGTTTTAAACTACTGTTTACTCCATCGAGCAAATAATTATTAGGAGCATCAGATTTTTCGTTAGAGAGACCTGTTATAAAAAGACCCTTCTCATCTAGATCCAATGACTTATTGGCTACGTTTAATGCGATTTGCTGGGCTCCGCCCATAGAAAGGCGCGTTATCAAATGAGCAATCATATTCAAAAGCTGTCTATCTTTGTCTAATTCTTATTAAATTTCATTTTAATTTTTATTATGAAGAACTCTTCTAACTCCTTCATATAGATTTTTTTCAATAAAAGAAGGCTTGATTTCGTCAATTGTTTTTGGAAGAGGTTCTTTGGAAAGATATATTGTTTTTATTCCTAGTCTATTTCCTGCTTCAATATCTCTGTAAGAATCTCCTATGATCCAGGATTTTTTTTTGTCAATATTTAGCTCATTCATTGCTAATTCAAAAAGTCCAAGTTTTGGCTTTCTACAGTTACAGTCGATTTTAAATTTTAAATTTTCCCCTTTAAATCCTCTATCAGGATGATGAGGACAAAAATAAATTCTATCGAGAAATGCTTTTTTTTCTGAAATAAGAAACTCTAATTTATTATGTATTAGTTTTAAATTTTCTAGAGAACTTTCACCTCTTGCAATTACAGGTTGATTTGTAATCAGAACAGCAAGATAGTCTGATTCGTTTATCAATTTTATTGCTTCAGCGACATTTGGAAGTAATTCGAAATCTTTAAGTTTTGATATATGTCCTCTCTCTTTATTAACTGTTCCATCTCTGTCTAAAAAAATACAAGGTCTTTTATTTTTAAAGTGCCTTTTTTTAATATAATTAGATTTTAAATGCTTTTTAGCTAATTTAATTCTTTCAGGTGTTCCAACATCTTTCGCATACTCTGGGCTTAGATATCCAAATATTTTTTTATTTTTTAGCATTTTAGGAAAAATATCTTTTCCAAAATCTAATTTTTTTGCAGTATTTTTGTACTTGATAAGGCTATCTTTTTTAAGTATGTATATTGCTGCGTTAACTAAGTTCGGTAAAAAAATATTTTCTTGATGAGGATATTTATGAAATTTTATTATTTTTCCTTCATCATCTATTTCTACAAGATCGGAGTCTTTAGGATGATCATTGGGGTGCAATAAAAGACTAGCATCAGAATCTTTAGAATTGTGAAATTTATGAAACTTTTTTAAATCTATATCAAAAATAATATCTCCATAAATTACGTAAAAATCATCATCTAATTTTTCTAAATTTTCTAACAATGAGCCTGCGGTACCCAGAGGACTTTTCTCTTTGATACATTTAATATTTAATTTTTTTGAACTATATTTTGAAATAAAATTTTCAATCTTCTCTGATAAATGATGTGTAAAAATAATAACATTTGAAATGTTTTCTTTTTCGAGAGTTTCTAGTTGATACTGAAGAATAGGCTTGCCAAAAATCTTTATCAGACTTTTTGGAGTATTTTTATAAACTTTTGAAATTCTTTCCCCCTTTCCACCAGCTAAAATGACTGCCTGTTTTATCATCAATATTTATCCTTTATTTAAAGAGTAATTTTTCAAAGCTCTATCCCATTTCTGCATTATTGAGTTTATATCGTAGCCCACTGGCATTTTACTTTTTTGAGACAAATCTAAAAGCAAAGTTTTATCATCCATTAGTCTTTCCATTGCATTAGTTAAATTAACTTGATTTAAAGATGTATTCTCAATCGAAATTCCATTCTTCATATTTTTAACAAAACCTAGTACGTTGCATTTTTCAAATAATACAACAGGTAATCCACAAGAAAGTGACTCAGCTACAACCAAGCCAAAACCTTCGTAATTTGAAGGTAAAACAAAAAATTTTGCTTTTAAGTATTCTTTTTGTATTTCTTTTGTTTCATTTTCTAAAAGAACCTGTTTTTGAAGTCTCTTTTCAATTATCAAATTTTCTATTTCTTCTTTTAGGGGGCCTTTTCCTATAATTTTTAATTTCCAAGAAGGATATTTTTTTGAGACTTGGCTAAAGGAATTAATTAGTTGTATGTGATTTTTTTCGGATGTAAGTCTACCTACTGATAAAATTAAATTTTCTTTATGAAATTCGTTTCTATCAAAATTAAAATTTAATGAAATTGGATTCTCAATAACTTTGGATATCTTTTGAATATTTTTTGGAAAAGAGTTAAATGCAAAATGACTTACAAAAAAAAATCTTACTTTAAAAAAAGAAAGAATTTTTAAAAAAAACAAAGCTAAGGGCTTTTTTTTAAAGCTTTCGTAAGAAGAATGTTCAGAGCATATTAATTTGACTTTTAAACCTATTAAACTTATTGCCAAAAGAAAATACATGCTGTAATTGAACCCAATTACAACGTCGGGTTTATTAGATTTTATCTCTTTTCTCAAGGAAAAAATTTTTTTTATAAATTGTAAAAATAAAATATTTTTATTCGAAAATTGGTCACCTATTTTTATTTGGGCAATATTTTTGTCTATCTCATAAAAAGGTAGTTCTTTTTTTTTATCAAAAGATAAAACGGATACTTCATAATCAAAATTTATAAGCTGAGATGCAACTTCTGAAAGCACTCTTTCAGCTCCACCTGAGACTAACATTGTCTTGATAGCAAAAATAATCCTCATAAACTTTTACTTATTGGGGTGTTTAAAGATTTAATAAAGAATGGACTTAGAGCAAATCCAAAAAATAACATTCCATAATGATCTATCAAAAAAGGTAAGGATATTTGTATTAATAGAGTTATTAAAATTAAAAAAAACATCTCTTTTAATGTAATTATTTTATTTATGATTTCCTTTTTTTTATAAAACTCTCTCAAGAAAAAAAATATAAAAAATATTGATATAATAAGAAGGTAGCCAAGAAAGTTATTTCTTATAATTAAAGTCAAGAGGTTCGGTGTTTCCTCGTTAGGATCAAAGAAATATCCAATTTCACTCGCAACAGAATAAGTCAAAGTAAATAAATCATAAAATCCTAATAGAAAAGCCAATTCATAAAATCTTGAAAAAAACCTTGTTGCTATCTGTGATTCTCCAATGGAGCTTTCTAAAACACCCGGAAAAAATAAATAATATATAAAGAGAGTAAAAATAAAAATTACAGTCAAACTTAATGCTTTCATTATCGATTTGTATCCATTAATTATTAGATAAAATAAAGAAAAAAAGTAAACTACCATAACAGTTAAACTCATCGTGAGAACTGAAATAATAGTAAGAATATAATCCTCAGGAACTAGGCTCTTTTTGTTGTTCAAAGTCACATTGAATGCAAGCGCGACGCAAATCATATACGAAAGAATATTATTAGAATGTAATAACCCAACTGGTCTTCCTTGGCCAATTAAAAGATATATATCTTCAGCACTTCTAAATAAAGTTGGATAAACATCTATTATTTTGAAAGTTCCAAGCTCTTCGATTGTAAGAATTTCAGGAGAGTGGAGATAGTCTACATTCCAATACATAAAAATAGATGATGCTCCTGATATCTGAAGAATCATAATTGGAATACAGAAAAGAAAGAATACAATTAATTGGTTAAAGATTAATTTAGGATTAGATATAAAAATTTTTGCACCAGCTAGCAAAAACAATAAATTTAAAAATGTAAATTTCAAAGTGGCCATTAATGAACTTTGAGTTAAATTTTCTAAAAAGAAAAACAAAAAACTTAAAAGAAAAATTATAATTGCAGAAACTCTATAATTTGAATTCCATAAAACAGCTATAGCTAAGACAATTGATAAAAGAAAAAAAATAAATCCCAAGGGAAAATAAAAAAAGTAAAAATTATTTGCCGACAAAACAAGTTTTAGAATAATGCAAGGCAGGAGAAGCTTTGATGGATCAAAATTCATATTTAAATAAAAATCTGAATCCGCTTTTTATTGAATTCAAAATTAAAACTAAGTAGAAGCGAAAATTACTACCATTTACTTTTTTTGAGAAACTTTTTCTAGCTTTTAACGATGATAAGATTATTTTTAAATGTGAAAAAAAATAATCAGTTTTCTGGCTAGAAAGATCTACATAGCAGATAGCTTTATCGTCTCTAATTAACTCGATTCCCTTATCTTTAAGCATATAAGAATGAAACAAATCCTCAGCAAAAGCTTTGCCAGAAAAAAAATAAAAATTATCGACTATTAAATTTTCCTTTCTATGAAGAACACAACAACCAGGTAACCAATCTAAATTTTCATAATAACCTGATTCAGGAACTCCCATAGGTTCTCCCGACCTAGATATTTTTCCTGCTTGAAATCCATTTTCGCCATTCATAATATAAAAAAATAATTTTTCATATATAGAAAGCCTGTCACTAATTTTAGGAGTATTTGCTGAAAAATAGATTTCATCTTTTAGGTCATATAATTTGGGGCCTACGGATGAAATTTTTTTATTTTTGATTCTATTGTATAAATGTTCTAAACAAAATTTGCTTACACGTATATCGCTATCTAGTTGAAGAACGTAATCATTTTTTGCTAGTTTGAATCCTTCAATCCTTTGAAAAACTTGTCCTTTATTTTTTGTTGATATTTTTTTTACATTTTTAAAAAAAAATTTATTTGTATCAAAATCAGCTTCATTTGTGAGGCATACAATTATTTCTTCGGGCCTCAAGGTTCCTTCATTTAACGATTTAATGGTATCGGGAAGAATTTTCTCACCTAGGGAAGGAATGACTACAGAAATTTTTGGAATTTCCATATTCATTTACAATAAATGTTGTAAGATTTATTCATAAATTTGTTTTTAAAAAATTGATTATCTTAGAATAATTGATTGGCTCAAAATATTTTAATCCTAATTCTTTTAATTTATTAGAATTTTCATCTTCAATATTTGGATAAATGCCTTCAAAATTTTTAAAAGCTTTATTAAGCTGGTCTGAGTTAGATACCTTAGTTATATTTTCTCTAAAATCAATTAAAGGGTCCAAAGGTAACTCTTTGTTTACTTCAAAATAAATTGGTTTGAGGCCATTTTGTAAAGCATAAATTACTGCTCCTGAGCCTCTATAAATAGCATACGTCGATTTTTCTAAATCTAACATTAAGTCTTTTTCTTTCGAGAATTCTACGTTTTTCGGATATCTTAGGAAAAGTTTATATTTGTTTTGAAGAACGTCTAATGAATAATTTGGATGCAATCTAATTAAAAATTTTTTTTCTGGAATATTTATTTTTTCAACCAAATATGAAAAGTTTTTAATATCTTCTATATTTCCATCAGGAAGAATTAAACAATATTTTTCTGCTGAAGTCTTAGTGATTTTTGCTTTTTTTTGAATAGTTTTGAAGGTTCCAACATTTTCAATTTTTATATCATAAATGTTAGGTAATTGTTTTTTGAGGATTTTTTTATTGATTTCCCCAGGTGTAAAAATCATATCGGGAATGAATTTTTTTGATACATAATTTTTAATTGAGTTTTGTTTTGGAAAAAGGATAGTATGTTGATAGCCAATGGAAATAATCTTTTTAGAAAAAAGTTTAGAACAGAAAAAAGTTAATTTTTCTCTCGCGTGCCCCTCAAATGTTGTCAAGATGAATCTTGGTTTTAATTTATCTAAAATCTCATAAAGCTCGAAAAAATAAATGCAAGATTTAAAAGAAGAAATAGTTAGAGCTTGGTACGAGGCATGCTTTAAAACTTTCTTTTTAAAAATATCTTTTTCCTTAATAGAGTCCTTTCTTAATTTAATGCTTTCTAAAAATAGATCCTTGAAAATTTTTAAAATTGTTTTTTTGCTTAGAGAATCCAAAAAAAAATATGTTGAAGGATTTAAACTTGAAAAGTTTTCTGATTTAAGAAGATCCTTAGAGCTAGTGGAGGTGTGATTTATCAAAAATCTTATAGAATTTAGATTTTGCTCTTCTAATTTTCTTGTTAGATCTCCAAAGTAAAAATCATCTTCTTCTTTTAAATGAGATTTATTAATTAGATGAGAAATAATTAATGTATTTGCATTTGATCTAGATTTTCTTAAAAAATCTATTTCTTTCTTTTGCTCTTTTTTTAATAAGCTTAATAAAAAAAAAATAAAGAACTTTGATATATCTTTAAAAGAATTTTCTTTTAACCATAGTTGATTATATTTTTTTAAAGCTGTGGGATGTTCATTCAAAACATGAAGCCAAGGTATTGATTGTCTTATTAAATTTTCTTTAGAATCTAAAAGGATATCATTGCAAGCTTTGCATAATTTTTCGTATTGATTTGAAGAAAATTTCATAGTTTTAGAAGATATAATTGTATTATTAAATATATCTTGTTTCGAGCCTCCATAAAATGAAAATAAAAAAAGAGCTTATTTTGTTTGATTTAGACGGAGTCCTCATTGATTCAAAGAAAAATATGCAATTTGCTTGGGAAGCTGTTCAAGATGAATTTAAATTAAATATACCTTTTGAAAGTTATTTTAAATTTATAGGTATGCCTTTTCAGGATATTTTAAAATCTTTAAAAATAAAAAAAAATAAAAAAAGGATTGAATATTGCTTTAGAAGAAAATCTGCTGAGCTCATTCATCAAATCCCTTTTTTTGAAGGCGTTGAAGAAACAATAGAACTTCTTAAATATTCTAAAAAATTTAAAATAGGTATAGTTACTTCAAAAGATAAATTACGAACGAATTCAATGATTTCTAAACTGCCTAACTTTGATGTGGTGTCATGTCCCGAAAAAAAATTAAGAGGCAAACCTAACCCAGATCAACTTCTTTCGGCTTTAACAAAATGTAATTGTGATCCTCGATCTGCGATTTATGTAGGTGATATGGAAGTCGATAAAGAAGCTGCTAAACGGTCAGGAATTGATTTTATACATGCGGAGTGGGGTTATGGAGAAGTTAAAAACTCAATCTCTATTAAAAATATGAAAGAATTAATAAACATTTTATCTTAATAGTTAATGAATATTGGACTTATACCTGCAAGATGGAACTCTACAAGATTTACAGGTAAGCCCTTGGCTAATATCTCAGGTAAATCTATGATCAGAAGGGTTTACGATCAAACATTAAAATCAAAACTATTAAATAAAGTGATTGTTTTAACTGATGATGAAAGAATTCAGAAAGAATGTCTTAAATATTCTATGGAAGTGGAGATGATAAAAGAAGAATGTCATTCAGGTACAGACAGAGTTGCTATCGCATCGAAAAATCTAAATGCTGATCTTTATGTAAATATTCAAGGGGACGAGCCTTTAATTAATCCCGATTCTATTGATGAAGTTTTAAAAAAATTGATAAACGATGATTCAGTCGAAATATCAAATGCTTTCACCAAAATTACAGAACCATATAAAGTTACTGATAAAGATGTTGTAAAAGTAGTTTTCGATAAAAATTTAAATGCTCTATTTTATTCAAGAAATGCTATTCCTTATCCAAAAGATTCAAATAATATTTTTTTTCAGCAGTTGGGTCTTTATGCTTTTAGAAAAAATGCACTTAAGAAATTTTTATCATTAAAGCCGGGGAAATTAGAGCTCGTTGAAGGAGTAGAAATGTTAAGATTTGTTGAGAATGGCATAAAAGTTAAAATGGTTGAAGTTAAAGATGATGGTCTCTCAGTTGATACTCCAAAGGATATATCTTTTATTGAAAATTTTCTTAAAAAGAAGAAATGAGTTTCAAATTTGAATATAAAATTATTGACAATTTCTTTGATAAGAACGATTTAGATTTAATATTAGGTTCTATTACCGAAGAAAACAAAAAAAGAGTTAATGATAACGAAATTAAAATTTTTCCAAATCGGATTTTTAAGAATAATGTTGAAACCTCTTTGTTTTCTGAAACTAATCTAAAATATTTAAATGAAAAATATCATTCAAAGTGTATTGAAATATTGAAAATGTTAAGCCCAAAAAAAGTAGATCTTTATGATTATTCTGAATTTGATTTAAATCTTACTGGTAAAAATTATAAATTCCCAATTCATTCTGACACCCCTAACAAATTATTAAGTTGTGTCGTTTATCTAGATCCTTTGGAAAATAATGGCACTTTTTTGTATGCAGATAAAAAAGGGAATGGAAAAAAAGAAATTAAATGGAAAAAAAATAGAGCTTTATTTTTTTCTAGAAAAGAAAATGATTCTTGGCATTCTTACGAAGGAAACAGAAACTCCTTAAGAATTGTTTTAGTTTACAATTTAATGACTACACGGATAAAACAAGTTTATAAAATTGAAAATAAAAGTTTCTATTTAGGTATTCTCAAAGCTAAATTAAACCCTTACATATATAAATATTTAAATTTTACAATTTAGTATTTTTTTGAAATAGGCCTATAAATTTTTTTTCCCAGGATAAATTAAAATCATGTCCTAATCGCTTCGGAATCAAGTTAAAATTACTAATCAAATTTGAGTCCTTTAAAGTTTTAATTGTTTCATAAGAAGCTGTGCTCTTATAATAATTATCTTCAGAATCGACTCTCTGCCAAACATCATCAATAAATATCCACCCTTCTTCATTTATCATTCTTAAAGAATTTATTATATCCACAGTTACCACTGGGTAACCATGTGCACCGTCGATCCAAATTAAGTCAAATGTATTGTCTGAATTAATTAATTGAACTGAATTAATCGGAAGAAATTTGATTTTTTTATTCTTTGAAATGATTGAATCTCTTTTTTGGCAAAATTTTTCAGAATTAAGACTTCTGTTATAAATGCTTTTAAATTCTGAGTTTTCGTCAAGATCAACAGTTAATATATTTGCTTCTCTAAAAAGTTCAGACAAGATCAAAGCAGTCCTTCCATCGAAAGTACCAATTTCTAATATATTTTTTATCAAAGTTTTTGAGTTAATGGAAAAAGAGGATAGTAAGATTAAATGTTCAGAGAACATTCCATTTTTTTCGTTATATTCTTCATTAAATAATTTATTTAAAACGATATTAAGTTTTTCGAGCCCCTCTTGACGGTTGAGGTTAATATTTTCAAAATTTTTATTTTGCTGTTTTAAACTAATTTCTGAGGAAAAAAATTTTTTTGAAAGTTTATAGATTATTTTTCTATAAATTTTTTTAAATATATTTATTTTTTCCATTTTAAAATTTTTTGCCACTCATTTTAAAACTAAACTTACTCGAATTTTATCTTTTCTTAATCCTTCAAATAAAATATCTTTCTTTTTTATATATTCGATTTTGAAACCACATTTTTCTAAAGCTCTAGCGGATCCAAAATTATTTTCATAATAACCAGCGTAAAGTTTTTTTAAATTTAAAATTTTATTTGCAAAATTTGAAACTGCATTAATTGAAGATGTTGCTATTCCCTTCCCCCATAATTCTTTGACTCCAATTATATAAGATATGTCCGAAGATAAATTATTCCATTCTACTGGCCCTAGCTTTATATTGCCTATGTGTTTTTCTTTGTAAAAAATACCAAAAAGCAATTCAGATTTAGAATCTAATTTTTCTTTGACAAATTTTTTTATACTTGATTTAGAATGAAGAATTTCAGATTGTTCAGTAAATTTAACAACTTCATAGTCATTCATCCATAAAATATAATCTTTAGAAACATCTGAAGGATTTAATATTCGTAGACTGCAGTTTTTATTGATTTTTAAAATTAGTTTTTCTTTAAAATTTTTATCAAAACTATTCATAAATTCTTCTTGCTTAATAGGGTCTATAATAGTTAAAAATTAGCTTTAAGAATTTTATTTAACCTTTCTACTCCACTAGAGTCTTTATATTTATCAAATTTTTCAATAATATTTTTCCAGTCTCCTAAATCTTTTTTATTATTTTTCATTATTTCTTTTTTTAACTCTATTTCCAGTTCATCAAGCGAATTAAATACAATATTCTCTGTTTTTAGAATATCTTTAATCTCATCATTTTCATTATTCAGACTTAAGAGAACAGATTTTGTTCCTGTTAATGCCGCTTCCAAAGAAGCAGTACCTCCATATACATGGCCTATTGTAAGATCTGAGGCTAGAGCTGCCATGCTTGGATAAACTGTATTTAATCCAAAAGTATTTTGACTTTTTGATTCTTCATTCAACTCTATTAATCTTCCAGTCATGTAAGCTTCTTTAATCAAATCGTTATTAATGTATTTAATTAAACTATGACCAGTTTTTTGTGGCTTTAACAAGAGACCTAATCTTTTATTATCAATTAATAATTTAGAGAAAAATTCCAATATTTTTATGTTAGATTTTTCGTTTGTATGGCCCCATTTTCCTACTTGCTCTGATTCATTAAAATAAGAAATAGTATATTCAACTCCTCTTTGTATCATTAAATTTTGAATCTTTTGAATTTCATTTTTAAAAGCTTTGGAAGAATAATTATAAGGATACCCATTTATAATAAAATTTTTAGGTTTTATAAGATCTGTTTTAAAAAACTTTTCATAATATTCTGAAAATAACAGAAAATTGTCTGCCGTTGATAGCATAGTCGGAACTTGTGAACTCATATTTGAATATTGGAAACAATTAGTAGATAAATTCAATTCTTTAGCTATAAGTTGAGCAGCGTCAGTACTTGGAAAATCTGAGCGATAAAATAAAAAACTTTTAATTTCAAAAAAGATTACTACTGATGAAATAAATTGTGCTGTATCAAATACTTTATAAATCTCAAAAAGAATGAAGTTAGACAAATTTTTCTTTATCGAAAAAAAAGAGTAAAAAATTTTCCTCTTTTCGTTTTTAATTTTCTTAATTAAAAAATTTTTTCTAGTTTCTTTATAAAAAAATAAGCTATCTTTTAAATTTACAAAAAGATATAAATTATTTTTTTTTTGAATATTAAATTCTTTTAAAGTTTCAGAAAATAATAAATTTTTAAAAGAAATCGCTTTTTCACTCATCCAAAAGAACTGACTTTTAAATACATTCGTTTGTTCAACGTTGCTCTCTAAAGGGCTCATAATGAAATTATTTTTTTGTTCTGCAAAAAAAATTTTTTTATTTATGAAGAAATAAAAAAAAGAAGATAAAATTTTCTTAAATAAAAATTTCAAAATATTAAAAATAAAAGAAAATTCAAAACTAAGCGTATTTTTTATCTTTACTCCAGTGTTAGAAAAAGGGGAAAAATAAAAATCTAAATTACTGGTATTAAAATTTTTTATCAGTTCTTTCTTATCAAATAACAAAGGACCTGGAAGTAAAATCTTATCTTTATTGCTCTTGCTGAAATGATCTTTAATAAGAATTCGGCCAGTATAGAACTCTATATAGTGAAGAATTTTTTTTGCTATAAAGAGTTGAATTGTTTGATTTCCGTATTTTTGGTTAAGATCTTTTAAAATTTGCTCTTTACAGATATTGTTAGATATTTCAAAAGATAATCTTGAGGAAATGCTTCTATTAAGTTCAAATAAATTTTTATTATCCTTAGTTTTGAGATCCCCTAAAAAAAAATTAATTTCTTTTATTTTATTTTTTCTAAGGCCTAGTAATTTTGTAAAAAAAAAATTACTTTTTTTTAAGTCGTCTATTATTAAGATATTGTAGTTTTTATAGAAAAATAATATTTTTAAAAAACTAAGGAATGTAAGTCGATCAAGAAATAAATTTCCATTCATCGAGAAAATATTAACATATCCTGCATCGCAATATTTAAAGTGTCGTTTATCTCGTCGCCTACTAATTCTTCTTTTGATAAATATTTTTCTACTAAGCCATTAATATAAGAAATATTAAAAAATTCTTTATCTAGAAAATTTAAATAATTTTTACTACTCAAAGATTTTCTCCAAAGATTTGAAAAAGAAGAATAGTTTATTATCTCTCCAGCATGAGAAAAGGAAGGGTCAATATCATAAGTATAAGAATGAGGACCTGTTTGAAGTTCATATGGATAATCTATTATGTTTTTGAGAGTCCATTTAAGAGGAAATTTTGTAGGTCTTAATTCTAAGCCTCTTCCAAAAGATTCAGGCATCTGGGACAAATAATCTAGTAAATAAGAATCGTGAAATGGCATAAAACATTTCAAATCGTAAGCCTCGCATGCATGATAAAGAGTAGCAACAGTAGAACCTTGCCAATGAAAATTATCATAGCAATCTAAAAAAATTGAATATAAATTTTCAGGAGTAAGTCTATCAGCATGCTTTTTCAAGTATGTATTGAAAGTTACAGAATCTAATTCTTTTTTGCCAAAGTCAGTTAATAAATTTGAATTATTCTTGCTTAAAGGTATTCTTCCGGACCTTACAAAAAAACTCTTTAAAAACTGTTTTTTAATAGACTGTTCATCTTCTTTTATATTTTCAAAAAAGCCCTCGGGTTTTAGAGTTTTAAAAAAATTCCACACAGGATCATTATCCTGTTTTTTATCTATAAGAACTTTTAAAAAAGTAGGACCAAATAAATAAGTATTCATTTTGTCACTATATTCTCTAAAATCATAAGAACTTGGATGAAAAATCGTTGCATATTGACTAAATCCAAAGTTATGAGCTCCATCACTCATCTCTCCAGCAAAAAATACATCTTCCTTTGAAAAGTTTTTCGATGCATGTTCTGCAAGCAGCCAATGGTTGAAGCCCGTTAAGCTAGTAAATTGTTGAGATTTGAAAGTATCTTTCAATTTAGTAAATATTTTTTCTGCGTCTTTTGTATAATCTAAATCTACAATTTCTAAATCTACTCCGTAGTAATCTGTTATTTCTTTGGCTCTTTTAATTTCAAAAGAATTTGCTATTTCACTTCTTTCTGAGTATTTCATTCTGCCAATAATGGCTTTTGTTTTATCTTTACTAAATAAATGAACTAATGCACCGAGAATGGACGTTGAGTCCCACCCAGAAGAAAGGAATACGACATTGTTTCTATCTTTTGAAGCACATGATTTTACAGACTCTAGGAACCTATCCGAATAATCTTTTAGTGCTGATTCTTCATTGCCAAAATCTATTTTTTTATATTTCTTCTTTTCCTCTTTAAAAATTTTTAAACCCTCTGAAGAATCAAAAGAAAGAGTTTCAAGCACTCCTAGTCTAAAAACATCTTTGAATAATGAATGTTTTTTTAAAGGCCTGCCTCCATAAATGTATGTTGCCTGCATAAGTCCAATATTATCAACTTTAAAATTTTCTTCTTTGGCAGCTGGAAGAAGGCTTGCTCCAGAGGATATAAATATCTTATTTTCTTTTTCTTGTAAAAATATGTCTAATTTGCTTTGCTTATCTGATTTTATTTTGAAAGAAAAATCTTTACTAATTTTTAAAAAGATAAATCTACCCTCTACTCTATTGAAAAAGTCATTGTCTTCAAAAAGTCCTGCAATTGAGTTTTGCTCAAAATCTTTTTTGATCTTTCCATTTTCTTGTCTAATTCCAGTTATAAATCCAAATAAAAAGTAATTATCATCATTTATTTTAAAATTTAATGCAGGGTCATTTCCGTAAAGACTTAAATCTTTATTTGGGCTTTGAAGAATTATATCCAGGCCAATTTTGTATTCAGAATCGTTTGTTATGAGAAATTGCATAATGAAATAAAAAAAATTCTTTCAAAAAATATTAACAGAAAAAAATTTTAATTTATAAAAATTTTGAATCTAAAAGTGATTCAATTTAGTGCAAAAAGAAAGCTAATTAAGAGCTATTTTATTTTTTTACAAATCAGATATCTTTTCAGCAGGGTTGCCAGCATAAATCCCATTTGGCCCTAAATCTTTCGTTACTACAGATCCTGCTCCAACAATGCTATTTTTACCCACACTTACATCTTTGGTAACTACAACATTACTTGCTATCCAAACATTATCCTCGATATTAATTATCCCTGCGGAATGGCCGCTTTCCTTAAAATTTACATTTTTTATAATGTTGTGATCAGATGCTCTTAAGACTGAGTTTGGTCCAATAATTACATTATTTCCAATGTAAATTTCTCCTCCTAAATCTGCATTTATCATTACATTATAATTCAAACTTACATTATCGAGGATGACAACTTTTGCTTGATCTCCTCTTGCAAGTAATCGAGATTGTTCAGAAAAATTAAAATTTTTCCCAATTTTTATATTATCTACAGAATCTATTATCTGACCTTTTTGCAAAACAATTTTATATTTATAAAAACTTTTAAATTCTATTTTTAATTTAACAAGAGATCTCTTTAGTTTTAATTTTAATAAACTATAAAAAGCACTTACAAACATATACATGAAAAATTGTGATCGGCTTTTATGATATCACTTTAATTTGAAAGAAATTAGACGTACGAACAAATTTTTTTAAAAGAAATAGTAATTTAAAGAATGCTATAATTTTTTTTTTCTTATTATGAAAAAATTAAATCTAGAACAAACTGTCACTGCCAAAAAAAGGTTATTAAAAATGCATTACGATAGCGGCGTAGGACATATTGGAGGAAATCTATCTGTCTTGGACTGTCTGTTAGTTCTAATTTACGAATTTAGAAAAAATAATGAGATTTTTCTCTCTAAGGGACACGCTGCAGGAGCTCTATATGTGGCACTTTGGTTTTCAAAGTTAATAAAAGAATCAGATTTATTAACATTTCATAAAGATAATACAGAATTTCCTGGACATCCTGCTACTAATTTTAAACATCACATATCTTTTGGAACTGGTAGCCTTGGTCATGGCTTATCTTTAGCTTCTGGAACAGCTTTAGCTTTTAAATTGAAAAAATCAAAAAAATTTTCTCGATCTTTTTGTGTTACCTCGGATGGAGAATGGCAAGAAGGATCAACATGGGAAGCATTAATTTTTGCTCAACATCATAAATTAAATAATTTAACAGTTTTTGTTGATCACAATAATCTTCAAGGTTTTGGCTATACAAAAGATATTTCCTCAATGAATCCACTATGGAAAAAGTTAAAAGGTTTTGATATCACAATTTCAGTTATTGACGGACATAATTTAGAGGAAATAAGATTAGCTGCTTCTAAAAAAACTAAAAATGTACACATAGTTTTTATGAAGACCATAAAAGGGAAAGGCATTTCATTTATGGAAAATAAAATGGAATGGCATTATCTTCCTTTAGACGAAGAAAAATATAAAGACGCTTTAAAGCAGTTGGATCAATGAGAGATGAGTTCTCTGATTCTATTAATTCTTTTTCAAAGAATAAAAATCTAATTTTCTTGACTGGAGATTTAGGATTTAATGCTTTAGAAAATCTTGCAGCTAGCATGGGTGATCGCTTTATTAATGCGGGAGTTTCCGAACAAAATATGATCGGAGTTGCTGCCGCTTTAACGAGGAAAAATTTTGAATGTTGGGCATACAGTATCGCTCCTTTTTGTTATGCAAGACCATTTGAACAAATTAGAAATGACATATGTTTTCATAATCTTCCCGTTAGATTAGTAGGAAACGGCGGAGGTTATGGTTATGGGGTAATGGGCCCAACCCATCATGCTATTGAAGATTATGGCGTTTTATCTTCTTTGCCAAACATAAAATCGTTTGTTCCTGCTTTTGAAGAAGATGTTGCTTCTATAATTAAAAAAATTAGATATTTTAGAGGTCCTACTTACTTAAGGCTTGGAGTTGATTGTTCTCCTCAAAATTGGAAACCGCCAAAATATAAAGCCTGGAGAAAATTAATTCAAGGAAATGGAGTCCCTATAGTTATATCGGGACCCATAAGTGGTTCCTTTGTGGAAATGCTTTTAAAGATTAATCCAAAAATTAGACCTGAAATGTGGTTAGTATCAGAGTTTCCCATAAAGAAAAATCCAATACCGGAAGAATTTATAAAAAAGGTTAATAAATTGAAAAAATTAATTATTTTAGAAGAACATACCGAAAACGGAGGGCTTGCACAACAATTGGTTCTAAACTTACTAGAAAAACATAAAGTGATTTTAAAAAAAGTAGCTCACTTATTTGCAAAAAAACATATATATGATGCTTATGGATCTCAAAATTTTTTAAGAATTAAATCCGGAATTGATCCCAAGTCACTTAACAAAGCAATTAGGTCAATGCGATGATTGAAAAAATAGATGCTGATATAAACAATAATTCTGTCCTTCAGCTTGAAGGGCCTATTCTTGTTTTAGGAGCATCTGGGTTTGTCGGCGCCAATCTATTTCATTTTTTAAATCAATTTAGAAACGACGTTTTTGCCGGAGTTCCTCAAGACAAGGGTTGGCGATTGCGAGAAATTGATGATTCAAAGATCGTAAAAATTGATATTGGAAATTCTAATTCCATTGATGACTCCTTAAAAAGGATTAATCCTAAAACAATTTTTAATTTTATAGCCTATGGGGCTTACTCTTTTGAAGAAGATCAGAACAAAATATATAAAACAAATCTAGAAGCAACAATAAACTTAATTAATATCTTAAATGAATTAAACATATCAGCTTTTATTCATGCCGGTAGCTCTTCTGAATACGGGTTAAATTCTAATAAGCCCTTGGAAAATGCTGAATGTATACCTAATAGTGATTACTCTATCTCTAAATTAGCAATAACAAATTATATAAATATGATGGGCAAAAAATTCAATTTTCCAGGAATCTCTTTAAGATTGTATTCGGTTTATGGTCCTCTAGAAGATGAATCGAGATTAATGCCAAATCTAGTAAAATTAGCTTTAGAAAGAAAATTTCCTAGTTTTGTAAATAAAGAAGTTTCTCGCGATTTTGTATATATCTCCGATGTATGTAATGCCTTTGTCACTGCAGCTCTAAAGATAAACAAAGATTTATATGGAGAAACTTTTAATATTGGTTCAGGAAATAAAACTACAATAGAAGATCTTGCAATTATTTCAAAAAAACTTTTTAAAATTGAAAAAGATCCAGAATTTGGAAATATGCAGGAAAGAAAGTGGGATTTAACTGATTGGTATTCTAATCCCGCAAAAGCGAATGAAATATTAGAGTGGAAAGCTAGTATACCTATTGAAGAAGGTTTGAAGAAAATATCCGAATGGATGAAGTCAAATAAATATAATCGCAAAGTAAAAAAAACTAAAGAAAACTTAGAAAAACCAACCAAAAAAATTTCAGCCATAATTGCTTGTTACAAAGATGAAAAGTCCATCCCAATTATGTACAAAGAACTCTCTAGTGTTTTTAAAAAACTCAAAATAGAGTATGAAATTATTTTTGTTAATGACTGTAGTCCAGATCAATCAAAAGAATTAATTCTTAAAATTTCAAAAAATGATCCTAGAGTAGTAGGTATTAATCACTCAAGGAATTTTGGCTCTCAAATGGCTTTTGTAAGCGGCATGGAAATTGCAAAAGGTGATTCGGTTGTTCTTCTAGATGGAGATCTTCAAGACCCACCAAAAATAATAGAAAAGTTTTATGAAAAATGGGAGGAAGGATACGATGTTGTTTACGGAGTTAGGGCAAAAAGAGAAATGAAAAGAATTGTAGAATTTCAGTATAAAATGTTTTACAAAGTTTTTTCGAAATTTAGTTATCTTGATATTCCCAGAGATGCAGGAGATTTTTCACTACTAGATAAGAAAGTTGTAAAAGTAATTTTAAACTTTCAAGAGAAAGATCTTTTTTTAAGGGGAATTAGAGCATACGTTGGTTTTAATCAAGTTGGAGTAGAATATTTCAGACCAGAAAGACGTTTTGGGAAATCCACTAACAATTTTTTTAAGAACATTGATTGGGCGAAGAAAGGAATATTTTCGTTTAGCAATTCCCCGTTGGCTTTCTTAACTGCCAGTGGTTTTATTCTTCTCATAATCTCTTTTATTTTAATAATGACTTTTATAATCTTAAGAATTATTTATCCCGATATCGCGCCTGAAGGAGCAACAACAATTCTAGTAAGTATATTTACTTTTGGAGCATTAAACATTTTAGCAATAGGTATTGTTGGAGAATATATTGGAAAAATACTCATAGAAGTAAAGCAAAGGCCAAGATTAATCAGAGAATCTATAATTAGAAACGGTATTATAAAAAACGAAAAAAATATTTCATAAAGTGTGTTCTTCTTCAAAAGAAAGATACTGCCCTGTATGCAGATCAGAAACTAAAATAAAACTTTTTTTAAAAAAAAAGATAAATAAAGAAAAAATAAATTCTTTTTCTTTCTCATCAAGAAAAAATCCTGAGTTTATGAGACATCAATTAGTAAGATGCTTAAATTGCACTTTAGTTTACTCAAATTTTCCACCGACTCAATCTTCACTTAAAGATTCATATCATCAAGCAGACTTTGATAGCAAAATCGAAGCAAAAGATGCTTCCGATACTTATATAAATGCAATAAAAAGTGAAATCGCTTTCAAAAAATATAAAAATAGAGCGCTAGATATAGGAACAGGAGATGGAATATTTCTTGAAGGGCTAAAAAAAATAGGATTTCTAAAACCTGAGGGAATAGAGCCATCTATTAATGCTATAAAATCTGCTCCAAAAGAAAGACAATTAATAATAAAAAATGGAATTTTTAAAGAAGAAGACTATGCTCCTGAATCTTTTGATTTAATTACTTGTTTTATGACTTTAGAACATGTACTTGATCCATTCGAAGTATCTAAATCAGCATTCAACTTACTTAGAAAAGGAGGTGTATTTATAACGGTAACTCATAATTACGAGAGTAAAGTAAATAGAATTCTTCATACTAAATCGCCGATAATTGATATAGAACATATGCAATTATTTTCAGACAAAAGTATCAGAAAACTTATGACTAATGTTGGTTTTGAAAAAGTTGTAAATAAATCCTTTAAGAACAGATACAGGATATCATATTGGATAAGATTATTGCCCGTGCCAAATAATTTTAAGAAAGTTGCAAATAAGATTCTTTTCCTTTTCAAACTAGACGAAATGAGATTATCCTTGGGTGTAGGAAATCAAATCACAACAGCATACAAAAAGTAATCATTTAGTTTAATGTCATTTCTGTCTTTAAAAAAAAATCAATTTTTTAGATTTTTGTTCACAGGATTTTTAAATACTATTTTCGGATATTCTGTTTTTTCATTTCTTATTTTTTTCTCCCTAAATTATCAATTAGCGATTATTATCGCAACGATATTAGGAATATTGTTTAATTACCAAAGTCTAAAAAGGTTAGTTTTTAATAAAAGTAAAAATAATAGATTGCAGAGATTTTTTTTTACATCAGTTGCAATTTGCCTTCTTAATATTTATGGAACAGGTTATTTTCTAGGTTATGGGTTTAATGTTTATATAAGCTTTATAATTATTTTTATTCCATCTACTTTAATAAACTTTTTTTTAATGAAATTTTTTGTTTTTAGACTAACTTACAAAAATTGATGAATGAAAATTAACAAAATATATTTTATTTCAGTTTTTTTATTATCTTTTTTTCTTATTTTAATTAATTTTTCAGATTTTTCTCGAGGAGCTGATGAAATAATTTTTTATTCTATACCTGCAGAAGCTATTCTAGATATAAAAAGCCTAAGAGAGTTTTTAGAAGTAATAACGTATGGTTTTTTCTATGAAGATCACCTTTCTCCATTAACAAATATATTTTCACCAATTATTTTACTTTTCATTGAAAATAATTTTTTAGTAATAATTAATTTTTTCTTTTTTTTAATCGCTTTATCTTGTTTCTACTTTCTAGCATTTGAGATTACACAATCTAAAAATACAAGTATTTATTTAACCTTAATCTCTTCATCGAATGTCTACTTAAATTGGTATTTAGCTACTAGCAATAGTAGCTTTTTACTAAGTTTAATTTTACAAATTTTGACAATTTTGCTTTTTCTTAAAAAAACCTCATTTTCAAAATCTGTCTTGTTATTGATTATTGTTACCTTAGGAACCTTAACATTTGAAAATTACTTTTTAGCCTATGTTTTTTGTTCAGCGATTTGGTTCTATAAACTTTTCAATGAATCCAAATTAAACATCAAAAAGATCTTATTTTTTGTGAAACAAAACTTAGTTTTTCCTTTAATACTAACTATAGGCTCAATACCATATTTATTTTTACATTATGTAAAGTTTGGAACCTATCTCCCTTCCTCGAGATTAGAAAATTCGTTCTCAGAATCAATTACGAGCTTTTCTTTGGTAACATCAAAAATAATAAACGAAATCCTTTTTGGAATCCCTGAACTACTGATTTATAAAAAATCACTGTTTTTATTTGCGCTTGTAATCTCATTGTTTTTAATTCTTTCTCTAATTATTTTCTTTAAAAATGTTAGATATTCATTTAAAGAAAGTAATTTTCTAATCTTTATTGGATTAATATTTTGTATTTTTATAGCAGGTTTAACAGGTAGATACCATGTAGGTCTATGGTCGTTGATCTGGTTTCTACTTGTTTTGTCTTCTTATAGTATTTTCTATAAAAATTTGTATTCAAAAAAGGGTTTAAAATCTTTATATTTCTCTCTTCCCCTCATTATCTTGTTTGTCTCAAGTTTAAACTTTTATAATAGCCCTTTTATTTCAGGTCAAAAAAAAATAATTGATAGATCTTACTTTTTAGACTCAGGATTGTCTCATTTAGATAATCAAGAAAAAAAATCTGCCTTATATATTGATCTTACAAGTGATAATTCTTTTCATGAAATTAGATATATGCTCAGTAAAAGAGCTATGAATAGTAACATTCCAACTGCAAAAATTATAAATCCTATTTATGGTTCCCAACCTCTGGGTAGCTCAATAAGATGGGCTGTTTCTCCGAATCTAAATGAAAAAGAATTTAAATATCTTTTAAGTGAAGAGAAAAATATTTTTTTTATTTTTGATAATTACTTGCTTTTATATGAAAAAAAAGGAAATGAAAAAAATATAAAAATTGATAAGTGGTTTGGGTGTTACGAAAGACAACCAAGTTACAAGTATAGTTTCGATATAGAAGAGGAACAAATTAAAAAGATTAACTCAATTTTGAAAATTTTAAACATTGAAAATAATAAGTTTAAAAATCTTAGTTCAATTAAATGTTTGCCTAGTGGGTATGTAAAAATGCTTAATTTTGAGTTTAATGAATTTGATAAACAAAATTTAAAAAGTTACAAAAACCCTTGCAGGTTATATGTAAATTTTGGAAATGACTTCGCAAATTTTCTTACTTTTGTTGGATCAGAAAATCATATAGAAATTCCTAAGTACGATCTTTATCCAATTGAATTTAATTCCTTGAGTTTTCATATTAATTCTTCTGACAGAAGAAAAAAGAAATTAATTGCATTGTCCGAAGAAGAGTCAGAATCTTATTTAAAGGAAATTTGTAATTTATAAATATGCAAAATAGCAGATTGAGTTTTAGTTTCCTGAATTATTAATTCAATCTTTTAAATCCGGAATGGCAAACTGGTCCTTCCAGAAGGGAATACACATCTTTTCCGTTTTCACATTTTTGAACCAATTTTATAACCTTTTCAAAACTATCAAAATACTTATCAAGAATTTTTTCAGTATGCTGAGTGCAAACATAGATTGAATTACCAGCTAGAAACCCTTCCTTTAACATTTCTTGTGTTATCAAAGTTTTATATTCTAAAGAAAATTTATCGCCCAAAGTGAAGCCCGGTAAAGCAGAAATGCCCCAAATGTCACTCTTAATTTCATAAAATGAAAAAATTTCTTCCCATCTTTTTTTTATTTTTTTTCCTAGTTCGGTAATAACTTTCCAAGATTCCTCCTTTTCCATAACTTCAATAGTTTTTAGAGCTGCAGCAGGGCCTATTCTTTCTGTCCAAAAAGTGCTACTTATAAAACTTGATTGAGCATGCTCCATTACTTCTCTCTTTCCTATTACTGCTGTTAAGGCATAACCATTACCAATTGCTTTTCCAAAAATCGCCATATCTGGTTCAACATTGAATTTCTTATGAATACCTCCCAATGTTTCTCTAAAACCTGAGGTGCATTCATCGAAAATTAAAACAATACCGTTTTCAGTCGCAAGTTTTCTGACCTTATCGAGGAAAGCTTTATTTGGATTTTCTGATCTTGAGACTTCCATTTTTATCACGCCGATATTATTTTTTTTCACAATTTTTTTTAATTTTTCAAAGTCGTTATACTCAAAAGGAAATACTGTTGACTTTAGATCTTTTGGGACTCCAGATGTATCCAATCCTGGAAGGAGATGCTCATTTAAGTTTTTATTGTTTTCAAGATTAGCTGCCAAATACCAATCGTGCCAACCGTGATAACCACAAATTGCAATGTTATCTTTTTTTGCTGCAGACCTTGCAATTCTAACCGCAATTGCATTTGCTTCTCCTCCTGTTCTTGCGTATTTAACCATGTCAGCCCATGGGTGCATTTCTATAAGTTTTTCTGCTAAATGAACCTCTTCAGGACAATTTAAAGAACTCATATTTCCATTTTTTATTATTCTTCTTACTTCGTTATCAACTTCTTCATTTCCATAGCCCAAAATATTAGTTCCAATTGCCATAATACTTAGATCTAAATATCTTTTGTTATCTAGATCCCATATTTCACAACCTTTTGCTTTACTAAAATAGGATGGCCAAATTTCAGGAAGAAATTGCTCTGATCGTTTTGATAAAAGCATATTGCCACCTGGAATGATAGTTTTTGCTTTATCCCATAATTTTTGACCTTTTAGCTTTTTCATATATGTTTATTTTTTATTTAAAATGGATTTCATAATCGTTTCAGCAAAATCCCAATCTTCTTCCTCATCAATATCTATGCCTTTAATTTTATCAAGAATTAGCCCAATATAATTCGCATCTATACTATTCAAATCATAATTTAAAATATGGTTAACATGATAGAAAACAAATGCTCCTGCATCATAATATTTTTTTTTAAGATCTTGAGAACGTATTTCGCATAATCCTGGATTTACAGGCGTCAATGAATTATCAAATTCATTTTTATCAAAAGCCCATTCTATAGGGGCTGGATAACTAGAAATTCCAATTACTGGCTTATCATTGTTTTCTTTGTTCAAAAGTTTATTTGCTTTTATATAATCTGAACTTTCTATAAAAGGTGTGCATGGCATAACCGCTGCGACTTCTTCAAAATAGATTTCTCTTAATCTGTATTGCTCTAATGTCCATTTAAGAACAGGCATAATTGGAGTATGATCATCTGCTAAAGAAGAATCTCTTAAAAAGTCTACCTCTAGACCTAAGTCAGAAACTAATTCAGCTATTTCGCTTGAATCAGTTGAAACATGAATTGTATGAAATAGTCCAGACTCCTTTAAAGCCCTTATAGGATAAGAAATCATGGGCTTTCCACAAAATTTCTTGATATTTTTTTTTAATATTCTGTTTGAGCCTCCTCTTGCTGGAATGATAGCTAATCTTTTCATCGATTTTTAAAGATTCACAATGTTAATATTGAAATTAATTTTTGATCATTTCCCATGAAAGCGGCGTACCTGCCTCCACAGATTTAGTTGAAACTTTTCCTAAAATATCTTTAAGGTATCTAGGGTGCAATCCAGCATCTGGTCTAATGCTCTTAATATTTGAGTCTGAAAATTTTTCACCCTTCTTTACGTCGGTGCTGATAAATAAGGACCTTCTATAACGTAAACTCGAAAGTTCCTGTCTTGTCGGTCCTATAGCATTATTTTTGATCGCATCTTGAGCAGCATAGCATTCGTTTACAAGTGCTTTCATTTCATTTGGTTCAAGAGAAAATTCTGAATCAATTCCTCTTCTAGATCTCTTAAGAGTCATATGTTTTTCTATTATTGAAGCGCCTTTAACAACCGCAGCTATAGACGAACCTATGCCTTTAGTATGATCTGAAAAACCAACTTCACATTTAAATTTATTTCTAAGAATTTCAATACTACCCAAATTTGATCCTTTTGGTAAAGCAGGATAATTTGAAGTACATTTAAGTAAAGCAAAATTTTTACAATTACTTGCCTTAATTACATTAACGGCTTCAGAAATTTCAGCTAAGGTTGCCATACCAGTAGACATGATGATTGGTTTTCCCGTTGAAGCAATATATTTTATTAAGTTTACGTCAGTAATTTCTGATGAAGCTATTTTATAAGCAGGAACATTTAACTTTTCTAAAAGATCAACGGCAGTATTATCAAACGGGGAACTAAAACAATGAATCCCTTTATTTCGAGCATGTTTAAATATTTCTTTATGCCATTCCCATGGCAAAGATCCTTTTTTATAAAGATCGTAAAGATATTTTCCATACCATAAACTATTTTTATCTTGTATTTTAAAAATTTTCTTATTGGATTTCATTGTCAAAGTATTAGCTGTATAGGTTTGTAATTTAAGAGCGTTTGCTCCTGAATCAGCCGCTGCATCTACTATTTTTAAAGCTTTTTCTAAAGAACCATTATGATTAGCTGACATTTCTGCAATGATATATGGCCTGTGTGATTGTGAAATTTTTTTATTTTTTATCTTTAACATCAATTTAATTATAGCTTTTAATATTCAAAAAAATCTATGATTTAAAAAGACCAAAAATTCAATATTTTGATAGATGTATAGTTTAGCCTTTTATATATAATTTATAGATGCAGGTAATTTTTAGAGTTGATTCATCAAAAAATATTGGAAGTGGCCACGTCATCCGATGTTTGAGGATTGCAAATAAGCTAAGAGATAAAAGTGCTGATTGTAGCTTTATATGTAAAGAGCTTTCGGGAAGCCTTATAAAATTAATCAAGGATCAAGGCTTTAAAGTATTCTTGCTTTCTCAAGAAATTAAAATGCCTAATAAAAATTCTTCAATTATTGTAGATAAACTATTTAATTGGAAAACCGATGCTTTACAAACTGCTGAAATTCTCAAAAATTTACAAACGAATACGCTCATAGTCGATCACTATGGCATCGATAAAAAATGGGAAGATTATCAAAAGCCATATTGTAAAAAGATAATGGCTATCGACGATCTTGATAATAGAAAACATTCAGTTGATATTATTCTTGATCAAAATTTATTTCCAAATATTCAAAAAAGATATCTAAAAAATTCAAATAAAAATTGTAGAAAGTTTATTGGCCTAGAGTATGCCTTTTTAGATCCAAATTTTATAAAAAAAAGAAAGTTTATTAGAAGACAGAAAAAGGAAGTCTCAAAAATATTTATATATTTAGGAAATACAGGCTCGAGTAATATTTTAAGGAGAATCTTGAAAGTGTTCATAGATAACTCTTTAAATAAATTTAAGATAGAGGTTATTTTTACCGGAGACGCCGAAGAAAAAAATAAAATAATAAATTTATCTAGAAATCATAAGTTTATAAAAATCTTAGATACTCAACCTAATCTTGCGGATATTATGTCCTCTGCGGATTTATCAATTGGGGCGGGAGGTTTAACTACTTGGGAAAGAATATACCTAGGACTTCCATCTGCAGTGATAACTGTTGCGGATAACCAAAAAGAGTGCAGTGAATATTTAAATAGTCTGGGTCTAATATGGTTAATAGGACATCATGATCAGATAGATGATAATAAAATAACAGACGACATAAAAAAAATACTTTCTTCAGAAAATCTTATTGATTTTTCTAAAAGGTGCCTTTCAGTAAACGTTGGAACAAAGTCAAGTGAAGTTATAAATGAAATTTTAGTTTGAAAATGATTGAATTCAAAAGAGTACGCGAATCTGATTTAGAAATAATTATGAATTGGAGATCAAGTAGAAAGATTTCTAAATATTTAATTACTGAAGTTTCAAGAGATATGGATCAGCAAAAAAAATGGTTCGATGAAAAGGTTAGAAATAAATTTCCTCCAGAACACTGGGTAATATTCTTAAATAAAATTCCTATAGGATTTATTTCTATGGAAAACTATATAGAAAAAGTAAAAACTTCTTGGGGATATTACATAGGTGAAAAAAAATACTGGCACATCGGTGGTTTAATATCAGCATATTTTTATAATTATATTTTTTTTAAAAGGGATAAACATTTAAAAAAAATAACAGGTCATTATTTTTCTGATCACTTTAAGATAAGAAAACTCCATCAATTTTATGGTTGCATAGAAACTGAAGTTTTATCCAATCATGTAGAAAAGGACGGTGTCATGCATGATATTATTCTAATGGAAATGCGAAAAGATGTATGGCTAAGCAAACAAGATAAATTTAAAAGCTACATAGCTGACTTCGAAGAGTAAATTTTTAATGAAAGTAAAAATAAAAGATATAGCTTATTTTTTCCCAAAATCAAGTGAGACTAATGATGTTTTAAAAAAAGAAAATCCTGATTGGGATATGGATAAAATTACAGAAAAAACTGGAATTAAAAAGAGGTTCATATCTGAACCTGATCAAACAGCACTTGACTTGGGATTTTCTGCAGGGAATTTAATTCTTCAAAAGCATAATAATTTAGTTAAAGAAATTGATCTTTTAATTTTTATAACTCAATCTCCAGATTATATCCTGCCTACTAGTGCATGTATCATTCAGGATAATTTGAATTTATCTAATGATTGTATGGCATTCGATATCAATCAGGGTTGTTCGGGTTTTGTGTATGGACTAAGCGTAGCTGGTTCTTTAATAGAGTCAAAAATTGCTTCTAAAGCTTTGGTGATTTGTGCTGATTCATACACTAAATATATAAAAAAGGATGATAGAACAAATAGACCTATTTTCAGTGATGCAGGGGCTGCAACATTATTAGTTAGTAGTTATAAAGACAACATTAGTTCTTTTGTTAATGGAACAGATGGTTCTGGTTTTGAAAGTTTAATTGTTAAGCAAGGCGGCGCAAGGGACCTTAAAAAAAATAGAAAAAAAATTCTAGAAATGAATGGCAGTGAGGTATTTCTTTTTACAATGAAAAGAATCCCTGCAGCCATAAAAGAATTACTTTCAAATGAAAAAATATCTATAGAAGATATAGATTTATTTATTTTCCATCAAGCTAGTAGATTAGTAATAGAGAATTTAACAAAATCTTTAAAAATTGATCCTTTGAAAGTATTCAAAAACTTCGAAGATAAAGGAAATACTGTTTCTGCAACAATACCTATTGCTCTAAAAGATGCAAATGAGCAAGGTCTTTTAAAAAAAGATAATAAAGTTTTGATAGCGGGATTTGGAGTCGGTTTGTCTTGGGGAGCAACAATTTTAAATTGGGATGTGATTTAAAATGATTGTTCTTACAGGAGCTTCTGGAGGAATTGGAAGTTTAATTTTAGAAGACCTCTCGAAAATTGATCAAGTTATAGCTATTGGAAACAGCAGATTGCCTGAAACAAAAAAATTATCAAATGTAACTTCATATCAAATTGATCTCTCTAGTGAGAAAGAAATTGATAGCTTTCTAAAAAAAGTAGAGTCAAAAATGTCTAGAATAACTTTGATTCATGCTGCCGCTGTTTCTATAGATAAGCTAGCAGCAGATCTAACTTCATCTGAATGGAATACAGTTCTAGATATTAATTTAAAATCAAGCTTTTTGATGTCAAAAAAGCTTCTTAGAAAAATGATCAGCGAAAAATGGGGAAGAATAATTCATATATCTTCAATTGTTGGAAATAATGGAACAAATGGAACTATCGCTTATTCAACTTCAAAAACAGGTTTAGTTGGCATGTCAAGAGTATTATCAAAAGAATATGGAAGATTTGGAATTACCTCAAATATTTTAATTCCAGGTTATTTAAATACTGGATTGATAAGCTCCTTATCAAAAGAAGCTAAGAGTAAAATTTTAAAAAAAATTCCCTCAAATAAATTTGGTGATCCTGTAAATATAGTAAATGCTGTGGAGTTCTTAATAAAATCTGATTATGTAAATGGTGCTTCGATTAATATAGACGGGGGATACTAATTTTTTAAATTAAAAATGGAAAAGATAATTTTTGAGAATATCCAAAATGACCCTATCGAGCTAATTACTCTACCTAATGTATTCAAACCAAATACAACTACAAAATTGCTTATAAAGTCTGTCCTATCTGTAGTTAAGACAAAAAAGAAAATATTGGATTTAGGTTGTGGAACAGGAGCTGTTGGAATATCTCTCTTCAGAGAAGGTGTCTCTAAGAATAAGATATACGCATCTGATTTAAGCAAAGAAGCAACAGAATGTTGTAAGGAAAATACAAAATTTTATAATTTTGATTCAGACATAAGAACTGGGTCTCTGTTCGACCCATGGCTTGAAGAAAAATTTGATGTGATAGTTGACGATATTTCAGCTATCTCAGAAGATGTAGCAAACATTTCTCCATGGTTTCCTGGCGTTCCTTGTAGAACTGGGAAAGACGGTATCAATTTGGTTTCACAAATTATTATCAATTCTTCTGAGCATTTAAATGGAGATAATAGTTTATTCTTCTTTCCAGTTCTCTCTCTTTCAAATACAGATGAAATTTTATCAATTGCTAATGAAAAATTTAATTACGTTGAACTTATAAAAAAAGAATCTTGGCCATTACCAGAAGAATTAATTCCTCACATGGACTTTCTTGAAAGGCTTTCAAAAAATGGAGCTATTAAATATGAAAAAAAATTTGGAATGGTAATCTGTTACACTGAAGTTTATTGCGCAAGTAATGAAAGTTTTATCAAGTGAGGGGTAGTGATGTCTAAATTAAATGAAGAAGAACTTATTAAATTAATTGAAGAAGCACTAGAAATAAAATCGGGCTCTGTAAATATAGAGTCTTCTTCCGAAGATTTTGAGGAATGGGATTCCCTAGGGCATTTAAATATATTGGTTTCTTTAGATAATAAATGTGATGGTGATGCTTCAGAAATAGGAGAGCTTGCGACAGCTTCTTCTATTAAAGATCTTATAGATATACTTAAGGCTAACTCTCTTTTAGATTAAAATTTTAATAAATTTGTTTAAAAGAGATGTAAATGCAAAGTGAAAATAAATATCAATTTGTCATTTTGGGCCTTGGCTCTATAGGAAAAAGGCATGCAGAATTTTTGAGTTCTTATAATGGTCATTTAATTTGTATTGATCCAAATGAAGAATCAAGGAACTGGTGTATTTCAAATTTAAAAAGTTCCACTAAAGTATTTTCTAAAATTGAAGACGCAAAAAGTTTAATTTCTGAATCAACTCAAAAAAAAATAGGTGTAATTTCAAATTGGGGCAATCTCCATTTTCAATCTGCGGTTGATTTAATTAATTTAGGCGTAACTAATCTTTATATTGAAAAACCAATTGTAAATTCTTTAAAGGCTTTAGATTATCTTAAAAATTTAGATTCAAAAATAAAGATAATAGGTGGATTTCAAAATAGATATACAGATATTGATAAACAAATAAAAGAAATTTCTTCGAGCAAATTAGGAGGAAATCCTTCTATGATTTCTGTCAATGGTGGCGCTGCAGGAATTGTTACTAATGGAATTCATTATCTTGACTTGGCAATTTCTATATTTAATTCTTCCCCAAAATCTGTTTTCAGTAATCTTTTTTCTTCAAGTATCAATCCTAGATCTAGTGATTTAGATTTTTGGGAAGGCACAGCTTACTTTAATTTTACCCAAAAAAGATCGCTCATCATAAACTTTACAAACTTATCAAGTGTTAGACAAACAACGGAAATTTTTTGTCCCAATGGAAAAATAAAAATAAATGAAGATATGAGTCTGAGTATTTTTGAAAGAGATCAAAAAGAAATCGAAGCTGATAAAAGAATCACTCGCTTAGGAGTTGCAAAACAAAATAATGAAATTCGACTTAAGCCAAATATTGAAAATTTATATACACGGATTTTTGAACCTTTTTTTGATGTTAATTCTTTAATCGATATTGAGAGAGAATTGGTTGCAACTAAAGGAATAATATATGCATTAGCCTCAAATAAAATGAATAAAATTCTTTTTCTTGATGATGACTTGAATGATGAACTCTATAAATTTGAGTGGAAAATATCATGAAAAAACCAAAATTGGCAATTATTGGAACTGGGAATATCGCTCATTTTCACTGTGAGGCTTTTAAAAAAGCTGGATTTATAATTTCTCATGGTGCGGCTTCTTATAATTCAAAAAACGTAGAAAGTTTCTGTAAAAAGCATGAAATAAAAAAAATTTATTCCGATCCAGTAGGTATTTTAAAAGATAGTTCTGAATGGGATGCAATCCTTTTATCTCCGCCTACAAAATACAATATTGATTATATTGAGGAGATTTTTTCAATAAATAAGCCTGCTTTAATTGAAAAACCGGTAGCTACAAACCCTCAATATTTATCAAAATTTAAAAAAAATTCTCATAATAATATTAGAGTTGCTTATAACAGAAGATTTTATGCTACAACTCAGAGAGCTAAAAATTTTATAGAGAAGGAAGGATTCATTAATGCAAGAATGGAACTTCCTGAAATAGTAAATACAAGCGAGGGCTATGAAAGTGTTCTTTTAAATTCAGCTCACGGTATTGATTTATTAAATTATTTATTTCCTTCTTTAAAAATTTTAAAAAATATACATTTTGAAAACGATCAAGGAAGAATGGTTATTTTTAAAGCAAAAAATGGAATTATAAACTTAACTATGAACTGGAATTCTTCTTCAAATTTTATTTTACATTTAGAAGCTGAAACATTAAGACTTGAAATGAAACCATTCGAACAATGTAATATTTTTAAAGGCATGGAAGTTATAGAGCCAACAAAAAAATTACCATTAAGAAGATATATCCCAAAAAAAATTGAATCAGTTAGTTCATTTCCTACACAAGATAATCTTTTAAAGCCGGGCTTTTATGAGCAAGCTATGGAAATAAAAAGTTTGTTAGAGGGTGAAAAACCTAAAATATCAGCATCTTTATATGACGCATATATCACCCAAAAAATTCTTAATAATATTTTAGTTTAAAAAATATATTTTATATATTTACCAGTTCCTAGGATCTATTAAATTTTCATCATTAGAAGATAAAAAATTAATTTCTTCATCTAGATTCGCTGATAGTGAATTTAATATTTGATTTAATTGTAAAAGAGAATCAATTCCGACAATGACTTTATCAATTTCTTTGTGCATAAAAATATAAGAAAGACATAGTTCCATGACAGAAATATTTTTGTTTTTAACAAAATTTTTTATTTGATCAAAGTTGCTCTTAAATTCTTTGAATTTATTTATCAAGACATCATCTTGATTTAAAAGAAGTCCTTGAAGGAAAATTGATCTAACCTGTATCTCTATCTTCATCTGAGATAATATTTTAGTCCATCCAGAAGTAATCAATCTTTGGTCAAATATATTTAAAGGCGATTGCACTATATCCAAATTAAATTTATTAAGGAGCTCTTCTAAAATATTAGGGGAATAAATTGAAATTCCTATTTTACTTATTTTTCCTTGTTTTTTTAAAATCATTAGTTGATCGTATATTTCATTACCACTCTTACCCAATAAAACATCAGGATTATGAATTAAAAGTCCATATATTTTCTTTTGACCCAGAAGATTCAAAGAAAAGTTAATCTTGTTATTTATAAAATCATTTACATCAAGAAGCTTTTCTGGAGGGAGATATATTTTGGAAGTTATTTCTAATCCACTTAAATCTATTTTTCCTAAAATTTCTTCACTTTTTTCATAGGAAGAAGCTGTATCAATTGAATAAATTCCTTCTGATTTAATTTTTAAAAATATTTTTTTTGCTTCAGCAAATGAAATTTGACCTAGTTTATTAGCTATACCATATTTCATGCCGAATTGAGCAGTTCCTAAAGACAATTTGTTTATTCTTTTCATGAGAAAAGACTAAAATAAAGATTGAAAACCTAATGGTGACTTTATTATTTTAACAATTTCTTCTTGTTCTTCCTTTCTTAAAGACGGAAAAATAGGAATGCTAATTGCTTCTGAAAAATAAGATTCAGATTCTGGAAAATCTTTTTTATTAAAACCCATATTTGAATAAAAAGGATGCCTATAAATAGGTATGTAATGAAGGTTAACTAATAATCCTGAATTCCTAAGTTTTTCAAAAAAATCTCTATGATTTATTTCTGAGATTTCATTTTTTATTCTAATAATATATAAGTGATAGGAAGTATAAGAATGATCAGCTTGAAATGGTAGAGAAAGCCAGTTTATTTTTTTTAACCTCTTATCATAAATATTTGCAATTTCATGTCTTCGTTTTATAAATTCATCGATCCTTTTTAACTGACTCAAACCCAAAGCTGCGTAAATGTCAGTCATTCTATAATTGAAACCTAAATCTACTTGTTCATAGTGCCATAAGCCTTTTTCTTTTTGTGTCATTTCATTTTTGTTTCTTATAATTCCATGACTTCTAAACTTTGCCATATCATTTGCAATTTTTTCATCATTAGTTAGAGCAATTCCTCCCTCACCAGTGGTAATTATCTTTACAGGATGAAAACTAAAAACTGTAATGTCACTAAAATTACAACTTCCAACTGGTTGATCTTTATATTTGCCTCCAATGGCATGAGAGGCATCTTCAATAATTTTAAAACCATATTTATCACTCAACTTTTTTATTTCTTCCATTTCGCAAGATTGTCCAGCTAAATGAACTGGAATGACAACTTTAGGCAAAGTATTATTTCTTTTTGCATCTTTTAACTTCATCTCTAAACAATCAATAGACATGTTGTAAGTATTTTTATCAATATCAACAAAATCTACTTTTGCACCGCAATAAATTGCACAGTTGGAACTGGCCACAAACGAAATAGGAGATGTCCAAACCACATCTCCTCTTCCAACTCCTAAAGCTAAACATGCAATGTGTAAAGCGCTAGTCGCACTATTTACAGCAACTCCATAATTTGCAGAGGTGTATTTTGCAACAGCTTTTTCGAATTCTGGAACGACAGGGCCCTGAGTTATAAAGTCTGACTTTAGTACTTCAATAACTGCCTCTATATCTTCTTCGTTTATATTTTGTCTTCCATAGGGGATCATAATGTAGTGCTTATTTAGATCTTTCTTTTTTTAATTTATTTATGCTCTCTTCTATCGTATCTATAGGTTCATTATAATATTTTTTAAATTTTTTATTACTTAAACTCATATCTTTTGGCCTTAAAACTAAGTCTTTTCTTTCCTCAATTGAAGTTGGTATTATTAAATTTAGATCAAAATTAAAAGTTCTAGCTATTTTTTTTCCAAAATCTAATTTGGAAATTCTTTCATTCGATGAAAGATTGAAAACTCCTCTTAAATTTTTAAACAACAAAAAATTTGAAAAATTTATTAAATCTTTCATGTATAAAGGCGAAAAAAATACATCTTCAAAAAGAAAAATTTCTTTTTTATTTGATAAATTATCAAAAATTAAATCACTAAAAGATTTTCTATTTTTTGGACCCCATCCATAAAAATTTGATCTTATTATTAATGACTTATCATTATTTTTTAATACCTCCTCTTCCGCCAGAGCTTTAGTTTTTGCATAGTTATTTAAGGGGAAAATGGCATCTTCTTCTGAATAATTTGCTTTCTTTCCGTCAAACAAGTGATCCGTAGATATATGAATAAATTTAATTCCATTATTTTTACTAATTTTTGAAATTTTTTTTGGCAAATTAACGTTTGCTTCATAAGCAAGTTGATAATTATTTTCACATTTTTCTATATCAGTAATTCCAGCAGAATTAATAATAATCGATGGTTTAAATGTATTTATGAGATTTTCTATTTCTTCCATAGAGGAAGAATTAACAGAATATTTTTTTACTTTATTTAAATCCGAATTTGCATTGTGAGTAACAATAGCAACATTGTCATTATTCAAAACTTGGCTGTTTGCCCAACTTGAGCCTAAGAGACCAGAACCGCCAAATATTAAGTAACTTGATGGCATTTATTAAAAAGAACCTAAATTATTTTTATTATTTTTTATCCATGCTTTGAGAGTTTTTATTTCCATCCAATCTGAGTTGCTATCAGATGAATAGATGAAATTTTCCGGAACTTTTTTCCCTCTTTTTATTCTTCTCTTGTCTTTATGCCAGTCATTTATCATTGGCAAAATTTTATAAAAAGTCTTGTATTCGTATGTAAAAGGAGAATCTTCTATCCCTATCATCTGTTCATGTATTTTTTCCCCTGGTCTAATTCCTATAATTTTAATTTTGGATTTGGGGTTAATTGCTTTTGCTAAATCTAAAATTTTCATAGATGGAATTTTTTTTACATAAATTTCTCCACCTTTCATATCTTCAAATGCAGTCCATACTAGGTTTACTCCTTCTTCAAGAGTGATCATAAACCTTGTCATTCTTTTATCGGTGATTGGAATAAAATCAGAATTTTTCCTTGAAATAAAAAAAGGAATTACTGATCCTCTTGAACCCATTACGTTACCATATCTAACGACTGCAAAAGTTGTATCATAGGATTTAGAAATAGAATTAGCTGAAACAAATAATTTATCAGAAGCAAGCTTAGTTGCGCCATATAAATTTATTGGATTACAAGCTTTGTCAGTAGACAGGGCTACAACTTTTTTAATGTTTGATTCAATTGCGCAATCGATAACGTTCATTGCCCCATTGATATTAGTTTTTATACATTCAAAAGGATTATATTCTGCAGTTGGGACTATTTTAGTAGCTGCAGCATGAACTACTAAATCAATGCCGTCCATAGCCCTATATAATCTATCCTTGTCTCTTACATCTCCTATAATGAATTCAATTCTTTTTTCGTCATCATAATCCTGAGCCATATCCCATTGTTTCATTTCGTCTCTGGAAAAAATAACTATTCTCTTTGGAGAAAACTTTTCTAATGTCATTTTTACAAACTTCTTTCCAAAGGAGCCAGTTCCTCCTGTTATTAAAATATTGCAGTTTTTATTCATGGAATTATTTATTAAAAACTTCGGAAGGACTTCCAATCTTGGTAATTTCTCCCTCATGTAATTTTATTATTAAATCACAATTTACTAGAGAACTTTCTTTATGAGAAATTATTATTTTAGTATATTCTCTTCCGAGACTTGTTATCTCGTTATTTATTTCTTGTTCTGTTTGAGCATCTAAAGAACTAGTAGACTCATCTAAAAATAATATTTTTTTTTCTTTATAAAATGCTCTTGCAAGAGCAACTCTCTGCCTCTGTCCCCCTGATAATCTTGAACCCTCATCGCCAAAAGATGTCTCCACGCCATTAGGTAAGTTTTTAACGAAAACATCGAGTTTCGCTTTTTCAAGAGATTCTTGGAGTTTTTTTTCGTCTACGTTTTCTTCTCCTAAAGCAATGTTAGATTTTAAAGAATCATCAATCAAGAAAACATCTTGCGGCAAATATGCTATTGAATTTCTCCATAAATCAATAATATCTTTTAAGGGTTTGTCGTTAATAAAAATTAATCCACTTTTGGGGGTTAAAAGCCCTAACATTAAATCAATTAAAGTCGTCTTTCCTGAACCCGATTTTCCTACTATTCCTACGGAAAGGCCAGAATCTATTGAAATATTGATATTTTTTAAAATATTTATTTCATTATTTAAATAAGAAAATGACAGTTCCTCAATTCTAATGTTTTCAAACTCTAAACCTTCGACCTTTTCAAAATTTTTAGAACTTTTTATATTTTTGTATTTGTAAAAATCTTCATACAAAATATCTACTGTATTTAAATTATATTTAATTATTGATAAGCTGCTAGAAAAACTACTTATCAGAGGAATCAACCTTAATCCTGCAAAAACAAAAACAACAATGGTTGCAAATAATTCTTCTATGTTTTGATTTAAAAAAATAGAAGATGAAACTAAAATAACTATAAAAGTTATAAAAATAAACTCTATTATATATTTTGGCGCTTGAGAAATAATTCCTCCCCTGACTCTTTGGATTTTGTAATCTAAAGCGTTCTTCTCTAAATTTTCATAAAAAAATCTTTCTTTTTTTAAAATTCTTATTTCTTTCAATCCACTCATAGCCTCTTTTAAAACTTTAATAATTTTATTATTGGCTTTGTTTGCCTTTTCTCCACTAGAAGCAAGTATGGATTGAAAAAATAGATTATAAAGAACTACGAAAGAAATCAATAAGCTTGAAATTACAAAAAAAGCATAAGTGTTTTGATAAGCTAAAAACGCAAAAATTAAAAGAACTAAAATAAAATCTGATAAAAGTCTTAAAATGTAATAAAGAGTATTACCTGCATAATAAGAAGCTGCTGTTCCAATTTTAAATACATACTCAGAATTCTGTTTATTTAAGAAATCCTCAAACGGAAGATTCTGGAACAAACTCATAAGTCTTGTTCTAATTTTAAAAGTTTGAGTTTCAGAAAAATCTAAAATCAAGTAACTAATTATCAAGGATGCCAATAGTTTAAATAAAAAAATTAAAAATAAAATTAAGCTTAAAAGTACTATCAGATCATCGCCTTTAATTCCGAAGTCGAAAAAAAACTCCTCTCCTCTTCCTAGTAATAAAGAAACGTATGGTCCTATGAATGCTAAAGCTGAAATATCAATTAAAGATAAAAATAAAAAAGAAAAAATTAAAAAAGGTAGCTTTCTTCTATCACTTCTAAGCAGAAAAAGAATTTTAAAAGCTAATTCTTTATAAAAGTTCATATTAACGATTTAGGATTATTTAAAAATCCAAGGGCGCTTTAAAGAAAAATTTTCTCGATAACCTAATTTTTTAAGCAAGTATGCAAGTAAAAAGAATATAGAAAAGAAAATAAACCCTGAAGAAACAACTATTTGAGTTCTTTTTGGAGAGAATCTTTTTTCAGGAGCTACCGGAGGATCTAGAACTCTAAAAACGTATTGTTCTCTGGCTTTTGCATTCATAATAATTTTTATCTGCTGTTGTTTTAAATTCACTAAACTACTATTACCTTCTCTTAAATTATTCTCTGATAATAATTTGTCTAAATAAGAAATTGTTTTTTCTGCTTCTATCAAGTCAACCTCTCGGAGATAGTCATTTAAACTTTTGACCAATTTTTCAGTCCACTCTTTTGCTACTTCTGGAGAAAAGTGTTTTATTTTAAGAGTTACAAATCCCGTCTTGACATCTGTAGATAGGCTCATTCTATCTACGAAAGCTTTATATGCCTCTTGATCAGAAGGCATTGAATTATCGCCTAATGTCCACTTTTTATTTTTTATATCGTAGACGTCAGGATTTATAATTACTTCATTTTTGTCTTTGTCCCATCCTTCAGCAGCCATGAGATTTACAAGTATTTTCTCTTCTTTGATAAAGTCTGTTATGAATTTTCTAGACTTTAGTATTTCTATTCCTTCCGCACCCAAATTTCTTGTACCTGTTGAAGAAGTGATTCCTGCAATTGCAGCTAGTCCTGAATTATTCAATATTCCAGATAACCCCGTTGAAGATTGAGAGTTAGCGGCTAAAGTAGTTTGAGATTCATAAATAGAGGTAATTGAAAGAGTATAAGCCGCAGTGATTAAAGAAAGTAAAAACGGTATCAAAAATACAATTTTTTTATAGTCGAATAGTAAAGAATAAAATTCCGACAGAGTATTTCTCAAAGAATCATTCTCTTCTTGATTTCTTTCTATTAAGTCATTCATTTTTTTGGTACCCGGGGCCGGACTTGAACCGGCACGAAGTCGCCTTCGAGGGATTTTAAGTCCCTTGTGTCTACCAATTCCACCACCCGGGCAAATTAATAGAAATTATTTTACTTTATTTTGCCTAACATAAAAATAAATGGAGGCTGAGGTCGGAATCGAACCGGCGTGGACGGATTTGCAGTCCGCTGCATAACCACTCTGCCACTCAGCCTAAAGAATTAAATTGTATCCCGTTAGATTGCCTAATACTAACAAAGTTGATCTAAAATCAATTAGTTTTTGGCTAATGATTTCCATAATTTTAAATAATTAAAAAAGGACAATAGAGAGAGAAAAGCTGAAAAAAATAGAATTAATAAGGAGAAATTAAAAAAATTTTGACTAAATAATGGATAAATCAGCAACATTGATAAAGATAACATTTGTAAAAAAGTTTTAGCCTTTCCGTATTTATCTGGTGTTATTTTAGAAACTTCTAATCCCTTAGATACTAAAAAAAGTCTTATTGAACTAATTGTTATTTCTCTGAGAATTATTATCAACGTCAAAATAGACAGATAAAAATTGGAGGTAAAAAAAATAAAGAATATCAAAATTGAAGATACTAGTACTTTATCGGCCAACAAATCTAAAAGGGATCCTAAATTTGAAGTTAAATTATATTTCCTTGCTAAAAAACCGTCCAAAAAATCAGACCAAGCTGCTGCCGAAAATAAAAAAAAAGAAGAAAGATAATATTCAAACAAAAATAAAATAATAACTGGTACGAAAGCAGTCATTCTAAATATTGAAAGCAAATTAGGTGTCATAAAGCCATTATAAACCCTGAACTAGTTCAAGTGTTTTCGAATTAAGATTGCTTTTTTTGTTCCTACTCCATCCACCTTTAGAAGATCATTTATTTCTGCATCTTTCAAGCGCTTCATTCCGCCAAAATGTCTTATTAACTCTTTTTTCAAGCTCTCTCCAATAGAAGGAATTTTGTCTAAATCTGAGCTAATTAAAGTTTTAGTTCTTCTCGCCTTGTGCTTTGTTAGAGCAAATCTATGAGATTCATTTCTCATGAATTGGATTAGCCTAGAAATATCTTTCATTTTTTCTAGTTCAATTTCTTTCTTAGGAAAATCTATATGTAGCTTGTCGTACTTTTCTTTTCTATTTTCACCTTTAGATACTGAAATTAATTTTATTGTTTTTATATTTTTATTTTCTAATTCTTTTCTAACTTTATTTAATTGGCCCCTTCCTCCATCTATCAAAATAAGATTAGGAAATGGCAAAGACCTTTTTTTCAAACTAGCAATTCTTCTTGTAATAGCTTCGACTAAAGCTAAATAATCGTCATTTTTGTCCATTTTAATATTCATACTTCTGTATTCTTTTTTTTCTGGACCTTTATCGGAAAAGACAATACAAGAAGCAGTTACATTACTTCCTGAAATATGGCTAATATCGAATGCTTCGATTTTGTCTAAAGATTCTAAATCTAATCTTTTTTTTAAGTTTTCAAATGAAGGTCTTATCCAATCAAAAAAATCTTTTCTTTTTAACCGATCAGAACTCTGAGATTTAGCTATTTCAAGTAAAAATTTATTTTTATTATCTATTTTGATGAAATTTATATTTTTATCTATGTCTTTAAAATTTTTAACAATCTCTGAAGAAATCTTGAAATTGGTAAGGAGATTAATTTCTTTTTCTGGAGATTCAAAGTAGTAAGATGCAATAAACTTCTCTATTAAATCTTCGTTCGTAAACAGATTTTTTGTTTCAGGAAAAAAGTTTTTAGTTGCGCTTATCCATCCATCTCTTATTTGAACCAAGCTCAAGCAAGTACTAAAGGAATCTGAACTTATTGCAATTACATCAACATCTTCATACAAAGTAAGGATACTTTGATTTTTTTGAGTATCTCTGATTGCATTTATCTTATCCCTATAAAGTCTTGCTCGCTCGTAGTCTTGAAGATTAGAATAGTTATCCATTTTTTTATAAAAATCTTCTAAAATTAATTTATTTTTACCATTAAGAAAATTTTCAGCTTCCCTCACATTTTGTTTATATTCTTTTTCAGAAATCAAACCCACGCATGGGGCAGAGCATTTTCCAATTTGATACTCTATACAAGGTCTTGATCTGTTTCTAAAATTTACATCCTTACAATTTCTTATTTGAAAAACTTTTTGAATTATTTCAATGTTTTTTCTCATTGCATTAACATTTGCATAAGGCCCAAATGAAACACCTTCTTTTTGTTTTTTTCTTGAAACATAGATTTCTGGAAATTCCTTATTAGAAGATATATGAATCATCGGGTAGGACTTATCATCTCTGAACTGAACATTAAAAGGAGGTTTTCTTTTTCTTATTAAACTTTG
>CEQL01025368.1_pt1 | contig 42776 bp, 36 predicted proteins | sample 356281 | NCBI WGS metagenome assembly CEQL01 (sample SAMEA2621203, study PRJEB7988) | marine metagenome | biome: marine biome (ENVO:00000447); feature: surface water layer (ENVO:00002042); material: "saline water (ENVO:00002010), including plankton (ENVO:xxxxxxxx)" | depth 5 m
TTCATCAGGAGTTTCAACTTTGACTTCAGAAGAAGTTTCAGTTTCGGCTTCATCAGGAGTTTCAACTTTGACTTCAGCAGAGGCTTCAGTTTCGGCTTCAACAGGAGTTTCCGGATTGTTTTCAAGAGAAGTTTCAGTTTGGTCGTCACTGGGAGTTTCAGCATCGACTTCAGATGGAACTTCTTCTTTGTTTTTACCTTCTTCAAGTAATTCTTTTGCTATTTTTTTAGAATTTTCATCATTTTTCTGTAAATCATTTACTAATTTATCGATAATTCCATTTATTTTAGCTTCTTCACTATCGGAAGAAGAGTTATCTTTCTCTTCGTCTTCTTTTTTATCATCACTAACAGGTAATTGCTCACCGGCATTATCATCAGATGATATGGCGTCGCCTTCATTAGGCGCACTGTTTTCATCTGTTGTCTTGTCTTTATCTTCAATAGATGTTTCACTTTCGCCTTCCACTGTTGGTTGGTCTTCAGTTTTTACTTCTTCAACGTCCAATTTAATATCTTCTTCCTCTACAGCTGGTGCGTCTTCAAGTTTTACTTCTTCGCTTTGGTTATCAGCTACAGGGGTATCCTCAGATTTTATTTCTTCTACTTCAAGTTTGACTTCATCATCGTTGTTTTCTTTTCCATCAGAGGTTTCCTTTGATTCTTCTACATTAACCGATTCACTTGTAACTTTTTCGGGGTCACTTGCTAATAATTCCTCAGTTGTAGGAGATAGAGATGGGTCATCTGTTGCTGAAGAAACCTGTTCTGGTTCTTTTGATTCGGCTTCATCTTTTCCACCAACTACATCGTATTCAACACCACCAACATGGATTTTTTTTACAGAGGAACGATGTAAATTAAGAGGCTTCTGTTTCTTTCTTAATGTTTTTGTATGCCTCCTTTTTCCACGACGGTTTTTCTTTTTTTTCATCGTTTGTTTTTTCTGCCGTAAGACCTTTGGCAATTTTCCTTTTGAAAGTTTCATTACTATATAAATAAAATGATATTTTTATTTATTAAGTTATATAAATAGACTATGCCGAATAGAAAAACCCTTGTTTTATCTATAAATGGATCGGAAGAATTTAATCCAAAAGAAGACAAAGATACGGATAGAGAGTTTATTAGTATAGATTACAATAAACCTATTGATGTTAAAGGGGCGTTCGCACGGACTGACGACAAAGGAAAATTTAGTTCAGGTTTTGTCCTGTTCATGCAACATCCAAGACAAAAAGATCCTCAAAAAGATCCAAGTATACGATTGTTTAATAATAAATTACTAAGTGATATACCAGCGATAGTGTCCCTCGCAGTTGGACCTTTATATTATTTAAATAATCAACTTGTTACAGCAGCTTTAATTATCTATAATACTTTGTATGAACCAGATGGAAAAGAGCCAGATGGAAACACATTGAAAGGTATTTCGCAGGTCGTGCCAATAGTTGCTGATACAGATACTACAGCTGGAACTGAAACTATTACCGAAGTAGTTGAGGCCATGAAAAGAGCAGGTGTCGGTCCAGATAACCCTTCGGTGGGTGATTTAGATGTAGAAATGAATTTGAATAATTTTGTTTCCAGTAATACTCCCATATTCGCGGCAATGGACACTCGCAACAACATTGGTATTTTTTATGGTATGGATGCTTCTATTCCAATTCTTCCTGAAACATTCTATGATTTGGCCACATTAATGCATCAACAAATGAGAAGTCGAGAACAAGACTACAGTGGGGTTGAAGAAGCTTTTAAAACAATTGAAAAGCGGGCTGGGGGAAACGAACAAGAGTTTAACCCAAAAAATTTCATCAAATTTTTATACGTAAAAGATGGAATTAACAGTGGCTCGATGAGTGGTGGAAAAAAAGTAGGTTCACGAAAAAAAAATAAGAGAGGAGGAAAAAAAGGAAGTAATGATTATGATATACAAACTTCTGGTAACGTTTATATAGATTGTAAACCAGTTAATATAGATGAAGAAGAGGAGAACATCAAAATGGAAGGATATAAGCTTAAATCAAACATGGATATCATTCCCAATAAACGAAAAATTAAAAAATTTTTCCAAAACCCTTGGGTTCAAGGGTTTCTATTGTTTTTGCTTATTTTGATGTTGTTCTATATTGTTAGAATGTTAATGGCAAAAGGAAAATCAGCCAGCAAAGCTGAAATGAATGGTGGAAAAGTAAAAACCAAAAATAGTTAAGAATAATGAAAATTCTTATAAAAAAGAATTTGTATTATTTAAAAATTATTAAAAATTTAAATGAGTGAATCATTTACCTTCGAGGCGTTGTGGTCATCTTCCAACATAGGCTTAAATGAGGCAGGAGGGAGATTATCGTCTTTACGAGTTGTGCGAATTTTCACCATTTCTTGTTCTAAAGTATAAGGGAACTGATTGTAAGTGTTAAACTCACTCATCTTACTATCTTCAGATGGCAAATATTTGGCGATTGCGTCAGAACCGGTAGCGACACTGGAACGACGAATAATATCAATTGCTACAAGAAGACCCAAAACTCCTACAATTGGATTAGAAGAAACGAAAAGGAGAAAAACTACAGCGAAAACAGTTACTTTTCCTATAAGAGTATCCAAATGTTCAGCAATAGTTTCAGGGATAGGATACCCTAAAACAAAATAAACAATGAAAAGAGAACCCAACACAATCTCTTGGGGGGTCATCTTGAAGTTTTTGGCATTGATTTTAAGGAAACCCATATACCATATTGTTAGATTTTATTATTACAAACAACATAAATATCTCTCTCTATCTACAGTAGATTTGAATGAATACTTATCTTGGCCAGAAAGGATATACAATTCCCAAATCAGATTTAAAAGAAGAAGATATAACCATGATTCGAAATGATCTGTTTGTCCGGCCTTACACACCCGGTGCCCCTGTTAATAACTCACAAGGATTTAAGGTATTTCGTGAATCTATTAATAAATATTACGTTCCTCGATATTACGGAGAGTTAAAATTCGGGAAAGCGAGAGAAAATAAATTAAACGAAGGAGACAATATAAATCTTGAATTTAGGGGAAAATTACGAGAAAACCAAGAAACTCCAGTAAATAGTTATTTGGATAAAGTAACAAAAGATACCACTGGTGGGTGCGGGTTATTAGATTTACCTTGTGGATTTGGAAAAACCAGCTTATCTTTATTTATTCTCTCTCGGCTAAAGAAAAAAACATTGGTGCTCGTTCACAAAGAGTTTCTATTTAACCAATGGATTGAGAGAATTCAACAATTTTTGCCTGAGGCTCGCATAGGGAAAATCCAAGGTCCTGTTATAGATATTGAAAATAAAGACATAGTTTTAGGTATGATTCAATCTATTAGTATGAAAGACTATGATCCTTCTGTGTTTAGTAGTTTTGGATTAACTATTATTGACGAAGTTCATCATATTTCCAGCGAAGTCTTTTCAAATTCACTCTTCAAGTTAGTTACTAAATATATGCTTGGTCTCTCTGCTACCATGAATCGTAAAGATGGAACTACTAAGGTATTCAAGATGTTTTTGGGTGATGTTGTTTTTAAGGACACATCAAAGCAAGAACATGAGGTAGTTGTTAGGGCTTTAAATTATGTATGTGATGACGAAGAGTTTAATGAAACCGTTTATGATTTTCGGGGAAATCCCCAGTTCAGCACAATGATAACGAAGCTCTGTTCTTTTAATCGTCGCAGTGAATTTATACTTACAGTTTTAGGTGATATGTTGAAAGAGAACTCAGCACAACAAATTATGGTATTAGCACATAATAAATCACTACTAAAGTATCTTTACGATGCTGTCTCATCTAGGGAAATAGCAACAGTTGGATATTATGTTGGAGGAATGAAAGAAAAAGATTTAAAAGAGAGTGAAACCAAAAAAGTAATTATTGCTACCTACGCGATGGCTGCTGAAGGATTGGACATTAAATCTTTAACTACTCTAATTATGGCAACACCCAAAACTGATATCGAGCAGTCGGTAGGAAGAATTTTACGTGAGAAGCATAGTTCACCAATTGTAGTAGATATTGTAGATAAACACGATATTTTTCAAAAACAGTGGTATAAACGGAAAAAATTTTATGAAAAAAAAGGATACAATATTTTACGAATTTCCAGTGACAAGTATTCGTCGGATATTTCTAAATGGAGAAAAATTGGTAAATCTACATATGAATCAAGTAATGAGAGGGAATATACATCTGGAAGTATTTTAAACGGAACATGTTTTATAAAATTATAATAAACCTATTGTCTGGTATTGTATTCGATGAGATACTTCATTTATAACTCTCAAGCAAGAAAATCCATCATCAATTAATTCGTCTTTTTCATTTTCATCGCAGTGTTTATATTCAATAATATTATTTTTATAATGGTGTCTTACATTGTTGAATATGTAATCTGCTAATTTACCCTTTCTATAAAGTCGTTTTATTTTTTTATTATTCAAGTAAGGCTCTTCTACAACATATTTATTATTCCAGTTACCGGGTATATATCCAATCCTTATACACTCCCTTACCTTATGTCTATAAAGACTGCGCGTTATAATTGAATTCATTTTAGGTGAATAACAAATACAGGTATATTTCCACGTAATTGTTATTGATTAAATTCATTTTTTTGGATAATAGTTGAATGTGTAGCTTTAGTTACTTGTGTTCTTCAAATACCATACTATATCTTGGCATCATAACACTTCTATACCTTTTGAAATACATTTTAAGAAAATTTACCAAAAAATCATTATTTGGGTCTAATCTATCTTTGGCAATAATACATAAAACATTAATTTTTTTACTTTCAAGAAGTTTTGCCATACTCTGAATTACTTGAAAATTTTTGTTTCCACAATCAATCTTTACCAACATGTTTCCATCATCAATGTTAATATTATCCAATGGTTTTGTCGGAATATATTTGGTCTGAATAGAATTTTGATTTCCAATAATTTTTGATTTATCAAACGACCCTACAGAATTTTCTAATCCAGAATAATAATATGGTAACTTATTAATTGTGTTACTCATTATTGCTATATTGTGAATATTCCAATTAGAAAACCCTAATTTTTTAGAAGTTTCTAATAACGTATTGTAAAGTCCGAAATTAGGTTCAAAAATGTGTATGTTTTTAATTTGAGAATTTCTTGAAAATAGTTTAGAAAATTCTCCAGTTCTTGCTCCTATATCTAAAATCGTATCTATGTTTCTTTCTTTTATTAAACTAATTAATAGATTTGTAACATTTGACGAACTCTTAGTTATATGTCTGTCTTTGTTGGTGTGAATATGAACTTGCTTCAATAATTGTTGTCTATAAAATTGAACCTTTTTTGTAATATTTTTGTTTTCCTGTAATATGTTCTCTATTTCCCCATTATTATTTGTAATATTGTTCTGAAGAACAGAAATTTTCTTTTTCTTTTCAATATAATCTAATTCGCATTTATTTAAAGTTTTTAATATTTTATTTATTTTTTCTTGTAATTTGTATTTGTAATTTTCAAGATTTTCTATCATTTTTTCACATTCTATCTTTTCTATGGATGCTTCCTTAGTTTGTTTTAATGCTGTCTCCTCATTATTCATTTTTCCTTCAAATTTTTTCTTATGGTCTTTGTAAATATCTTTTTTAAGGTCATATTCAGTTTGAAACATTATTTTTGCAGCTGATTTTTGTCTTTTATTTAACATTTCTTTTTCTTTAATTTCTATTAATTCTTTCTTTTCAGATTTTAATTTTTTATTTTCAACAAGAAAATTTGTTAATTGCTTTGACACATTTTCAAGTGTATAGTTGCTCTCTTCAATTTCAATTTCTTTCTCTTTTTTTTTTAAAAACATTTGGTCTAATAATTTACCGTCTTTATTAAGTAAAGGTTTTTCAGATTTTAATATTTTTTTCATATTAGATACAGACGCTGTAGTTTCTTTTATTTTATTTTGAGTTTCTTCAATTCTTTTTTTAATTTTATTCCAAGTGTTAATAAGTGTTTCTTCTTCAATTTTTAAGATTTCCTCTTCTTCTTCAAATTTAGAAAGTTTCGAAACTTCTTTGTCAAAATTGTCGTCGACGTTTTTTAGAATTTCAATTCTTTGGTTACAGGATTCCTGTATTTTAACTATTTGATCCAATATTTCATTTAATTCTTCAGTATCTTCTTGTTTATCGTTTTCGGTCCTTTCAATTGTTTTTTTTAAATTTTCAATATTATTCTCAACTGTTTTTTCATTTTGATTTATTATTTGAATTTCCTTTTTAATATCATTAATCTTTTCATCGCAAGTTTTTTCAAGATTACACAGTTGCGTGTATTTTAGTTGAGTTTCTTCAAATTCTTTGTTAGTTTCCTGAAAGAGTTTTTCTTCTTTTAGTCGTTTTTGGATTAAAACTTCACAATTTTCCCACATTTTTTTTTCATTTGAATTAATATTTTTAATTTTTTCTGATAATTGTCTTTGTTTTTCATTATTGTCGCTAAGTTCTTCATTAAGTTTGCTTTTTTGAAACTTATTTGAATTTTGAACTGATTGTATAAATTTCATTTGTTCCTCACATGTATTTATTTCTCCATTAATTATTTCTTTATTCCTTTTTATATTATTCACCTTTTTTTCGTTTTTTTGTTCTTCTTTAAGAACATACTCAGCATCATTGCCGAATTCTTCCTTTATTTGTTGAATGTAATCTTCATCATATTCAGTTGTATTTTCTGCCTGTAATAGGCTAATGTTTTGTGAAAAATTATATTTTTCAAAATCCAGAATGTATTTATCAAAAATTATTTTTTTTATATGTTTATCGTAAAATAGTTCAGTTTTAAATAAATCAATATTTTCTTCATAGCTTCTTAATTTATTTAATGGTATATCTGCCAAAAATTCTAAATTAGAATTACTATTTCGTTTCTCAATGTGAGGTGTTATATCTATTTTTATTTCTTCATCTTCGTTTGGAATAGAAAGCGTTTGTTTATTAGGAATTTGTAAGGTTCCTGAAATAAGATATTCTTCATCTATAAAGTATTGATTGATTCCTAATGAAATATCTTCTTTACTTAGAATATTTTGTATTTCCATATCTGTAAAGGATTTTACATATTCTCTGAACGTAAGGTTATGGCTTTTTTGATGAAAAAAATTTTGAATCGTTCGAATATAAGGATTAGTAACAATTTTAACTATAACATAAAAATTTTCAGCAAGGTCTTTAACATCATAATCTTTCAGATGTAAATCTAATAAATTTTCTTTGAATGCTTTTAACCCTTTATCGTATGCTTCGACTTCGCTACACAAATTTGATTGATAACAAAATTCTTTCAAAGCTATATTTTGAGAATCATTATTTGGGACCACGAAACTTATTTTTTTATCAACAATGGAAAATATGGTATGATCTTTTCCAAGTGTGGTTTTCAAACAGTTGGCATTTTTAATTTCTTGAATTATCAATTCTTCTTTATTTCTTAAATATCCAGACATTCACTTACTAATAATTTAACAAACAAGTTATTAAATTATTACGTATTTACTTGATTTAATTATTTAACATAATTTTTTATGAAATACTCTCTTTCATTTGGTGACATCATGGCTAACATAGTTCGATTTATTCGAGTTATAGTTTCTTCAGCTCTTTTTGGGAAATTAAAGTTCAAAAACTTAGCGTATATATCTTCATCTTTCAACATTTTACCTCTATGAAATCTATGTAAAATTTTTAAATAATTAGGTGTAGTTGTTTCCCCATCAGCAGCTACTACTCTATTATTCATAAAATATAAAAGGTCGTTAAAAAGAGTTATTGGTTTATATTCTATAGTATACTTTTCATGTAAAGCGGATGTAGTATTTACAAAAGATTGGATATCTGTAAGCATATTTTTGTTAGCAGACGTTCTTAGATAAGGATATATATGCTCGATTAATATATTTTCTTTTATTTTTTTGGATAATTCATTATGTAATTGTGGCCATTGGATCATAAGTATTAATTCTTGAGATAAAATTATATTTTCAATAAAAACAGTTTATTATCAACTTTGATAATTTTTATTCGACATGTCCGGCAATAAATTAGGAGTTGGTATAGGCTTACCCCAATTTACAGAAATATCTTCTTTCATTTTTAAATTTTTGATTTCCCTCGATATAAGATTCATAGAATTAAGTTTTTTTTGGGGAGGATTAGGATACTCGCCTACCTGAATAGCCTTATCATATTCTTCTTGATAATATTGAGTTTCTCTAATTTGACCGGAGAGGTCTCTTAAGTTTCCAATATTTGTATGATCAAGAATAATATCATCGGTTAATACGTTTCTGGCAAAAGCATTCTTTGTAAATTCTTTCACGATATCATGCGTTTTACTATAGTCATACGGGATTTCTTTACCCTTAATAAACCATAGAGGGATTTTTAAATATGATTCGTTTTCTAATATTCTGTTGAAAGACCTTTGGTTTTCTTGACAAAGTCTATCAATACAATAACATGTGAACTGTTTGCTTACTTTATTATGTTTATGAAACCAAGCGACTGAATGTGCCAAATACAAATTTGATAATATATCCGCCATATCACCTGATAACATTTGTTTTCCTTTAATTGACCCACCTTTTAAAGCAATAAAATTAGATAAATTAGCAAAATGAATTGTTTGTTTTTCTAAATTATCATAAGCGCTTGTTAACCCAGGAACGGGAATAGAAGCCCATAATGAATCAAAGTAACACCCAAGTGAATGTTTTACTATTTTAAAAAATTCTGTATTAAATTTGGTAACATCATCTTCCAAAATACTTTCTAAAACTGGATATATATGCGGATGACTTTTGTTAAGTCCTTGTCCAAATATGATAAGGCTACGCGTCAATGTATTGCTTCCTTCAACAGTAATTCCAATAGGGGCTGATTTATAAAATTTTTCCAGAAAATTGTTTGGTCCTAAGCAAATAGCGCTGCCAGCTTGAATATCCATAGCATGATTTAATACTTCCCTTGCTCTATCAGTTGTCTGTTGTTTCATAATAGCTGATAAAACAGCTGGATGTTCTCCAGCATCTAATAAATTATTAGTTAAAGCCACACTTGTGTTAATAACCCATGTATGATAAAGCATATCAGCAAATTTATTTTTGACACCTTCCATTTCCAAAATTGGCATTTTAAATTGCTTTCTGTGTTGCGCGTAATAATAAATACCTGTCGTAGCTGCGTTTGCTGATGCCTTAGCGGTAGCAGGTAAACAAATACCTCTTCCTGCAGCAAGACATTCCATTAACATTTTCCATCCATGTCCTATATTTTTTTCACCTCCAATAACATCATCAAACTCTAATAATAAATGTCCTTTTAAAGTGCCGTTTGGAAATCCTACATCTAATGGATTATGATGTGTATCTTGAATTAGCCCATCATAATTACGCTGTATTAAGAAAACAGTTACCCCTTCCTTAAAATCTTTGTTGCGTTTCATTAAATTATCAGGATCAGTTACCCTTACAGCAAGGCCGATTAAATTAGCAACAGGAGCAAGAGTAATATAACGTTTATTTATTTTTACATCAACCTGTTTTCGTCCAAATTCATCCATAACAATTTTACCCTCATCGATTGTGCCAGTAGCATCTGAACCATTATGAGGTCCGGTAAGCCCAAAACATGGAATAAATTTGCCATTCGCAAGTTTGGGAAGATAATAATCTTTTTGTTCCTCAGTTCCATATTTTTGAAGCAACTCAGCAGGTCCAAGTGAATTAGGAACCATTATTGCTATACCAAGAGCTGGATTTACAGACGCAATCTGTGTTAAAATAGATGATAATTCTTTTACAGATAACTGGGTTCCTCCATATTTTTCTTGTATTATAAAAGACAGAAATTTGTTTTTTCCAATGTAATTGAAAATTTCTTCATATGGAGCATTGGGATATATTTTTTGATAATCTCCATATTTTTTTACCAGTTCTGCTATCTTTTCTTTCGGGAATTTGTTTTGTGTTATTTGAACAGAAGGTAAGTTTACTTTCCCGTTAAAAATATCTCTATCTAATGATGTTGTTCCACTGCGTAGTGCTATTAATTCAGTTTCGGATATTCTTGGAATGATTTTCTTAACCGAATCAAAAATAACACGACGCATCTTAATATAATAATAACAAGAAATATTTATGCGGGTTACGGTATTTTTTTAAGTATAAAAGTATCTATTTAATAAAAGTTAAAGCAATATAAACATCGTTGTGTAATATTTCATCAATTCTCGTTTGATTGGTTAAACTTGATGATTTTATAAAAGACGACCATCTTTCAATTCTATCAGCTCCATCTCTTATAAGTTTACGAATAATCAAAAACCGATATTTTGGTTGGTTATTATACGATGTGGAGAATATCATTGGAAATAAACAAAATAGACAAATGTTTAATATATTCATGTCCTTTGATTATTTATAAAAGTATATCTATAAATTATTTATTTGTTATTTTATCAAAAATTGATTTTACAGTTTTTACAAGCTCATTAAGATCTTTTGGCACCAAAAGGAGATGTTCTGGATCTGTATGTAATCCTATTGGAAATTCTATAACATCATTTTCTGTTGAGTTTGTCAAATAAATTGTTTTAAAATCATGTTCCATATAGCGACCAACTGCTGAATGAAAAAGTGTTCCATCAAAACAGCCATCTTCAACAATACAGACCACTAATGATTTTTTATCCATAAAAATTTGATTCGAAAATGCCGCACCTTCACACCCAACAAGCGCCCACGCAGACTCACATAGTTCAATTTGCTCTTTGAAGGTATATTTTCCAAAATCAACCAATTTAACGTTATACGACTCTTTTAACATTTGAAATATTGTATTGATTCCTTGGAACTGTCTTGTCTCTCTTGTTGGAATCAAAATATATTTGTTTTCGAAAGCTTCATTTTTCAAATTACGTTGTGCTACGACAAACTCATTTAAATCTTCTTGAAGAGTAGGATACCATAATTCATTTACGGTTTGGAATGGTGTTGCGAATGGCCTATGGTTATAAAAATATCCAAAAACAATATATTTAAATTTTCCTTTTACGTTCTCAACAAACGGTTTTTTAAATATGTCTTGAAATATATATTTTGTGGTAGGAAGTTCAGGGTGATAATCATTATTTGAAACTCTATAATAGTGTGGTGTTCCAATAATTTTCAATTGTTTCGATAAAAACGATTCAATATATTTTTTTGTTGTCCATAAAGGAAAAAAATGGTCAATCAGTAAATGATAATATGAAGATGTTCCCCACGTATCAAAAATAAATAAAATATCATTATTTTGTGGACTCTTTATATCGTCTTGCTCGCTTGTATTTGTATTTTCCATTTTAAAACGAATATGTCGAGGCTGAGGTTGGTCCCATCCATGCCACATTGTAGGTAGGAAACGATTTGGGTAAATTTCTTCGTTAACATATATTGTTTTGTTATCTATTGAACAATTTTCTAATATCATTACTTCCGATTCAGGAGAATGAATTTTGTATTTTATCATACTCATTTTACTCGAAGAGCTCATATTAAATATTTAATTTTTTAATGTAAATATTTAACGGATTTTTATGTTTTTGAGCTTTTCTCCATTAATCGATATATAATATAAATACCCAAGGCAGCTAAGCAAACATAATATGCTTGAATAATCATGTCGTCGGGAAGGTCAATAATTTCAGCATTTTTTATAATATCTTCATTTTTTGATGAGTTTATAGTATTGAATCCCAAAAGACCTTTATTTAGATATTCAATATCGTTAAGAGTCATATAGTGTGTTTCTTTCGATTTTCTATTATTGGAATCAATTACTTCAAGTGTTACTTGTTTACATTGTGGTGTAACAGAATCTGCGAATGCGCCCATCAATCGAAAAGGATTTACAGCTGTTAGTCCAGTCATGGTTCCTTTAATAAGACCAGGTAAAGGAGGTTTGGGAACATTATCAATATAGATTGAACGTGGCACGTCTTTTCCATTGTTTTTACAAAGCATAGCAGTTTTCATGAAAAACTTGTTTCCTAAAGGTCCTTTAACCTTGGAAGCAGGTCCTCCTCCTTCAATTAAAACTTTTACATACCCTACAATTCCTTTCACATCTCTCTCTAATGTTTTTAAATCACCCCTATCACTCATACCAAGTTGTGCTGTGTTTTTGATTTGTTTTGAATAATTATAAGGAGGTCCTAAAATTTTCTCCATCAATCCACCTGGATTAGTTTTGGATTCTTCTACTTCATTGCTCATATTGGATATATACTATGCACATATAATGTTAAACTATATGTGAATTGAAAATAATTTTTTATTTTTGTGTTTCTTCTATTCCTTCGAACTTCTGCATATTCGTTTCTTGTTCTTTGAGTTTTTCCATTTCTAAAGCTTCTACACTACTTTCCAGAGTAGCCAATCGAGTAAGTAAATTGGTTGGTTGTCCAGATGTGTTCTCGATTAACGGTCGATAATTAGTATCCAAAACTGCTTTAATTCTAACTATCTCATCATGGTTTTTAAGGACTCTATCTCCCATATTTGACATTCCATCGTTATTTTCTGGAAATTGCGAAGCACTTCTTACAGGTCCGCCTGGTCCTTTTCCACCTTTTTTTGCCCTTTGTTGCTTTATTTTTTCATTTCTTGCTTTATTTTTTGCTTTATCTACACCTCCTTTCATCTTCCCCGAAATATCTCCCATTGTTACCCCCTCTTGAAGAGGTTGAAAACATATTTGATAAATAAGCAAAAAGCTAAAAATTAGGATAAGTGGATATACAATCATATATATTCAGCATACTTTATTTTCTATAATAATAATATATACATGTCTACAGCAAAATATCCATTAGGTATGAAACCAACACCGGCTTCGGGTTATAACCATAAAAGTTCGGCATCTGATCAATATATAACATGGAAAGGAGAAGGATTGTCACAGACTCCAGTTGGGGTTACAGCTGGTTGGATACGTCCTTTAACTAATAAGGATTATGGTAATAATTTTAGTGCCGCATTTGGAAAGCCACGTCCAATTAAACATTATAGAAAAGGTGTCATGCCAACGGTTGATGTTACCGAGTTGGCTGGGGCTACATCGAAGTTTGAAGAAACTGAAATCGATAGGAATTTTAATCGTGTTGTTACATCAACCACACCGGGTTCTTTAGTAAAACAAATGATAGATGTGCCAGGCGGCTTTAGTGTAAAAGAAAATACACCTCGACCAGGTTCAACTACATGTGCTGGAACATGTATTTCCGCTAATTATTATCCAAATCTACCTTACTTAACAGAAAATCCTGAAAAAACTACACAATCAAATACATTCTGCTGTAATGAAGAAAAAAAGGCTCGTAAACGGGTTAGACCAGCCTCAACAAATCTTCCTAAAAATTATTATACGACTCACACACAATATATGGAAAATCGATGCCAAACTTATAAGCAACGTGTTTTTAATTTTTTGGGACCTGAATCTAAATCTGAAGCCTCAGCAGCTGGACCCCCAGGAGCACCTGGTCAGACCAGTCTTTATATAGCGAATTGTTATCCTAACGGTGAAATTGAAACGACAAGCGAAGAAGCCATTGTAAAAAAAGTGCTTAAATTGTTCACTAATGCTGGGTTACCATCACCTTCTCAAATTGTTACATTCAAGGAATTGGTTGAATTGATATCCATAGTGAACCCTCCTCCTGTAAAACAACAAATGATAGAAATTTACGACAAAGTAGTTCTAAATCCTTACACAGGATTACCTCCAACTGGTCCAACAAATCCTATGTCATGTAAATTTGTTGTGTATAAACCAAGTAATTATCAGTTTGCTGAAGAAGGAGCTGTCTCAAGTAGCACATTGAACTTGGCCAAAAACGTTAATACTATTGACACTAATCGGGCAAAATTAAATAAAAACGAGCTTCGTTTTAAAAATAAAGAACCGGCATGTGAAACTCGTCTTTTCCATAAAAATGGTGATAGAACTACATGTAAAAGTTTAGCTCCTGTTAATTATACTGTTTACTAAGTTAAAAATTCATTTTTATACAACTATAAAGATGAATTTAAATATTTTTGAAATATTTGGTTATTTAGCTTCAACAAATGCTTGCTTAATGATGATTCCGCAATTATATCTAAGTATAAAAAAGAAATCTTTTGATGATTTATCAATAAATATGATATGTATGAATTTATTAACTCAGGCCCTTTTTTTTCCATACTCTATACATTTTAAACTATATCCACTTATTGTTGTAAACAGTATGTTGTCGTCATGTGATATAATTATACTATATTGTTTCTTTTCTCATCGTAAAAATAATGATGATGAACTTGTCAAAAATTTGTTAGATGGTGTATTCAAAGATAGTAGCAGTGCTTAATTGACAGCTGTTATTTTTAAATTACATAAAATATTAATTAGTGCCTAATTTTCAGTAATAAATCGAGGAGCTACATTCATAGTGGTTAACTCCTGCATCATTAGCTTACAAGCATATGGAATTTTAACTAATGAAAAGTCTGACCTGTTTCCACATGTATTACATAGGTGTATGTGGAGAGTATTATTATAAGATGCTATCATTCCGCATTTTTTACACACATTCACTTCATACTTATCAGAAACATCATATAGTCTTTCTTTGGTAAATCTTGCTGCGCCATGACTTACCATACAATCTCTTTCCATTTCACCAAATCTAAGACCACCATCACGAGACCTACCCTCAGCAGGTTGACGGGTTAGATTTACCATTGGACCAATTGATCGGCTGTGTGTTTTATCATTAACCATATGTTTTAATCTTTGGTAAAATACTGGTCCAATAAAGGTGCTAACTTCAAATTGCTCTCCTGTTAAACCGTTATACATTATTTCATTACCGTTACTTTCAAAACCAACCTTTTGTAGTTCCTTAGAAATATCATTCACATGAAGATTTCCAAAAGCCGTGCCATCTCCAAATAGTCCTAAGGAAACAAGAGTTTTTCCCAATAGTGTTTCCTTCAAATGACCAATTGTCATACGTGAAGGGATAGCATGAGGATTTATAATGATGTCAGGTTTGACACCAGAATCAGTAAATGGCATATCTTCCTCTGGAATAATGTTCCCAATGGTTCCTTTTTGTCCATGCCTGGATGAGAACTTATCTCCAATCACAGGTTTTCTTACAGTGCGGAGTCTAACTTTCGCAAAATTATACCCGTCTCCGTTCCTATCTATGTAGTTCTTATCAACATAAGTTTCTTCGGCTGTTCTGTAAATTCGACTTTGGTCTTCATATTTAATTACCTTTGTATGATCGTTTCGATTTTCTTTGATAGGTGTCATTTTAGCAATTATTATATCACGATTTTCAACCAATGTGTTTTCGGGAATAACTCCTTTATTGTTCACCTTATCATAATTTCCAAACTTCATACCCTTTGTTTTGGTTTTATCTGGTTTACATCGAATCTCTTCATCACCATTAATTTTTTGCTTGTCCTCGTCTTTTTCCGTTTGGTAAACAGTAGCTGTAAATAATCCTCTGTCAAGCGAAGATTTGTTTACCAATATAGAATCCTCTTGATTATAACCGGTATGTGTCATAATAGCAACAATAACGTTGGTGCCAGAGGGAATTTTGTTCAATTGAATCATGTTCATCATTCGTGTATCAACTAATGGTCGTGATGGTGAATTTAATACGTAAGCTGTTTTATCCATTCGTAGATTATAATTAGTTGTATATACACCCATTGCTTGTTTTCCTTGAGCACATTGATAACAATTCCTTGGTGACTGGTTGTGATCAGGGAAAGGAATACAAGAAGCTAATACGCCGAATATTGTGCTGGGATGAATTTCCATGTGAGTAAATTTGAAAATTTGATTGGGGTCTCTGCTTATAGACAATTCCTTAGGATTAGACGCAATAAGAGACCAGGATTGTTCTTCAGGATCAATATACTCAATAAGCGATTTATTTTCACTTATGTTAGCACTTGTTAATAAATCTTCCCAGACCAATTTCCTTTTCTTGAGGTCTTGAATATGACCACCGTTAATGATAAGTTTATTTTCACGAACACGTAAAACCGGTCTAAGTAATCTTCCGCTATCATTACAGACCCGTAATTCTTTAGCCTTATAATCTAATACTATCGAAGTATAAATATTAATAATACCATCATACTTCATATTTTTCAGAATTGAATACAATTTAATAGGTTTGTCTGAAATTCCAATAATGTTTCCATTTATAAATACTTTTACCTTTCCATATACCTGATTAGGTGATAGGTTATCAATGCTTTGAATGTGTGGTGTAACATATTTATACAAGGGTTCAGATTCGGAATGAATAGCAATGTGAGACATATAACTTAAATTTTTTACAACACCTACAGATTGCCCCTCTGGCGTCTCAGCAGGACATAGGTATCCCCAACTTGTATTATGAAGTTTTCTTGGAGGAATTAACTTCCCACTTTTATCTGTAGGAGTAGCAACGCGACGAACATGACTTAAACTACTAATATAGGTAAGACGGTTTAGCACCTGAGCGACTCCTACCTTGTTACTATTGGAATGCTTTACTCCAAAATCACCAGTTGAAAGGGCTCGTTTCAAACCATTCTCAATTGTGGTTGATTTAATAATCTTATATATGTTGGTCATATTGATTATTCGCATGTAATCATCTGTAGACCTCCAAGAACCATTATTGATTTCCCGAATAACTTGTTTCTCCATATCTTTCACAAGTTTATTGAAGTAATTACGGAACAAATTATTTAACAATGTTCCTGTCAAATCAATACGCTTGTTCAAATATGAATCTCTGTCATCAGCAGGTCTAAGCTCATGGTCTGCTTGTAGTAAACGATTTGTCATGTAACCTAAGAAATATGATCGCTGTTTCATGCTTTTACAGTGTGGGAACAAATCATTGTTTAAAATCTCCATTGTAAATTCCCGCTTTTTTATTGTTCCGGTTTCTTTATCCATATTCATTGGGGTATACATTACGTGAGACGTTATATATTTTATGCAGTCCTCTTTGGTTAAAGATGAATTAGCATCAATGATAGATGCCTGAAGCGAATCACACATTTTTTGGTTATCTTTTGTATCAATATTAAGTAGAATATACTCACATATTTCTTTGTCTGAGGTTACACCCAATGCTCTGAATACTATAAATAATGGAATGGGATTTTTTACACGAGGGATTTGGACAACAATTGGATATCCAAACCCGTTACTCTTGGATGATAACATTAGACTTATTTGTTTTGGGGAAATACACTTGTAATCGGGAACAGATTTGATTTCTGCCATCCAAGTATACTTTGTGCTATTTTTACTAATATTAAAACAATAAACACGGTTTTCCGCTGCTCTTTCTTGGCCCAACACTGTCTTCTCTGAACCATTGATAATAAAATAACCACCAGCATCAAATTTACACTCTCCGGTAGCGTCAGTATCCATATGTTTGTATTGATTAAGCACACATACTGAGGATTTTAACATAATTGGTAATTTTCCGATGTGGATGTTTGGCAAAGTTTTATATATTGTTTCGCAATTATCAAGATTTTCTCCGTTTCGAATTACATATTGAATATTCATATCTACATTCATAGATGAGGCATAAGTGAAGTTACGAAGCCTTGCTTCTTGAGGAAACATAAGTTTTGTAGCGCCATTATTTTCATGAATTTGAGGTCTATACATGTGAAAATTTTCAAAATTTACAAATATTTCTAAAGCATATCTTCCAGAAGCTGAGTCAAAATCATTTTCTGACGCAATACGGACTGGGTTAAACATTTCAATAGTTTTAGGAATCTGTTGAGTTACAAAATTATTATAAGACTCCAACTGATGACGAACAAGTCTATCCAAATGTCGGTCTCTGAAATAGGATTGGATAATCTCCCATGGTTCTTCAATATATTGGCCTTTTTCAATCTCCATTTTTAGATCGCCTCTTCTTACTGATGTCCTCATTGAAGAGTTGATAGTTTTGTTCATTTTATTTTTAAATGGGTTTTTTATGTAACTGTTGTTTTAAGATTTTCTTTATAAATGATATGTCTACTAAGAAAACAATTCAAATTAATCCTGACCTTTTTTCAATGTCTACCAAGAAACGAGGTCGACCAAGCACTCCAAAAGTAACTACTCCAAAAAAACAAGCTCCTATACGGCCGAATTCTCTCAAAAAAAAACTTATACAACGAGTAAAAGAACACAAACTCAAAGAAACAAAGGAACAAGAAATATCAAAACGAGTTGCTCAAGATATTATGACACCAGATAAAGAAAATAAATATATGGAAGAATTTAATGATTCAATTAGTTATTTAAATCAATTATCGAATCAAAACAAACATTTATTGAAACAAAAAAGAAAATCTTTTACGTTAAAAAATCCTATTTCTTCGAAAGCAGTCTCTCCTAACTTGATATTAGATACCCCAGTTGAAATATCAACTGTCCCACCTATTCCACAAATACCAGAAAATGAACCATCTATAAAATTAAATACTCCTCAACAATCTCAACAATCAGTGCCTTATGGGTGTTTAAAAGGAGGAACAAAACCAACTTATAAATCTTGGGTGAAAACACAAAAAAATATTAGCTCATTTACACAACAACCCGAGTTATCGTTACCATTAGAAATATCTGATTCAATTAATCAATTACCTAACGAAAGAGAGAAAAAATTAAACGATTTGAAAGAAAAAGTAAGACAAAAACACGAAAAGGAATTATCTGATCAGCAGTTCTTTAATAAAAACAATGTAATTACAACTCAGGATTCCAGTGGTTATGACCAAGCTTTACCCATACCGATACAAGTTTCATTGCCAGAATCTGATATTCCAAAAAGAACAAAAAAAACTACCAAAAGAACATACAAACTTGGTAAATCTGATAAAAAGAAATCAATAGGTGTTCTCATAAAGGACCGAAAAACTCGTAAAAAGGTCATCGACGCGCAAAAAGAACTGAAACGAAAAAATATAACTGATGTAAAACAATACTTGCGTGATCATGGTCTTATTAAGGCTGGTTCAAAAGCACCTAATGATATTATGAGAAAAATGTATGAATCTTCAATGCTGTCAGGTGATGTAACTAATCAAGATAATGAAATTCTTATGCATAATTTCTTGAATGAAAATGATTAAATTATTAATATTCTTTGTTTTATATATAGTTGTTTAACAATATGGAAACACCTAAACATCCTTTAACCATTCAACAATCCAGTTTCCTAACAAAACTACGTTCCTACTTACCTGAAAAAATTTATTTTTATGGGAGTATTTTGAGAGATGACTTTTTACCTGGTATAAGCGATATTGATGTTCTTTACTTTTCCAAAGAAAATCTTCAAACGGCCGTCCATAAACTATATCGATTGTTAACACAGGATTCCAATGCTACACGAATTCAAATGCTTCATTTCTTGTATCATAGTTCAGAAACCAAAAAGGTAATTTCAGGTTATAAAATTAAGTATACCAATGTTGATAATGGAATTATAATTGAAATTTCTATGTATGATGATGAAAACAAAGAACTTATTATACAGGAGCAACTTCAAAAAGCCCGCATTCCCTATTTTATAGTTTATGCTATGCTTATTTTAAAAATACTTGCTTATAAATATCGTGTCTTACCAGAAGATACATTTAGATGGATAAAAGATAATTTGTTTATAACAATGTCTGGGATTAAAAACACCTTTTTACCTATTGAACACGAAGAACGAAATTAATTAAATATTAAAATGTTATTTTCATTTTCAAAAATGAAAATAATTAACTATTATATGAAAACCAAAAAGAATCAAAAGAATAATAAATCAAAAAAAAACAAAACTATGAAAAAACAGTTTTTATATAATCCAAATAATCCAGAGAAAAGTTTTGATGTTTATATTGATAAAAATCCATCAGATACAATACCTATCAAGTATTCAACACCTCAAGATGTAAAGGATACAATTAAAAAATTAGAGCGATTATACAAATCAAATAAATATTCACATAAACGAATCTGGCAAGTTGGAATGATTATGAAGGTTCGGCTAAAAGCAATGGTGGATCACCAAAAAGATTTATATTCTAATGCGAAGAAGGTAAAACAGCGCTACAATTTGGCAAATAGATACTTTTTGTTCTTGGGTAAACGAACCAAAAAAAAAACAGATAAAGATAGAAAAAATATGGTTTTTAAGATTTAAATATTGTATTTTTCCTTTAAAAATTGATATTTTTCACATTTTTTTTCAATATAAGTATCAAAATCTGATTTAATTGAAGGATCACAATCTTTATAGTAATAATCAATCATACCGTTAGAGTTGAACCCGCCCGCGTTCCTTAAACCAGAACCTCCAGAAGAAATTTTAAATAAATTTTCAATATTCGAGAGAACATACGCCTTTTTTTCAGGGTTTTCTACTTCTAAAAAATCGTATAGTTTGTTTATGAAATCCTTCTTATTTGTGAGAATGTCTTCATAATGAAGTAAAAGTTTATTACTTTTATGGTTCAAAAAAACATCAATAATTTTGAAATAATTGTCCATATTTGTAGTATTTCTATTTTCTTTATACGGATTCATTCCCCATTCATGTCTTATTAAGACCTCTTTGGGATTTCTTACAATTAATATTAGTTTCTTAGTATTTACCGAGTTTGGAATTTCATGATATTTCCAAAATTGTTCATTTTGGTCAAAAGGTTTAGAAATGTTAAATGGTATTTTTTCAGAAAAGGAATTTTTATGTAACGGAATATCCAAATCGTTGTCCTCACATCCCTTGGTTGGTATTTCTGACAATAATTCAATAAAAAAGCGTGTTAAATGATTTCCGCTCCTTGGATATGATAGTAAAACGTTTCGATAAGTAGTCATTTTTGTATATATTTTCAATATTTAAATGAAAATTTAACTCAAAAACTGTAACAAACAAAACAAAATGTTAAGAATAACAATATTATATAATATTATATCTACATAACTAATAATATGTCTAATAAAGTTAGTTTAATGTATAATATTTTACAAAAAGTTGTTGATGTTTTGAATAAAAACAGCATTCCTTACTATTTAGACTGTGGAACATTATTAGGCTGTATAAGAGAAAATAAAATTATGGAACATGACACTGACGTGGATGTGTCAATACATCTATCGTATTGGGATAAATTGGACTCTATCGATTTTAGTAATTATGGTTTGTGTAGGACACGAACAATGAATTGTCATAAAACTGGCTATTTGATATCTGTAAAAATGGACGAAGATAAAAGTGGAATATATTGTGACATTTATGCCAATCCATCATTTCCATTATTAGAAACAAAAATAATGAATAATTTTAATTATTGTATACCACAAAATAGTGATTTATACTTAACGATTTTATATGGAGATTGGAAGGTTTATTCAACAAAACATGCTGCTTGGCCATGGCTATGGTATGGTGGGTATGAAAAAGGGCGTGGTGGTAGTTGGGAAGGTGGTGATCTTTTAAAAAGTGCCTACTCAAAATACTTTGACTTAGATTTTGAAGTTAAACTAAATCCAAGACCAGTTTTAAATACCAAAAATTTAAATAAAAGTTTTTGGAACAATTATTACAAAACAAACGATGTTTTAAGTAATCAGAGCCCTTTTGCGGAATTCGTTCATGAAAATTACGGTAAAAATTGTAAAAATGTTTTAGATTTGGGATGCGGAAATTGTAGAGACAGTAAATTTTTTAGTAAAAATGATATTCAAGTTGAAGCAGTTGATTATAATGGATATCTTGATGGAGATTTTGATAATATTAAACTTGTAAAAGAAGATGCTGGAACATACTTTTATAACAAGTCAACATTATATGATTTAATTTATATGAGGTGGTTTTTACATGCTATGCCATATGAACATGCTAAAAATATTATCAAGTTTTCATCCCATAGACTTAGTAAAGATGGTAAAATTTGTATAGAAGTTAGATCGATGAATGATCAAACATTAATTGATAATAGCGTTTATGACGAGCATGATTTATCATACAAAACAACTCATAAACGATGGTTATATAGTATTGAAACGTTAGAAAATTTATATTCACCTTTTAATTTAAAAAAAATATATATGGAAGAAGGCTATTTTTCTCCTTCTGAAAATACAGAAACCGACAATCCTCTTCTTATTAGATGTATTCTTGAAAAGGCATAATTTTTTAAATAAAAATTTAAACAACAATTTAAAAATATAGGTCTTCTAGATCTAAACCAATGAGCATAAATTATTTCAATGATACAGAATTAGAAGATGAGTTTCGGAGGATTTATGATATTAGTCATCAAGACTTCTATTATTCAGCCGTTTATGAAGGAATGAAGGTGAGACAACGATTTTTATGTTGGAAATATCTACCAATGCTTCGTGATAGATATATTTTTGATGACGATGTAGCTGTTGATAGCGAATTAGAAGCCGTATTCCTTGAATTTCGATGGTTCCCTCATATTGAATTTATTATTCGAAACGCAATAATAAAATTAGGAAAAAAATGGAGTCACACAATTGTTTGTGGAAATAAAAATCATGAAGAAATGAGAAAGATGTGTGAAAAAATCAATTCTAAAATCAAAGTAATTCAGCTTCCTATTGATGGTTTGGACCCATTAGATACAGAAGGGAGAAACCCAGAAACTTCTTACAATGGATTATTGACAAGCGAAAAATTTTGGAATCTTTTCAAAGGTGAAAAGATATTAATTCATCAAGAAGATAGTTGTATTTTTAAGTCAAATTATGAGGACTTTCTCAAGTTTGATTATATTGGTGCTCCTTGGGATGAATCGCATAGTTGGTGGGAGGAAAGTGGATTAATTATGCCAGTTGGAAACGGTGGATTTAGTCTAAGAACAAGAAAAATTATGTTAGAGATTATCCAACGATTTGAAAGAAGTCCAGATGATAATGAAGATGTTTATTTTTCAAGAATGATGCAGGAGCACGGAATAGGTGTATTAGCAGACGATTACGACGCTGGTCAATTTTCTTCAGAAGGTCTCGTTGTTAAACATAGTTTTGGAGGCCACTGTTACTTCAATTATGATGTAGAATCTGAAAAGAGATTTGTTAACGAATGTGTGTTAAGTATTTATAAAGGTGAAACAATGACTCATGTTCAGATGCGACCTGTTCAGCCATTTTATGTATAATTATAATTTAAATAGAATCTAACGATTTAAATTATGGAGCATTTGCTTATTTATAAAGGAAAAGTTAGAGATATTTACAAGCTGGGTGATGAACATTTGCTAATGAAAGCCAGTGATAGAATAAGCAGTTTTGATCAACACGTTGGGATAATTCCGGGCAAAGGAAAATTACTGAATCAAATGAGCAAATTTTGGTTTGAAAAAACAAAACACATTATTGATAACCATTTAATTTCTATTCAAGACGATGTAGCTTTAGTTCACAGATGTGAACCTTTTAAGATAGAAGTAATTGTTCGTGGATATATAACTGGTAATACAAATACAAGTCTATGGACATATTATTCTAATGGAGAACGTGAATATTGTGGTAATATATTACCAAATGGTTTAAGAAAGAATCAAAAATTAGAAACTCCAATTGTAACTCCTACTACTAAAGGTGAAAAAGATGACCCTATATCTCCTCATGATATAGTTATTAAAGGTTATATGAAACAAGGCGAATGCGATTATGTTATGAAAAAAGCATTACAGTTGTTTGAATTTGGACAAGAATTGGCATATAAAAAAGGCCTAATCTTGGTAGATACAAAATACGAATTTGGAAAAAATAAAGATGGAAAAATAATGTTGATTGACGAGCTTCATACATGTGACAGTAGTAGATATTGGTTGAATGAAACTTATAAATCAAGGTTTATGGCTAATCTTGAGCCTCATAAACTTGATAAAGATGTAGTTCGTGATTGGTTAAAAACCTATTATGGTGACGTTTACAGAAACGATTTAACAGTTCAGGTTCCAAAAGAGGTAATTGATAAAGCCTATTGTAGTTATAAAATTTTTTATGATACTATTTCCTCTGTATAATGTATAATAAATATAATGAGCAATAAAACAATACTGGAACAAAAACTTGAGAAAATAGCACCAAGCTTGGGAATCAATATTCCAGGTTCTTTGCCTCCTACCTATCCAAAAGAAAGTTACCCTGTTTTAGATATACAATCTGAAGAGCCCCCTGATCAGGGAATCGTTGGATATGATCCCACTATGGAAGCACAAAGTTGGGCAATGTATACAAGATTGGCTGCCGCAAGAGATGTAGCAGCTTTAAAAATGTCACCTTTGGATAGTATATGCGAATGTAGCGAAACCAACACAAATTTAGCAGCTTTAAATGCTCAGTGTAATCAATTAACAGAATATAACTGTAAAAGAATGGGTTGTTGTGTTTTTACAAGTGAGAATAAATGTGTCGCAGGAAACAGAAGTGGTCCAACAGCAGAATATAACACCAATATAGACTACTATTATTATAAAAATAAGTGTTACGGATCAAAGTGTCCAAAAGATAAAAAGTGTTAATTTTTAATTTAAAAATGAATAATATTAAAAATAAATGATTAAGAAAAATTAAAGGGAATATATTCAGAGTATATATAACAATATGATTATTCCAGTTAAATGTTTTACATGTGGAAAGGTTTTAGCGAATAAATATAGATATTATGTTGAAGAAGTGCGTAAAAGAAAATTAGCTGACCAGCAGTTAGATAAAGTTGAATTAGACCAAGTATTGTATTTGACTAAGGATAATAATGAGAAAACTAATGAAGGGCATGTTATGGATGAAATTGGTTTAATTCGTATGTGTTGTAGAAGACACGTGTTAACGCATGTTGATATTTAAGAAAATATATAAAAACATAAACTACTACATTTGTAGTCTATGTTTTTTTCTGTTAAGAATATATAAGATAATATGGTTAAAAACTTATGTTCCCGTAAAAGAACAAAAAAGCCCAACAAGTGTAAAAAGATCAAAGGGTGTAAAGTCGCATCTGGCCCAAAAAGAACATATTGTAGGAAAGCAAAAAACAAGACCAAAAAAACACGAAAGATACGTGCTCGAGTGAAGAATTTAAAAGGAGGAAAAAGACGATCTAAAAAATACAGAAAACGAGGAGGAGGCGCAGGATGTGCGCCCCAACCATTTGTCGGAGCTCCATATGGTTCCAATTTAAGCGAGCTTCCTGGAGTTTCTGGTGCACACGACGGCAACTACTATTCTCTCAACAAGCTGGATGTTCAACCTCAAATGAACCCAATTAGCGAAAGAAATACCTTTCAGGCAATAGATTTTAAAGGTGGAAAAAGAACAAGAAAATCCAAAAAAGGTCGTAAATATAGAGGAAAGCAACGAGGAGGCGTGTTTGGATTATTCCAAAGTGTTGGACATGATTTTAATTCCGCGTATAGGGCATGGAATGGAGAACCAGCACCTGCTAATCCATTACCATATGAAGACCAAATACACTTTGGAAATAGGATGCCAGATAATGTGGCATATTTAAAAACTAAAATTGATGGTGAATAATTTATTCATTTATATGAGTGTGTAAATTATTATCTGCCAACATAATATATGGCACCTTTTCCAAGAAAACTTAGTCAATTGTGCACTCCAGCAGCGTTTTATTTTGTAATCTCGGCTTTTGCGTTTACAATTATGGTTATTCAAAATTTAGGAAATAAAAAGACATTCAAATTAGGTCTATTCTCATGTAGAGTAGCAAACACTCTTCTTGTTTTAGCTTTTAATTTAATATATATCCTTTTTTGGACTTGGATCCTTCATTTAATATGTAAAGATGGATATAGTAATATTGCTTGGTTTTTGGTTTTATTTCCTTTTATTTTCTTATTTGTTTTACTTGGTATGATGATGATAAGTGAAAAGTAAATTTATATACGTGTTTTTATAACCAAAATACGTATGTTTAATAATAAAGTTACATGAATTATGGAAATTTCATTATAAAAATAACTATAGTATATAGAATAGTATGGAATCTATTTCATGGAAAATTATTGATACATATTTCAGAGACAACCCACAGAATCTGGTTGCTCACCATTTGGTATCCTATGATGACTTTTTTCAATCAGGAATTCATCGTATTTTTAAAGAAAATAATCCAGTTAGATTTGTTGAACCAGATTCGGGAGATAAAAAAAAACCAAATGAGTGTCTTTTGTATTTAGGTGGTAAAGATGGGAATAAAATTTACTATGGAAAACCTATTATTTACGACGAAAACCAAACACATTATATGTATCCTAATGACGCACGTCTTCGTGATATGACATACGGTATTACTATTCAGTATGATGTAGACGTAGAACTTACTTTTAACGATGGAGAAGAACCACGCATAGAAACAATGACATTAGAAAAGATATTACTTGGACGATTTCCAATTATGTTGAAATCTAAATTATGTATTCTTAATGGGCTTGCTGATGATGTGTGTTTTAATCTTGGAGAATGTAAAAATGACAAAGGGGGTTATTTCATTATTGATGGATTGGAAAAAGCTATTGTTCCCCAAGAAACCTTCGCTGATAATATGCTTTATGTAAAAAAATACAAGGAAGGAGAAAAATATAGTTATTCAGCCGAAATTCGTTCAGTATCAGAAGATACTTCAAAACAAGTTCGCAAAACATCTGTAAAAATGGTTAGTCCATCATCAAAATTCAGTCATCAACAAATTGTTGTTGATGTTCCTAACGTTAGACAACCAGTTCCACTTTTTATATTAATGAGAGCGTTAGGAATAATAAGCGATAAGAGTATTATTGAAACATGTTTACTTGACTTAGAAAATAATGAATCTTATATAGACTTATTTATTCCAAGTGTTCACGATGCTAACAAATTTTTTGATCAACACTCAGCACTTAGATATATTTCTACATTTACCAAAAATAGGTCAGTTGCTTCAGTATTAGATATTTTAATGAATTACTTTTTACCGCATGTTGGTGATAATAATTTTTTGGATAAAGCATATTTTGTGGGTTATATGGTTAAAAAACTCTTACTGGTTTCTACTGGTGAAGAGCAACCCACTGATAGAGATAATTATAAGTTCAAGCGTGTTGAACAATCGGGTAAATTGATATACGATTTGTTCCGTGAATATTATTTGGTTCAACTTCACAGCATTTTTTTAGCCATAGATAGGGAATATTATTTCCATATTGGAGAATACAAAAATGACTTTTCAAAGTTAATTGAAGCAAATTATCGTGATTTTTTTAAGACAAGGGACGTCGAAAAAGGATTAAAAAAGGCATTCAAAGGAGATTGGGGTTCACAGTCATATACAAAAAAACTTGGTGTGGTTCAAGATTTGAATAGATTGAGCTTTAATTCTTATATTTCTCAATTGCGGAAAACAAATCTTCCTTTAGATGCCAGTGCCAAGGTAGTTGGACCACGACATCTTAACGGTTCTCAATGGGGATTTATTGATCCAGTTGATACTCCCGATGGAGGAAACATCGGACTTCACAAACATTTGTCAATATCAACACACATAACAAGTGGAACATCTGGTTATCCATTGATCAAGTGGTTAAGAGCAAACTTACCATTAAAAGTTATTCAAGAATGTAAACCTTCATATTTATCCCAAAACACCAAGGTTTTTGTTAATGGAAATTGGATTGGAGCGTTAGTAGAGCCTCTTGAGAACATGAAATTGTTGAAAACTATGAAACGAAATGGAATTATACCAGTATATACAGGAATAACTTTTGAATATTCAACGAATGAAATACATATTTTTACAGATGGCGGAAGATTAATGAGACCAATTTATTACATAGAAAATCAAAAGCCAAGTTACGAAAGAAAAGAACTACTTGAGAAATTAAATATTGATGATCTGCCTTGGACTGAAATAGTTAGCGGTTCAAAAGTAACTACTGGTAAAAATAAAGACCTACCATTGAACAACAATACAATATTTTCGTTAGACGAATTATATGGAACCACGAATGTTGATTTTGAAAAATATGGCTCGTTAGTTGAATACATAGATGCTTCTGAAGAAGATACTGCTTTTATTGCTACTTATGAAGACGAATTAAAATCGAATAAATTATACACCCACATAGAAATTCATCCCTCTCTTTTATTAGGTGTTATGGGTAATATGATTATATATCCAGAACATAATCCTTACGCCAGAAACGCTTTTTCTTGTGGTCAAAGTAGGCAGGCTGTATCTACCTATCATACAAATCATCAAATGAGAATAGATAAGATGGGTGTTGTATTAAACAATGGTCAAATTCCATTAATTAAATCAAGATATTTAAAATATGTAAATGATGAAAAATCTCCCTACGGTGTTAATGCTATTGTAGCAATCATGTCTATGACTGGGTATAATGTTGAGGATGCCATACTTATTAACGAAGGTTCAGTTAATCGGGGTATATTCAATACAACATATTATTCAATGTATCATGCGCACGAAGAAAGTAGTAAAGTTTCTGGAAGCACTGTTAACTCATATTTTGCCGATGTTTCCAAAAAAGAGGTTGTTGGAACAAAAAAAGGTTATGATTATGGATATTTAAATAAACATGGTCTTATTGAAGAAGGAACACCGTTAAATGACAAAATGATTGTTATTGGAAAAATAACCAATAGCGAAGAAATTAATACTGATAGCTCAGTTAAACCTAAAAAGGGACAATTAGGATATGTTGATAAATCTTTCTTAACTGACGGAGAAGAGGGCTTTCGTATAGCTAAAGTTCGTATTAGAGAAGAAAGAATCCCTGCTATTGGGGACAAGATGGCATCTCGAGCTGGTCAAAAAGGAACTATTGGTTTAATCATTCCCGAGCAAGACATGCCCTTTACAGATGATGGTGTGCGTCCAGATTTAATTATTAATCCTCACGCAATTCCAAGCAGAATGACAATAGGACAATTAATAGAGAGTATGTTTGGTAAAGCGTGTTGTGAATATGGGGGGTTCGGAGACTGCACTGCGTTTGCTACAAAAGGTTCAAATACAGAAACTTATGGAAATATGCTTCGGCGTGTGGGATTCCATTCTTCTGGCAATCAAATTTTATACAATGGTATGACAGGAGAGCAATTAAGTTCTGATATTTTTATTGGTCCAACTTATTACATGCGTTTAAAACATATGGTAAAAGATAAAATTAATTATAGACCAAGAGGACCAGTAAATGCTATGACAAGACAATCAGTTCATGGACGTGCTAACGACGGAGGTTTACGTATTGGGGAAATGGAAAGAGATGGTGTTATTTCACACGGAGCCGCACATTTCTTATCAGAATCATTTTTAGAAAGAGCAGATGAATATTATATGGCTGTTTGTAACAAAACAGGAATGATTTCAATTTACAATAGTAATGAAAACATTTTCTTAAGTCCACAAGCTGATGGGCCAATAAAATTTTATTCATCGGTTGACAATAATTTCCGTGTTGATCAAATTACAAAATATGGTCGGTCTTTCAGTCTTTTGCGAATTCCGTATAGTATGAAATTATTAATGCAGGAACTTCAAGTAATGAATGTTCAGCTAAGAATTATTACCGAAGACAATGTGGATACCCTAACATCAATGTCATTCTCAGACAATATTATCAAATTAACAGATGGAGATGTTAAATTTGAACCAGCAAAAGATAAGGATTACCTTAGTGAGTATGTTGAACGTTATAAACGAATTGTTGATCAACTTGTTACTAAACTATCAAGCGCCCCAGATAAAGACTATTTGCCTACACCATTTGATATTTCAGAATTAGCTCAAGAGCAGGAATCAGAACCAGTAAAAGAAACAGATTCCGAATCATACCATCCTGCTCCCACAGAAAGTGATAAATCGACTGAAGAAATCAAAGAAAGCGATTCATCTATACAATACAAGTTTGTCGGTGATTCTGATGAAACATTTGAAAATAATACACCACCTGTAGATTGGAACCCCGAGGGACAAGGGCCTTTTATACCTAAGACGCCTCCCATGCCTTTGGATTCTTCTGAGGATGGCACTATTCCTTCCCCACCCCAGGAAGATTATTTTGGAGATGAAAAGTTAACTAAGATTTATGATAACATGTCAAGTGCCTCACGATTACAATTAAATAAACTGTCTCGCGAAGAACAAATAGATGTGCTTAAAAAAGTATACAATAAAAGAGTAGGTGAAGAAAACTATGATATAGAGGGAAGTGCAGAAAAAATAGAAATTTTAGAGACTGATGATAAAAAAGAAACTGACGATGGAGAAGAAGGTGACGATGAAAGTGAAGAAAATAAAAACGACCCTGGAAATCAAAGTTCAAGTGGTGGAACCAAAAAAGTAAACTTTAGTGAGTAATTTAATTATTAAAGACTAATGTAAGTTGATTTATATTTTATGAAAAAAATGAATCAACATTTAAAAAGATGTTTGGAGTATATAAATATGCAGGACTCAAATACCATTGTATCATCTATTTTCAAATCAAGGAAGGTTATTTTAGAACAAGCCGAGTATCTGGGCTATAATATCAGTGATTATGACAATTTTAGCATGGCAGAAATAAACTCAAAATATACAAACAATCAGTTAGACATGCTTTTAGAAATGAAAAATGAAGACCCTACTACTGGTAAAAAGAAAAAGATTTATGTCTTATATCATTTAGCTAAGCTTATTAGACCATCCAACATTGATACCTTTGTTGAAGATTTGTATAATATTGACGAGGTATTAACCAAAGACGACACTCTATTAATTATATCTAAGGATGAGGCTAATGATACTATGACGACATATCTAAAACATGTTTGGGAGACAGAACGATTATTTATTATTGTTCAGAACATCAAAAGACTTCAATTTAATGTTCAAAGACACAACTTAGTGCCTCCTCATACAATTATTAATGATGAAAAGGCTAATGAAGTAAAGAAAAAATACAATATTGTAAATGATTCTCAGTTTCCTGAGATTTCCAGGTTTGACCCTGTAGCTCAGTCTTTGTGTATGCGACCTGGTGAAATATGTGAAATTTTACGGCCAAGTAAGACTGCTATTAAAAGCCCTTATTATCGGATTTGTATTTAATATAAAAATCGCAACATATAATAATTAGGATGAGTGCTATTGGCGAAATTAACAGATTAAAAGAAGCTTATGATTGTAATTTGGCATCATTTAAAGAGTATTATGTTTTAACAAAATTGTTTCCTCAAGACAATAGTTATTTACAAAAATTTACAGAAGCAAAAAGTAATATGATTAAACTTTCAAAGTCTCTTTTTTTATTGAATAACGAGCTTTCCAAAAATATTGAAAATATGAACAAAGACTCAAAAGAAGTTAATCGAAACATAACAGACAATAAAATAGAAAAAGATTCTGTTGAGAAAGAATTAGACTATGCCTTAGGTCAGGTAGGTGGGGCTGAACAGTTGTCAAGTGATTATAAAAAATTATACACTGACCAATATATTTTAAATTGGTCTTTTGTTATTGGAGGATTAGCGGCTTTGTACGCTACCTATTATACTTTTTCACTTCAGAAAAAGATTATTAATGAAGCTTAAATAATAACATCATCTAGGGATTTGTTTATTTCTTGTGAATATATATGAATCCCAACATCAAGAATCTAAACTCTCTTCAGGTTGCCTATGATCAAAAATTAATGCAGTATAATATTGATGTCAAAGATTTTTTGGCGGAAACCTTTGCCAGTGGCAGCAGGAATAGTGAATTTAATAAATCATATCGTAAACAGAGAAAAAAGTTAAGCAAACAAATTAGGAAATCTGAAGGTCAATTAAAAAATCTTCAAGATTTAAAAGTTCATCAATCACTTTTGTTTTCTGATGATTCCCTTGTAAAAGCAATAATGACAATGAAACAAAAAGAACAAAATTTGGAACTTTATCCAAACACAGCTTACTTTGGTGCTGGTTTTTTGAGTAGTGGTCTTGCTTCTAATCCTAATATTTGTTTAAAAAGATGTGCTGCCAGTAAAAAATGCACTGGTGCTTGGTTTGAGGGTAGAGCTGGAGGGTCAGGATATTGTCAACTAAGACAAGGCGCTGGTCCCCCTGGACAAAGGTGGATGGGTAGAACAGCTATTCAAAATAAACTTCTTGTTTTAATGGGAAAGGTTAAAGAAGCGAATTACCAACTAATAAACATGAATCAAGAAATAGCAAACGAAATTAGTAATTTAAATCCAAATCTTGATGGAATTAGTAATGATAATGAGTTACTGAACGCAAGAATGGCTAATGATTATCTAAGATTAACAGCACAAAAAGAAATTTTGGATCATGGGTTGAAAGATTATGATAGCTCGGTAGTTGAGGCCCAGGAAACAGAAAGAATGGCTACCTACAAGTTACTTAGGTTTAGAATTTTTTATTTAATTTTCTTACTTGCTTTGGTAACACCGTTTTTAATAAAATATGGATTACCAAGCACTTGGATTTTATTGTTATTAGCATCTGCTATTTTATTGGTTTTACAGATGAAGACCATAGCGTTTTATTTATTCGTAGTAACCATTTTATATATGGCAGCTTATGTGGTGCCATTATCTGTGCCATAAACTAACTCAATATTATGTTTAATTATTTCAAACCTGGAAATAATTAAATAGTCATAATATATATATTCTATATGTCCCAAAAAGATGCCAAAAATGTAATATCTCAACTATCAAAAGGTAATGACGATTTTATTTATGTAAATCCAGATACAAAATTCTCTCAAAAAGGAGCTCAAGGTATTCATACTTTATTCTATACAAATGCTTCCAAAGGTGAAATTAAGCAAAGGTTGGATGAAAAACGTGTAGCAAGAGAATCACAGCGAGTTGCTGATCAGGCTCGAGAAAAATATATGGACGCTATTGATACTTATAAGAGAAGAATTAATCCTAATGACAACCAATATTCTGACAAGACAGTTGTTTTAGCTGATGGAACTCGAGGATATGTAAATAATCTAGGATATTTCCAAAAATATCAAAATGAGAAGAATACTCTTGGGTTTAATGGTTGTCCCGATAAGAGTGTTGTGTTGAGCGCTCCTTATGCTAAAAATGAAGTGTCTTTAATGTCTACTGATTCAATTATTGGACTTGCTGATGCCAAACAACAATACACAAGCTGTGGTGATGAAGGAAGTCATGTATTTGTAGGAGGAACAGATGGTTCTAATGCTCCTGCCACTCCATTAAAATGTGTAAATCTCAATCGTGGTTCTATGAAACAAGTTAAATATCCCGGTGAGAGTAACCCAAATCAATTTACATTTGACTCCTGTAAAAGATATGCCGTAAATAACGGATACACTTATTTTGGACTTCAAAATTTTGATTCCGGAACAGGAACCAATATTTGTTTAGTTGGAAATAATTATGCCAAAGTTATTGAAGGAGGAGAAGCCAAAAATCAAGTGTCAAAGGTTCAGGTATGGAATAGTTCTCAAATAACAAGTCCTAATTCAGTAAGATTTCTTCCACTTTTAATTGGTAGTTACCCGCGGTCAGTAAATCCGGGCAAAACAAAGGTTATTCAAAATGCATTACAAGACCCAACTTCAGTAGTAGGAAATAAGAGATTAAACACAGGCCCAGGTAAAAATGATAGCTTTACAGTAACGCAAACTCCGGATGGAACAGTAGCCGTAACAAGACCAGCACAAAACGGATGGGGTCAAAATTTAATCCTTCCAGTATTTCCAGTTGAAATGAATAATGCTGAACGAGGTTTAAAACTAATGAATACACCAGGTGGAATTATGGATATGCGGAATTCTTATAAAACTTGGGTAAGAAATGGAAGAATTGGTGATATAGTTGTAGATAGTGCTGAAGATGATGTAACTTTAAAGCCACCTAAAATTTATAGTTTAAAAATATTATCCTTAGGACAAATAGTTGCTTATCCTAAAATAAACCAAGAAGGTGTAGTTATTTTGAAAATTCCAAACCAAATTCCTAATAATAGCTGTAACCAATTCGTTGGCCAACTTCAACTTACAGGTGCCACGTATGGAGCAGATGCTCCTAACAATAAAGCTACTGACAACAATGCTTTACAACGATTGAACGCAATATTTCAAAATCGTGGTCAACCAGATGTATTTACATTTAAAGTTTCAAATAAATTAGTTGATACTGACCCAGCGCCTGGTCAAGGAAAAAACTTAGTTGTTAATTATACATGTGGAGGTGAACAATTACCTGATGTTACAGCAAGGGAGGGAAAATATGCCAGACTTGACTGTACAAGAACCCGTGACCAAAAAGGTAGTCCCTGTAGGACCGAATTAAGGATATTAGGAGGTGATAATATTCGTCGTCTTGCTGGACTTGAACTGGTTCTTATATCAGCAAGCGGAGAAGAAGATTTAGTTTGGAAATACTATTTATCCGCAGAACAAACAACAAAATTGATAGAAGACCAATCGCCTGCCGATAATAATTATTTGCGATCAGCAAAATTTGTTGGAAAAATAACAAGTAGTCAGACTGGCCTTAACTTAGGCGAATATGCTGTTTCAAATAATGGAAAGGTTGAAGTAGGTATTAGTGAAGAAGGTTATATGACAGTTTCAGTTAGAACAAACAGAAATCAATGTATTAAAACACCTGATGGTAATCGCTCCACATTGAGTAAAGATGCTGCTTTTATCTATAGTGTTCCGTATAAATCTACAGATAAGTCAGCGGTAGGAAAATTTGGATATGTTGATTATAATGGTGTGTTACATCCTTATAGAAAAGGATATCCAGGATATAAAGGAGGAAAAGGTTTTGAACAATATAATGAAACAAAAGTAGCTTCAAATAATTTACCGGAGCAACCTGAGCCTGCGGTTACCTTAGATGTTTGTAGAGATAAATGCGCAAACGACCCTAAGTGTTTTGGAGCTGTATTTGAAAAAAATTCGCAAGTTTGTTATCTAAAAGATAGGAATTCTCTAACCGCTGAAATGTGGTCTTCCAAAAATAATGTTTATTTAAAAAAGAAAATAGAATTAGACCCGAAAAAAATAGCAGAAGATTGTAGACCATGGGCATTTAATATTATTGATAGTGTAAAATGGAATGCTTACCCTAAATCATATAAGCCTATGACCAGAAAATCATCTTGTGATTTAAATCGATGGCTACAAGATCCTGCTATTAAGGAACTAAGAGAGGACTGGTTAAACAAACAAAAAAAAGCTGAAGAAAATACAAGAAATATTTCAGAACAAATAACTAAAACAATAGATAATAAGGAACTTCAGGGTATTGAGGCTGATATGAATAATTCTTCTATTGATCTTAATCAAATAATTTATCAAAACACTATGGACAATAAAATTCCTCGTGCTTCATATGGGTATGGTGGTGATTTACCCGAACGTATCCCTTTAAAAAATTTATCTTCACCTAAAGAAATGGGAAATAAAGAAGGATTTACAATTGCCACTGGTTTACCCGAAAATTATAATGAAATATTAGAAAATAGACAGCCTAATACTTTTGGTCAATCACAACGTGAAAGAGCTACAAGGTACAGGAATCTCAATGGTGTTGTATCTGACACTGAACTTCTTGTGGTTGAAGAGCATTATAATATGATAGTCTGGACAGTTGCTGCCTTAGTTGGTGGAATATTGGCCTATAGACTTTTGAACAAACTTAATCAAGCCTAAGGTTATTAGGTTTAATAATTTAATTTCTAAATGTAGTCTATAGAATGTCCACTCAATCAGCATTATATAGACAAAAGAATGAAGATACTTTACAATTAATAAAAAATCTTTCTGAAGCAGAAGAGAATCTTACCAGAAAGCTTGCTTATACAAGTAAAAAAAAAAATAGACAGAATCTTGAAAACTCTATTCGCACTATAGCAGAAACAAAAGAAAATTTAGTAACTGCTTTAGGTAGCTTAAGTAGATATTATACTTCAAATTTGGAAAACGCTTCTCGCACACTTGATCAACAATCTGAAGCTGTTGCTATAATTGATAGAGAAATGCAGATAGCTAAGAAAAGGTTGGAATACGTAAATAGTCAAAAGGCCAACAAGATGAGAAAGGTTGAAATAAATCAATACTATGCGTCAAGCTATCATGAGAGAACTTTATTGCTCAAATGGACCTTATTGTTGATTGTAGTTTTATTAATATTCTATTACGTAAAAAAAATATTTATTGGCGTTCCTCCACTCTTTTATGCTTTAATATTAACAATTATAATCGTATTTTTTTCTTACAACATGTTAAAATTAGTTCTTTCAATTAACGCAAGAAGTAAAATGGTATATGATGAATATGCTTGGAAATTCGATACAGAAAATGCTCCTTCATGGGACCCTGATAATAAATCTATGGACCCATTCAGATTGCCTCCCACAACATGTATAGGAGAAGCTTGTTGTTCTGAAGGAGTATTTTATGATCAAAGTCTCGGAGTTTGTATTCCCAGTGTTTCAACTTTAACTGGAAAATGTTCTGCTGCTGATATAAGAAAAGAAGATAAGGAAGACGATGATTTTTCAAGTCAAGTTCAAAGCTTTTTGGAGATGAGTTAAGTAGATGTTTATATTATATAAAATTCTTTTACCTATATAATATAAGTTAACAATGTCTGAAATAATTGATGAACCTGTGTCAACATGTGACGAGCGCACTGCCCAATTACTCGAAGAGCAGGCAACAAAATATAAAACATTAATGTCAAATGATAAAACACAAGAGATTCTTACTGGTTTTATTGAACAAGCAGGTAAAATTTTAACTTGTGGACCTTCCTGTCAACAAACAAAAACTAATAATGAAGCTCTTAAAAAATATCAAGAGGCTCAACTTTCTCTCTTCAATGGTCCAGAAGAATTGGAGGATACATCAAAAACATACTATACTCTAACGCAAGGAGAAGATTATGCGCAAAAATTTAGCGAAGACAGATTAAAAGATTTGGCAAACCAAATAGGAAATACTTATTTGGAAGTATTTGATGATATTGTAGAAACATCTAAATCGTTATCACAACTTTACGAGTCAAATTTAATTAATTATTCTAATTCTCAAAGCTTGTCTACAGTTGTTGAGAAAGAAAATCAGAACCAGATTGAATTATTAACCGAAACTCAAAGTAAGGCCTCGACAAGTGATAGGAAAACATATTATGAAAACCAAGAAGTTGAAAATTTGAAATACTATTATAGATTCTATTATTACATTTACATTTTGGTAGTTATAACATTTTTCGTTTCAATGTTTGTTTCTAAATCTGAGGTTCCTTTCAAGAGGCAGGTTTATATTTTACTTGCCATGATTTTGTGGTTTTTCTTTGGTGATAATATTATTAAATTTACTATTAAATTTATAAAAGATATTTTTGGTCTAATACCTGAAAACGTTTACCTAACATTATAAACAGTTGAAAAATTAATTTCCAAACTTATTTAAATGTCTAAAAAACAAATTGTAAGTATTACAAAATCTGCTTGTCAAAAATTAACTAATATAGCACAAGAGACGAATACACAGCATATTCGTTTCTATGTTAAAGGAGGAGGATGTAATGGATTTAATTATAAACTTGAACCCACCCACGAAATCCCAGATAAAAAAGACGAAATTATACAAAAAGATAATTACGTTTTATCTGTTTGTAATCAAAGTCTAATTCATGTTTTAGGAACAGAAATAGACTGGAAAAAAGATATTATGGGTGAAAGCTTTCATTTTAATAATCCAATGGCAAAATCAAAATGTGGATGTGGCACTTCTTTTACAAGTAAAGGAATGTAATTTACTTTCTGGATTTTCTTGATTTTCTTGATTTCTTGGATTTTTTAGTCTTTCGTGACTTTCTGGATTTTTTACTCTTTCTCATTTTTCTACCCTTTCTGGTCTTTCTTCTTCCACCACTTTTTCCAGATACAGTCTCAAACATAAGTTTTTTTAAATTATTCGCATCAGCATTCTCTTCTTTTAGAGTTTGTTCATTACGAATTTTTGCGGTTCTTTCGCCGTTAGGTCCTAAGCCTGAGGTATACTCATAGAATCTATAAACATCGGTAGCAAACATACCATCAGACTTCTTCTTAACTCGCATCCCTTCGGTTAAATCGGTAGAAGGATTAAACTTCTCTTTTCCTCCTTTCATTATATATTATACGCGGAATTTATTTTTCAAACATAGAAATTTCCAATTGTTGAATAGATGGGTTCATACTTTTTACTAAATCTATAACATCATTCAAATCTGTATAAAAAATTTCATCAACACCAATATATTTAGCTAGATCCATATCTTTATCTGATTCAGCTATGGATGTTAATAATTCCTCTTTTTTTTCAATGTGTATTCCAAAATTGTTAGAGTTGTAAACTTTGGGTGCCGCAGACGCAAAACTAATACTTTTAGGGTTATGCTTTTTAAGGGCAGATATAATACCTTTTGAGGTATTTCCTCTAACAATTGAATCATCAATAACTAAAATATCTTTATCTGTAATTATTTCCCCTATGATCGAAAACTTTTGTTTGATTTTTTCACTAATATCATGTTTATGTTCTATAATAAATGTTCTATTGACGTATCTATTTAATATTATGGCCTCTTGTAATGGAACATTTAAATAATTAGAAATACCATGAGCATAGCTTCTACTTGTATCAGGAATCGGTATTACCATATCAAATTTTTTAGAATTAAGTTTTTTTTCAGCAAGGAGTTCTCCTAATAATTTTCTAAATTTGTAAATGGGTATATTATTAAATTGGGAATCAATTCGGGAAAAATAGATATATTCAAATAAACACGGCTTGAATTTTTGTATTTTTTCTTGATCAGATATTGAGAATTGGTAGTGCTTTTTTTCAAGTTGACTGAAAAACACGGTTTCTCCGGGCTCAATATCACTTACAAAATTAAAATTAGTATGATTATATGAACATGTTTCACTTGATATTAAATACTCATTTTTTTCATTTTTGCCATATGATAGTGGACGAATTCCATTTTTATCACGAATAGCAATTAAACCCATATAAGGTATACCAATAATTAGACTGAAGCTACCTTCCAAATTATTTTGTAATTCATTCGACAAATGAACTATGTCCTGAAACGTTAGCTTTTTAACCATTGTAAGAGAATTTAAAAATTCAAATATATATTGACTTAAAATGTCACTATCAGACCTTTGATTTTCCAAAATTGGAATGGAATATCTCTCATGTAAAAGTTTTTGAATATATGAACAATTTGTTATATTTCCATTGTGACAAACACTTATAGTCAATTGCTTACCAGAATAGTAATATGGTTGATATGAATCTGGGATATTGTTTGTTTTATATCTATTGTGAGCAACAAAAAGAGACCCGTTTATTTGTTTTAGTTTTTCTACGTTAAATATTTGGTTGATTAAACCAGAACTCTTTATCATTTTGTGTCCAGCATTGTGTGACCAAAATATTCCGGCACCATCTTGTCCTCTATGTTGTAATGCCAAAAGGGATTTATAAATTTCGTTTCCACTTACTTTCTCTTGACATAACATTCCGGTAATTCCACACATAACTTTCTAAATAATATAATGCACTTATTTTATATTATTAAAATTAGTCTAATCTTCATCAAGTTCCTCAACCTCATCCATTTTTTCTGGATAAGCAATTTTAACACCCTTCCAACCCGGTTGTTTCCATTTTCCATATAATTTATCCATGTAATCATATAATTCAACGCCCTTTGGTGGTTTTCTGTTTCCACCTTGACTTTCCTGAAACCACATCTTAAACTCATTTGAAAGCTCAGATTTTGTTACCTTATCTCGTGGGTCACCAGTCTTTACAACCATCTCACTAACGAAACCAGCAATGTGGTCCTGTAGGTCACGATACTTGCGTGATGCTTCCAAAACAACATCGCAATCTTCAACTTTACCATCATTTGCGAATGCTTTATCTACGAGCATTGACATAAGAACGGGTGCCCATCCTTCAATTTTATCGTCAAGGTGACCGTCAGCTTCAAACTTAAACTCATTGTCGATTTGATCAAGCTTTTCTTTTCTCGCAAATTTCGATACAAAATCGACTATTCTGATACGCCTCCAAGTGCCGTCGTCATTACTCTTGACCTCAAATAAATAGTTTGTGCAGACACATAGACTTAGTTGTAATACAAATGTTTCGCTTGCTGAGTATAGACCTCTTGCTTGAATTTTATCTCCTCCAGTCATTTCTTTCATAATACCTTCATTTAATGTCATTCCTTTTGATGGCTCTGAAGCTACACCATATCTGACACCCTTTAAAGCTACAATTTCAGATGAAGTTCCTCCAGTATCTACACGTTTAGAAGTAAGAACATTAATATTAACAGTTTCTGAATAATTTCCTAATGCTGCGCTCATAAGAGCAATAAGCTTACTTTTACCATTACTACCACTCCCCCTATAAATATTGAATGTTTGATTTACATTTGTTCCAATTAAAGATGATGCAAGATGTTCCCACATGTATTTATTTAATTCTGGAATAGGAAACAACTGCTCAAAGAATGTTGTTATTTCATTCATTTTCTTATTGTCGGTTACGGTTTCCAAAGGAGTATATTCATTATTAGTTGTTTTAGTAATATAGTCTTGGGGGTAACCCTCTCGGAAACATTTGTTCTTGAAATCTATAACACCATTGGTAAATCCAAGAAGATAGACATTTGTATCTTTCATTTCATTAAAACTTTTATCATAGAATAATGTCCCCGCTTCTTTGATAATATTATTCTTATCATTGGTCTTTTTCAATCTAATCTGTAGCTGGCTAACATGTAATACTTTCTTTTTACATGCCTCTATTGCGTCCTGGTCCTGATCATCTGTAGCAATACGAAGCTCTTCTGTATACTGGGATATTTTGTTTTGATACAACCCATGCATTTCTCTTGAAATCTTTACTCTAATTGTTTCACCAAAATCACGAACCCATCGATGATTTTCAAAAACCCACCAAACTCTCTTTCCCTCCATTCCTTGGTTAGAACACAAATATTCATTTTTGAACATGTTATACAAAACCATTGCGAAATCCCAATCAGAAGGACAAGCAATCGTTTCATCAATAAGAGCATCAATTGTTTCACTACAAATCCTTTTGTATTCATCCGGTGCGTCATGTCTTGCCCAATACATTATAGAACGTCGTGTAATCCTTTCATTGTGTTGATCATTCTTAATGTCTTTCGACCAGATCTTGTAAAGCTTTGGGATAGAATAATAATCAAAATCTTCGGCTTTACTCCTTAACATAACCCAGGACAAGAATAGTCGTTCGTCAGTATCTTTTAACCCAAATGCTACTTTTCTATTTAAAAGATGCGAACCAGGTTCATAATACTTTTCTGGTAAAATTTGAACAAATTCATGGGTTTCCCTAACTTTATGGTCATAAATTGAAAACTTGGACAACATAATGTTTACTGCTTTCTCCAGAACATCTGCATTAGTAATATCACATAAATCGATATCTTCGTCAGAAGAAACGTCACCAGGAATACGAACAGGTGAACGTGGTGTGTTTTGTGGTCGACTTGAACGCTTCGAAGTATTATTACTACGGCGAAGATACTCCTCTTGTGTAGCAGGTTTCAAGTCGGCCTTATGAAATTCGGTATAACGAACGGAAATTTTATGTAAATCTTTAGAAAGATTAATATCATCAATATTTCCAGAATCAATACCCAATTGTCCATCAGATGGGTCATACTTTATTTTCCAGTATTGGGTTATTTCATAGGCTTCATTACCAGGTTTTCTTGACCCATACAATTGCCAATTAGTAGAGCCCTTGCTTATTCCTTCATCTAAGACAGAATCCCAACTATTTTGAACTGGCAAATCCCCACCCCACATTTCTTCGAGTTTACCTAACATCTTTTCTCTTAGCATTTGCTGTAATGTATGATTCATTTGTAACCCAATAATCATATGAATACCGTCTTTAACTACTCCTTTATCCTGTAATACATTAATATTTGGTTTTTCCATAACATATACAGGAAACTCAGTGCCCTCAGTAAACGAATACATTTTTTCAATTTCCTCCAGATAAGCTATAACCAAATCTTGGTTGTGTTCGGAAGTATGCTGTCGTTCTGTAATATCTAATGAGTATCTAAAATCCAAATCAACAGCTATAGGACTGCGTTCATCGTTTAACTGCTTCTCAGTTAGATATTCATTTTGTTTTTTTACGAAAACTTTATTGTGATAATGTTCATAAAAGGATTCTATGTCAGTATCAATAAAATAGGAACCTCCATATACCGAAAGACTTCTATCCCCTATCCTGGTATGTGTTGGAGAATTTCCAGATTTATCTGCTTTATGGTCTGCGAGATAATCATTTAAATCTCTATATTTTTTGCTCATGGTTAATCTTATGTACTATACCTCTACATATTTCTATGTTCATTTTTTTCGATTATATTGTATAAAATTAATTTACTAACAAATAAATTACACCATAAAAGGTTTAAATACATTAAAAATGTAATTAGTAATATAAAAAAAAA
>CEQL01141028.1_pt1 | contig 39614 bp, 37 predicted proteins | sample 356281 | NCBI WGS metagenome assembly CEQL01 (sample SAMEA2621203, study PRJEB7988) | marine metagenome | biome: marine biome (ENVO:00000447); feature: surface water layer (ENVO:00002042); material: "saline water (ENVO:00002010), including plankton (ENVO:xxxxxxxx)" | depth 5 m
CGAACTAGGGTGTCGGAGGTTCGAATCCTTCCGGGCGCGCCATTTATATAAAAATTAAGTAAAATAAAAGATAGTATGCCACTAAAATTAAATAGCGACTCGCAACCATTTGTAGAAATAAATTCTCCCAAGTATGAGGAAGTTTATTCTTTTGAGCGAGATTTTGATTTAACTGATCTTTTTTTGTTTACAAAAGGTCAGCCATATGAAAAATTTTCAGAATTAAGAGAAAAAGCACCTGTTTATTTTCATAAAACTGGTCCAGAAGACTCGGAACCTGGTTTTTGGGTTTTGACAAAATACAAAGACATAGAATTTGTATCAAAAAATCAGGATATTTTTTCCTCTCAACTCGCAGGTGGAACATCTTTAACTCATGGATTTACAGCATTAGATGACTCTCCTCTCTATCGATCAACAATGGATCATATGTTGAGCTTGGATGGCCTATTACATTTGAATATGAGAAATCCTCATATGGCTTTTTTTAATCCAAAATACGTAAACTCCTTAAGAAAAAAAGTTGAATTAAAGGTTGATAATCTACTTGATGCCATTGCGCCATTAGGAAGTTGTAATTTAGTTGAGTCTGTCTCTGCAGAATTACCCATGTTCACACTTTGTGAAATGTTAGGAGTGCCAGAAGCAGACAGACCTAAAATTATTGAATGGATGAAATTATTAGAAATGGCTCAAGTAATTGCTGCCACACAGGCAGCCCAAAACAATCAATTAAGTTTAAGTGAAAAGCAGAGTGAAGGCGCTGCAGATCCTGCTCTAATTGAGATGTTCACTAATATGGTAGAAGAGATGTTTGCTTATGGTAGACACATATTGGAAGAAAGAAGAAAATCTCCAAAAGATGACTTGTTGTCAGTAATAGCAAATATTGAAATTGAAGGTGAAAAACTTCCAAACGAATATTTAGACGGCTCTTGGCTTCTAATAATTTTTGCAGGAAATGACACAACTAGAAACTCAATTAGTGGAACAATGAACTTGCTTTCTCTTAATCCTGATCAGAAAGAGATAGTGATAAATGATAGGTCTTTAATTCCAAATATGGTTCATGAATCAATTCGTGTAGCCAATCCAGTTACATATATGAGAAGAACAACTAAAGTTGATACTCAAATAGGCGAACAAAAGATAGGACCGAATGAAAAAGTTTCTTTATGGTACGGTGCTGCAAATAGAGATCCTGATATTTTTGAAAATCCTAACAAATATGATGTTAGGAGGGAAAATGCTAAAAAACATTTATCTTTCGGTTATGGCAGGCATCTTTGTCTAGGAAAACATACAGCTAATATGCAACTCGAAGTTGTTTATGAAAAGATCTTTGAAAGATTTCCTGACATGATGCAATCCGGTGATATTGTTTATACACCAAATAATTTTGTTAACGCCATTCAAGAATTACCAGTAATTTTCACCCCTAAAAAATAAATATTTATGTATGCAAAAAGTTTGATTGTTTGTTTTTTTGCTTATTTTTTTTCGATAATAGCCGGTTTCTTATCACTTATAAGTTTTAACCTTGGGCATTTATGGCTTAATGTTTTCTTAGCGCACATAGTAGCAACTGTTGTGATTTTTATTTTCAGTGTTATTTATAAAAATTCAAGTTTGTATGATCCTTTTTGGTCAGTAATCCCTTTTCCAATATTTATTTATTTAGTTATGTATCCAGAAGTTGATGATGCATCAAGTTTGAGATTTATTTTGATAGGAATTCCAATTACTTATTACGTATTTAGATTAACTTGGAATTGGTTGAAAACTTGGCCAGGATTAGAAAAAGAAGACTTCCGATATATCAATTTATACAATACTTTTGGGAAATTTAAGTGGTTCATTAATTTTTTTGGAATACATTTATTTCCTACAATAATAGTAAATATTTGTTTATTCCCTCTGTATTATGCAATTTCTATTAATGATCAACCTGTTGGATTAATAGATTGGTTTTTTTGTATTTTCACAACTTTAGCGGTTTTATTAGAACATGTATCAGATGAACAAATGCATAAATTTAAATCTGATCTTAATAATGCCTCTCTTACAATGAATAAAGGTTTATGGAAATATAGTCGACATCCTAATTATTTAGGTGAAATTCTTTTTTGGTTTGGCTTATTTGGATTTTCGTTATCTCAATCTCTAAATAATTTTTGGTTAATCATTTTTCCATTATCAATGTTTGCTATGTTTATTTTTGCTTCAATTCCAATGATGGATAATAGGAGCCTAGAAAGAAGGCCTGACTATGAAGATTACATGAAAAAGACACCAGCTCTAATTCCATCTTTTTTTAAATAAATGTTAGATCAATTTATCATTTTAGGTCTTTTAACCCTAATGGTAATCCTTTTTATATGGGGAAAGTGGCGTTATGACGCTATATCACTTGGAATATTGTCTATTTTTGTTCTACTTGGATATGTACAACCAGAAAAAGCTTTTTCAGGATTTTCTCATCCTGCTGTAATTACGGTTGCATTAGTTCTATTAATTAGTAAGGGTTTAGAAAAATCAGGTTTTATATCGATTGTTGGAAGAAAGTTACAAACCTATGCCACATCTGAGACTCAATTCATGATTTCAATTACCTTTTTTGCAGCAATTCTTTCTTCATTTATGAATAATATAGGCGCAATGGCAATGTTATTACCTATAACATTAGGAATTTGTCAAAAAATGAATTGGAATCCATCCAAATTTTTAATCCCTTTATCTTTTGCATCAATTTTAGGAGGAATGAATACCAAAATTGGAACTCCGCCAAATATAATTATTTCTGAATTTAGAAATGACTTTACTGGAAAAGATTTTGGTTTTTTTGACTTTTCTTTTGCGGGAGTCCCTGTAAGCATATTAGGAATTTTATTTATTTCAATTATTGGATGGAGATTAATTAAAACTAGACCAATTAATTCTCAGAATAACCCCCTAATTGAGTTAGAAGATTATTTGGTAGAAATGGTTATTACAAAAAATAGTCAGCTCATTAATAAAAGAGCATTTGATTTTCGCCAAGAATTAGATACAGATACAGCATTGATTGGTCAAATTAATGAAAATGGAAAAAAAATTGAAATTCATGGCAATCAAAAATTATTTGAAGGTCAAATTCTAATATTAAAAATTAATCCTGATATGGTTGCTGATATTCAACAGGAATTTGGATTAGATATTGACTCAGAAAATGATCTAACTTCCTTGGAAGATCTTGGAGGAATAGAAGCTATTATTGTTCCTAAATCAAGATTGATAGGTAGAAAATATCAATATTTCAAAAGACTCGTTGGGCGAGAATTTTCTCTTCTTGGTTTATGGAGAAGAGGTTTAAAATTCAGGTTTAGGCTATCAAATGAAATTTTTAAAGTTGGCGATGTTTTGCTTATTGCTAATAGAGGTGAAAAAAATACTATTTCTGAAAAACTAGAATTAGCTGGTCTTATGCCTCTCTGGCAAAGAGAATTTGATGTGGCAAGGGACTCAACTAAAATATTGCTAGCTTTTTTTATTTTTATTTCTTGTCTTTTATTAGTTATTTTAAATTACGTTCCAATTGTCATTGCTTTCTTGATATGTGTAATTGGTTTTGTTAGTTCAAAACTCTTAACAGGAGAGGGTATTTATAGGCATATAGATTGGCCGGTAGTAATTTTATTAGCAGCTATGATTCCAATAGGAAATACTTTAATTAGTTATGGTATTACTGACTCAGTATCAAGCTATATGGCAACCTTATCTTCTCTTGTAGATTATGTTTGGTTAGTAGTATTAATTATGATAATAACAATGTTCTTGTCAGATATTATAAATAATGCAGCTACTGCTGTGATTATGGCACCTCTAGCTGTATCTCTAGCAGAGAAAATCAATCAGCCTATTGAACCTTTTTTAATGTCTGTTGCTATTGGTGCAAGTTGTGCTTTCTTATCTCCTATTGGTCACCAATGTAATACTTTGGTCATGGCACCGGGCAATTATAAATTTGGCGATTATTGGAAAGTGGGTTTGCCACTAGAAATTCTAATAGTCATTATAAGCATTCCCGTAATTATTTTTTATTGGGGCTAGATTATTTTAAATTCTTCTTTGTTGCGTTTTTTTTAACGCTGTCTACACCCTTTTTTAAAGAACTTTCAGACTTATAGGCCTGACTAGTTGCAATAACTTTATTATTACCAGCAACAACATTAAAGAAAAGTTTTCCTGCCTTATTTTTAACTATCTTAAAAGATTTATTTTTTCTTGAATTTAAAATTAAAGAACTCGCCCCCTTCAAGCAAGAACTTTTTAAAGTATATGCCTGACTTGAACAGATTATCTCTCCATTTTTGGCTTTTAATCTAAATCTAAATTTTCCTGATTTATCTTTATATATTTCAAACAAAATTTTCTCCCATAAATATTTAAATCATTTTATATATAAAATTCACTCTATGTAAATTTTCTAATAGAATCAATCCCTATTATGAAATTTTTTGATAAGTACTTTGATTATTTCTTCGGATATTTGATTATCATTAATGTCCTACATCAAATACTTATATCTGGTTATTCTTTATCTGAAAATTACCTTTTTCTTTCAGATTTATTTATTTTATTTTCTTTTTCAATTTTTATTTTTGAAGCATTTTATAGAGCTTATAAAGATAAGAAGATCTCTACTTTACTAGTAATTGATTTCGCAGTTATATTAAATTACTTATTCTTAAATTTGTTCGATTTAAGAATTTTTAGAATATTCAGAGCCTACTCAATATTTAGCCAAATAAGAGTTCTTTTACCAACGAATACTCTACTGAAAACAATCTGGAAGCAAAGACTTTCCATTCTGGGCACTCAAATAGTTGTTTTTTCATTATTATTGATTTTTTCAGTCATTATTCACTTTTTAGAAAAGGATCTTCAGCCTGAAGCTTTTGGAAATATTCTAGATTCTATGTGGTATGGAATTGCTACCTTGACTACTGTTGGATATGGCGACGTAACTCCAGTTTCTAATTTAGGAAAATTAATTTCTAGTTTTGCAATGTTTCTCGGTATAGCAATGTTTGCACTACCTGCCGCAATTTTAGCATCTGCATATTATGAAGATATTCAAAAGAGAAATTTTTTGGTTTCTCTAGAGGCTATTACAGAAATAAATTTATTTTCAAAATTACCTATTGGAGCAATTACAAAAATTAATTCAAAACTAGAACCTTTGGTTTTACCAGCAAAACATATAGTTTTTCAAAAAGGAGATGATGCTGATGCTCTTTATATTATTGAATTTGGAAGCATACAGGTTGAAATTGAAAACCCAGTAATTTTGGGTTCTGGTGATTACTTTGGTGAATCAGGATTGATTAGTAATGATAAGAGAAACGCAACTATCTCTCTATTAGAAGAGTCAAAATTATTAAAGCTTTCTAAAGAGTCTTTAAATGAATTAATTGAAGAATATCCAGCATTATTTGAAGATCTAAAAGAAAGTGCATCAAATAGAACTGGGTAATGTTATGTTTCTATTTCGTGACTTGATTCAACGTAAACAGATCTTGAAGGAAATGCAAAGTCAGATCCATTTTTTCTAACAATTTCCATTACCTTGTGAACTAAATTTTGTTTTAGATCGGTGTAATGAGAATAATCTCTCTCCGATGAATAACACAAAATTTCAATATCAATTGAACTAGCACCAAATTCAGTAGCTTTAGCAAATGAATTTTGTCCTGGATTAACCGCAAATCCTTCATCTTCATTGTTTATGAAATTCGTTATTTCATCGCAAATAGATTTCAGTTGATCTACGGTTGTTGAGTAAAGAATATTAATTTGCCATTTAATTCTTCGATATCTTAATTCACCATGATTGATTACATTAACATCTGATAAATCCTTATTAGGAATAATCATTGGGGAAGTATTAAAGAGCCTAATCATGGTTGATCTAAAACCTATCGTTTCCACGATTCCGTGTAATTTTCCATCAACTTCTATTCGATCTCCAGGTTGAAATCTATTTTCCGCAATGATGAGAATTCCTGAAATTAAGTTTTTAAATAGATCTTGAGCGCCTAGAGCAACTGCTACAGAGAACAAACCAAGTCCTGCAATAATAGGCCCAATTTGGACTCCAAATATATCCAAGATAATAGCTATTGCTAATATCCAAATTAAAACTCTAGTAAATCTTTCAAGCCACATAGATAAAGCAGCAGTAACCCATGACTTTATTGCTAAAAGTTCAAATATTGGTCCAATAGCTTTAGTAAGAACACTAAAAATTGTATAGGCAATCAAAGCTTTAACTATATTAGTAAGAAATACATCTGCTAAACCTGAAAGAGGTAATAATTCAATAATTAAATACAAACCTACGGCAAGAGGAACATTACCTAATGGTTTTTCTAAAGTTTCTAGTAAAATATCGTCTGCTTCAGTTTCAGTTTCTTTTGCTAAATTTTCTAAAAATCTAAAAACTTTTGAAATAACTATCGCTCTTAAAATAATTGAAAAAATAATAATTGTTAAAGAAATTACAACATTACCAATTGAGATGCCTAAAAAATCTTGATTCCAAACTTCTGAAATTAAATTAAAAAAACCTTCCATAACTATCAATTAAAATTATATGAAAAAACTGTAGCAAATCCTTCTTCTTTTTTAACTGCTGAAGAAGGAGGTCTAGAGTCATAAAACGTATTGTACTGCAGAGATATCTTAAAGTTTTCATTTATATGAAAATCAAACTGACCAATTAATGTTGCTTTGTAATCGCTAAATGAAACAGTTGAGGGTTGTAAAAATGCAGATAGGTCAAATACGATGTTTTCATCGATTATGAATTCACTGTGAATGTATGAGGTGACTCTTAAAGTATTATCAATAATAGCTAATAAATCTTCTTCATCTTCATTCATCAATCCAATACCTGCTTTGAGGTTATTTTCTATATTAAATCTAGCTCCCAGCCCTATTAATTCTCTTTTATTAAATTTTCTAAAAGGATTTTTTGAATATTGTATGAAAGCTTCTAGACTAGGATCATCATCAAACAAGAAATTTAGCCTGATATGTGCCAAAGTGGCAGAGTCATAATTACTCTTATTTATTTGTTTTTGAGACCTTTTTACGACAAAAAAACTTTCTAAATTTTCTAGGTTATAATCAAGTGAAGATTGAAGAGAGAAACTATCTCTATTTCTATTTCCTCTTGAAAAGCTAAGAGATCCTGAAATATTTGCAAAAAAACCTTTTTCTCCATCTCTACGAAGATCTTCAACATTCACAATGGCTTCGCTATAAATTAGAGGTGAAATTAATACAAAAATAAGCAGAAAAGTTTTATTTAGTTTCTGCAATAAATACTCCAGACCAATCATCTGGAAGGATTTGTATAGATAACTCATTAATGCGTTCTAAAAATAGCGAGTAGTATAATGTAAATTCTGGTTTAGAAAACCTATATTTATCAATATGTTTTCTAGCTTTTACCCAATCCTGCTTTCTATAATTTGTTAAAAAATTTTTATGATCCTCAATAAATTCATTGTTTTCTTCATTTGAAAAATTTTTTTCAAAAACAGTAAAAATTGATACTGGTTCTTTCTTTCCTTTAACCGCAATTAAATCAAGCTCAAAGACTGAATATTTATCTTCTGAAAGACCATTAATGGTTTCTTCTCCAAGAATTATTTGCATACCATAATTTCCAGATTGACCTTCTAATCTAGAGGCTAGATTTACAGCATCTCCAAGTACTGTATAGTCAAATCTTTTATCAGAACCCATATTACCAACAATACAATTACCAGTATTTATACCTATACCAACGGACAATTTTTCTGCATCAGATCTATTTAAATCATTATTAAGTTTTTCTAGTGCTTTACTCATGGCAAATGCAGCTTCAACTGATTTTTCTCTATGTTTTAAGTCTTCAGATGGAGCATTCCAAAAAGCCATAATACAATCACCCATGTATTTATCGATCGTTCCTTGTTTATTAAGAATCTCATTAGATAATACGGTTAATAGATTATTTATAAGATCTGTTAATCCTTCAGGATCTGATTTGTATTTTTCTGAAATTGAGGTAAATCCTCTTATGTCAGAAAATAAAAAAGTCATTTCTTTTCTTTCACCTCCAAGGGTTAGGGACTCACTTGATTTAGCTAATTTTTCAACCATAACGGGAGACATATATTGAGAAAATGCATTTCTTACTTTGCTTCTTTCTAATTCGGTAAATAAAAAATTAAAAAAGGTAACGACTAAATAAGATACAAGACAGATAACCAAAGGAGAGATTGGATCTATTAAATAATTATAAAAATTAAAAATATAATAACTCCCAAAGATTGATATGCTGTTTCCTAAAACAAATATAGATAAGCCTCCTATAGGGCCTAAAAATTGTATGAAAAATGTAATTAATAATGCTAGTAACAATCCTGTAACAAGTTCCAATCCAAATATCCAATCCGGTCTTTGCAAAAACTGTCCAGAAAGAATTTGATCAGTTAAATTTGCAATTATATTTACACCAGGAACATTATTTTCTAAAGGAGTAGATCTCAAATCAAATAAACCAGGCGCACTTGTTCCAACGATAAGTATTTTTCCTTCAAAAAAATCTTGAGAAAATTCATTATTAAGAATTTTCCAAATTGGAATGGTTGTAATTGGTTCATTTGTGTAATGTATCCATGCGGATCCATCTTCATTGGTTGGAATTATTAAATTTCCCAATTTCACATGATTTATTCCTGTTTCTTCTCCGAAGGCTGTTTCTCCTGAGGCATTTGATGATTTAATTTGAAAAGTTGAGGCACCAATCGCCACTCTCAAAGTTTCTAATGATAAAGATGGTACTAGCGATCCATTTATATTTTCAAAAAGAGGTAATCTTCTTATTATTGAATTATTATCTCCAATACTCATACTTCCAATACCTTTTGCTGAATTATCCAATATCTTCAAATTTGTTTGAATACCAGAAAATTTTTTTAGAAATTTTCTTGGGTTATCTCCTTGTTCAATAAGACCAAACTTCATATCAAATTTATTACTAATTGAATTACTGGGTATTGCACCCAAAACTACCGTTCCATGATTTGATATTGAGCTTGCAAAAAGATCATCATTGTTTGGAACCTCATTCAATATTTCGATTAAAGGTAAATTATTTTTGTATTGTTTTTTTAATTCATTTGAACCAGTTCTATCAAATTCAGCAAAAACAATATCAAAAGCTAAAGCAGTTGAAAGGTAGGTAGTATCGACAATTTTAGAAAGGATACTTCTAGGCCAAGGCCACTGACCAACCTCCATAAGGGATTGTTCATCTATATCCAAAACAATTACATTTTCTTTGGAAATAGACTCTCTAGGAGATATATTCTGAAAAGCATCAAAAGCATTATTTCTTAAATTTGAAAAAACATTTAAAGGATCGAATAAAGGAATAAAACTTATAAATATAGCAAAAGCAATCAACAAGTATTTACCAATTCTAGAAATATTCATTTTTTTAAAATTAACAAATTTTACCCAATTACTTCTCTATTTTTAATATAATTCGTGCCGGAAAGGTCTTAGAATGAGAAACTTACTTTTTTGTATTAAAAAATTTAATATATTTTTTTTATGCTTATTTAGTATAAGCCTTATTTCACAAAATGTTCCACCTTCAATCAGTGATCCTGAAGAATTAAGAGCAACACAAATTGAGAGACAAAAAGTATTTGATTCTATTATTGATGATCCTACCAATTTAGAAAACCTCTTTAATTATGCAAACTTATCTATTTTAGTAGGAGATTTAGAAGCCGCAATTGGTGTTTTTGAGCAGATGCTTATATATAAACCCGACTTACCAAGAATTAAATTAGAACTTGGTGTTTTGTATTTTAGATTAGGTGCATTTGCTTCAGCAAAAAGATACTTAGATGATGTTGAAAATTATAATCCTCCGCAAGAGGTTAAAGAGAAAGTTGATGTTTTTTTGGAACAAATTGAAAATGAAACGAGACTTTTTAAAACTCAATCTGTCGTTTCTTTAGGAATGGGTTTATCGGGTAATGCAAATGCTGGATTAGATACTGATGTTGTTACTGTAGTAGGTGATCTTGGCGCAATAGATTTGAATATTTCTAACAAACCTGAGTCAGATATTTATTATACTGCTGCATTTTCTAGTCAAATTACTCAGGATCTAAGACATCCGAGAGGAGATACTATTAATTATGTTGTATCCTTGTCTAGACAAGTTTATAGAGATTTTTCTAACTTTGACTCATCTACAGGTGTATTTTCAATGAATCGTAAATTCAATATGATTGATAATGATACATTGGGATTAACAAATCAATCCTTCACTCCATCTTTAACATCTTTTAAAGTTTTTTTACAAGGTTCAGAGCTATTAAGATCACATCGAGTTGATATAGATTGGAAAGCTACTTTAAAGGATACAGGCTCATTTGGTCTAAATGTTTATTTTGACGAAAGAGATTTTTTAGGTTCTCAAAATAAAACTGGTGATTTTATTGGAGTTGGACTTAGTCGGAGTATAGTTTTTCCTGAGAGTGGAATTTTTTTGAGCTATAAAACCAATTATGAACATTTTTATGCAACTTCGCCAATTGAGACTTTCATAAAAAGATCCTTTGACTTAAGTACAAGAAAGGCTTTGAATTCAAGTACTTTTGCTACAACTAATGTAGGGTATTCGTATAAAGATTATGAAGCAAAAGATCCATTTCTTGGATTAAGATCTGATGAGTCTTTAAATATTAGATTTGGTCTGACTAAGATTATAAATCTCTGTTGGAATGCCGATATGGGAGTAACTTTTTCAAATAACAAAAGTACCATAGGTCTTTATTCAAGATCTAACGAGGGACTAGCTATTAAGTTTAATTATCTTTGTACTGAATAAAGATGTCTAGGGAATATATTTTAAGAGTTCAATGTCCTGATAGATACGGAATAGTAGCTAAGGTTTCATCCACGTTAAACAAATCTAATCTTTTTATATTAGATTCTGCGCACTACGGAGATCCCGAAAACAAAACCTTTTTTATGAGGGCTAAATTAATTTACTCAAAAAAAATATTAAATACTGAAAAATTTAGCAAGTTCTTCGAAAGAGAGTGCAAAAGTCTTAAGTTAGATTGGTCTATTAAAGAGGCTGATTACAGACCGAATACTGCAATTTTTGTTTCTAAATATGGTCATTGTTTACAAGATTTAATGTACAGAGTTGATTCTGGTATTTTACCAATGAATGTGTCTTGTATTATTTCTAATCATAAAGATCATGAAAAAATAGCAAAATGGCACGATATACCTTTTTTTCACATTCCGATTAATAAAAAAAATAAAGAGAAATCTGAAATTACAACAAGACAAATATTAAAAGATTTGAATATTGATTTCTTAATTCTTGCAAGATATATGCAAATCCTTTCAGATAAAATGTGTAGGGATTTCTATGGAAGAATAATTAATATTCACCATTCATTTTTACCCAGTTTTAAAGGAGCTAAACCTTATCATCAAGCTTATAAAAAAGGAGTTAAAATATTGGGTGCAACTGCTCATTATGTTTCATCTGATTTAGATGAAGGTCCTATTATTGATCAAAGTGTTGAAAGAGTTGATCATGCTAAGACGCCTAGAGATCTTGAGCTAATCGGAAGGGATCTTGAGTCAATTACTCTTGCTCGAGCAGTTAAATATCACATCGAAAGAAGAATTTTCATTAATAATTCTAAAACAGTAATTTTTAATTAGATTTTAAGGTTTTTTCAACCTGCCACCTTAGCCAGTTTTTATGATTTTCCGTAGCTGCATCTGCAGATGAAGAAAGAGTGTAGGCTTTTATTCTTTCTAATGAAGAAAAAGCAGCCGAAACAGATGGAGAATCAAAACTACTGCTTGTTAAGATTAAAGTTAATCTTTTTACAAAATAATTTTGAAGGTTTTGATCAATTCCATTCAACCTATGAGATCTCTTTTCATTGAATATTGATGATGTTAAATCTTTAAATAATTCGCTGGGCAGATATTTATTTCCGTATAAAGAACTATCAGTAAGTCTTTTCAAAACTCTGGAGTTTGTAAAATGTTTTAATACCTTTTTTTGACCTATTAGAATCATGTTATGAATTTTTGGATCTTCTGTTTTTCCAAAAAAATCAAAACTTCTTCTTTCTCTTTGCATTTTACTTGCAATATCAGGAGGTATATAAAATTTATCACTATCAAAATATAGCTCTGATAGGATTTGCATTGATTTTTTTTGGTTTTCATATGGTACAACTTGGTATGGATTTGTATTTTCACTCTCCATAAACCCTCTATCAATATATACTCCAGCTATTTGTCTTGAGATTGTTTCAGCGGAGGTATGAATCTGCCTTAATAGAATTCTGTATCCTTGATAAATACTTTCCCAGCTATTAGATTTAGATTTTAATGTCTCAAATAAATTGGGTACGAGGCTTTGTGAAAGGATTATTCTATCTTTAGCGTACTCAACAGGATCACTACTCATGTCTCCAGTATTAATTCTAGGATCGATTCCCTTACCAGGAGCTCTCATGTCATCCCCGTCGTTACCGAATAAATATTCTGGAGATGAATGCTCTTCTAGCAAAGATCTCAAATCTTTTTCTCTTAAGTTAGGTGTGTAGGCATATTTAATTGCTAAAACATCATATTTACCTGGTTTGATATCAGCGTATTGACCTTGTTGAACTCCTAAGGGTGCTATGTTTAAAGCATGATAATCCATTACAGATGAGCTTAATCCCTCTTTATAGGTAATATCAGGATTATGAATATCAGAATTTTTATGAAGAGTGGAAGCTGCAAAATTATGATTAAGACCTAGAGTGTGGCCAACTTCATGCAAAATTAGCTGATACAAATCTTCTTCATATAGCCTATTTAATTCATTATTATCTAAATTCAATGCCTCGGCAGCAATTTTCCCAAAAATTCTATTTTGTTGCTTAATATCTGAGTAGTGACAAAAATCATCTTGAGAGGTTTTCTGAGTTTCAAAAATTTCAGAGTATCTAACTCTATTAGTTAGATAAATCCACTCAAGCATAATGTCAGCTCCAAGTATTTCACCAGTTCTTGGATTTGTAAAACTTGGACCATAACCGCCAAAAGGAGGGTTTGGAGAAGAAGTCCATCTAATTGTGTTGTATCTTATATCTCCAGCAGTCCAAGTTGCATCATCAGGTTGAACTTCAACCTTTATTGCGTTGATGAAACCTGCCTCTTCAAAAGCAATATTCCATGCTAAAACTGCGTTTTTTATAATCGGTCTTAATTCAAGAGGTGTAGAGTTTTCAATCCAAAACACAATAGGGTTAACTGGTTCTGATTTATTTTGATTTTTATCTTTTTTTTCAAGATGCCATTTATTAATTAAATCTTCATAAGGAGTGATATCAGTCGAAGATAAATTTGTTTTTCTTTCAGAGAAGAAACCAATTCTTTGATTTTCTATGCGAGTTTCAAAATTATTATTTGGGTAATTAATAAAACTGTATCTAAGTTTAATTGAATTATTTCTAGAGTCTTGATTTTCTAAAGGTTTATTAGATGGATTTGAAAAAATAAATTCAACTTCAAAGTCAGTATTTTCAGGATAATTTAATACATTTCTAATACTTGATTTATTACTTGAAATAGAACCAATTTTAAAACTTTCTTTTGATGTTTCTTTATAAGGTTCAGCTGTTATTTTTGATAACTTTTCACTTATCAAAAGAGACGTAATATCAATTAAAAATTTCTCTTTATTCTCAGAAGTTTTTTTTATTTCAATTGAGTCAATAAGAGAATTAGAAATATTTGCATAATTAGATTTAGATAAAGAGCTATCCTGATCAAATACATAAGCTGTGTTTATTCTTTCAATTCTTATTTGATCAAAATACTTATTGAATTTAATAATTCCATTATCAAGATAGTTTCCTCTCCAAGTTCCTGCTTGTACTATTCCGTCAAGAATATGAGCAAAGTAAATATATTCTTTATTAAGCTGTTCTTTTTTAATTAGAAGGTAAACTTTCCCGTCTATATCATTTTGGTAAACGTCAAAGAGACCTGGAAAATAAATTAAATCCTCAAGAAATGCATCAAATCCGTCCTCTTTTTTATCGTTATCATCACTATCTTTGTCAGCAAAAATAGATATTGAAAGAAAGAAAATAAAGACTATCCTTAATAGTTGAGTATAAAAAATCATGACTAAAAATAAATTATCTTAGGTTAATGAAAAACAATCAATCAGAAAGAAAAAAAAGTTCTTTGCCTTTTAGATTAAATACAAAAAGTTTTTTTGGTGTAATTAGCTTGATAACCCAAGAACTTATAGAAAAATTTTTAATAAAAATTAATTATAAATTGCCAAAAGAGGAGGAGGTCCTGCACCTAGTAAAAACTCATTCTAAATTTAATGATCCAGACTCAGTATTAAAAATAATTGATGATTATGCCTATAAAAAAACATTTCTCATGAATATTGGAGATGAAAAAGGATTATATTTGGAAAATGCTATTACCGAGTCAAATGCAAAAAATGTTCTTGAGTTAGGAGTATACTTAGGATACTCATCAATTAGAATTTTAAAAAATCTAAATAACAAATGTAAACTTACTTCTATTGAGTCTAATAAAAAATTTGCTGCAATTGCCAACGAACATATAAGAATTGCAGGATTGTCAGAAAATCATTTTTTAAAGATAGGAAAATCAAATTCAATAATCCCGAGACTAAATGAAAAATATGATTTTATTTTTATTGATCATTGGAAAGATCTATACCTCACAGACCTAAAACTACTTGAGAAATTTAATTTAATTGAAAAAGATGCATGGATTTTTGCTGATAATGTAATTCTTTTTAATTTAGAAGATTATTTAGACTATGTTAGAACATCTCCAAAATATACAAGCAAATTTATTCCTACAAAAAGAGAGTATTCAAAAAATCATCCTGATGGAATAGAAATTTCAATTTTTAATAATGAAATTTAATACATTTGACTTGCATGGTATTAAGCACGCAGATGTGAAAATTGAGGTAGAAAATTATTTATATCTTAATCAAGAAGATTGTCCAATATTAATTATCTGTGGAAATAGTCAAAAAATGATATCTTTAGTAGAAGAGGTATTAGAAGAAATAAAATCTAGTTATGAAATTGGATCTGGAACCAATTATGGAACTATTATGGTGAGGTCAGTGTAAGGATGAGTGAATTTTCTTTGGTATTAAAAAATTGTAATTTGGTTAACGAAGGATCAATAAAGTCGGTAGATATTGGAATTAAGGATGACAGAATTGTACGAATAGATGGGGAAATTACATCTACGACATCTAATATTCTGGATATTGAGGGCAGGTACGTAGCTCCTGGAATTATTGATGATCAGGTTCATTTTAGGGATCCAGGATTAACTGATAAAGGAGATATTCGCTCCGAATCTTTAGCAGCAGTTTATTCTGGAGTAACTTCAACTTTTGACATGCCTAATGTTGATCCTAATACGACAACTATAGAATTATTATCAGCTAGAAATAAACTTGGTTCTGAAAAGTCTTGGACTAACTATTCTTATTATTTTGGAGCTACAGAGACTAATTTGGAGGAAATTAAAAAGCTTGATCCTAAGGAAACATGCGGCTTAAAGGTTTTTATGGGCACATCCACTGGAACATTACTTGTAGAAGATGATTTTGCTTTAGAACAAATTTTTGAACATTGTCCTGTAACAATAGTTACTCATTGTGAAGACAATGAAACGATCAAAGCAAATTTAGATAAGATAAATTCTAAAAACAAAGAACTCGATGCAAGCTATCATCCAATTATAAGAAATGACGATTGCTGTTATAAATCATCATCAAAAGTAATAAATTTAGCAAAAAAATATTCAGCTGATTTACATGTTCTGCATCTAACAACCGAAAAAGAAATAAAATTATTTGAAAGTATAGATTTAAAAAATAAGAAAATTACCTGTGAAGTCTGCGTTCATCATTTATGGTTTGATGAAAGTGATTATTCTACTCAAGGAAATTTCATAGTTTGTAATCCAGCAATAAAGAAGCTATCAGATAAGAATGCTCTTCGGGAAGCTTTAAAAAATGGTTATATTGATTATGTTGCCACTGATCATGCTCCTCATTGTTTTGAAGATAAAAAACTTCCCTATGGAAAAGCTCCTGCAGGGATACCATTAATTGAACACTCATTCCATATGATGATAGAACTTCACAAGCAAGGTTTATATTCGCTGGAAGAAGTAATCTCATATATGAGTCATAAAGTAGCTGATAGATTTTTAATTAAAGATAGAGGTTATATTAGAGAAGGATACAAAGCTGATTTAATGATTTTTGATTTAAATAAATCTACATTCGTTTCTAACGACACTGAAAAAACTAAATGTGGTTGGACACCTTTTGATGGTCATACGTTCAATTCTTCTGTTTATGGAACAATCATTAATGGTAAAGAGATTGTTTTAGATGGAAATTTAGTATCAAAAAATTCTTCAGCTGAAAAAATTATTTTTAATAGATAATGAATTATTATGAATATTTATCTTATGATGCTCTTGGTTTAGCAGAACTTATTAGAACTAAACAAATTACATCATCTGAATTACTTGAAATTACCATTGAATTAACAGAAAAAATAGATCCTCTTATAAATGCCATCCCAATTAAACATTATGATTTAGCAAGAGAACATGCAAAAAATTCTAAAGACAACGGGTTATTTTTTGGAGTGCCTTTTTTATTAAAAGATTTAAACAATAATTTAAAAGGAACAATAACATCAGGAGGATCCAGAGTTTTAGAAAGCATCAAAGCTGATCATACAAGCGAACTAGTAAAAAGAACTATAAATTCAGGATTAAATATTTTTGGTAAAACTAATTCTCCTGAACTTGGTTTAACTGTAACGACAGAACCTATTCTTTATGGCCCAACTAAAAATCCATGGGATCTAGACAGATCTTCTGGTGGTTCGAGTGGCGGTGCATCTGCTGCAGTTGCTGCAGGTATTATCCCCATGGCTCAAGCAAGTGATGGAGGAGGCTCTATAAGAATTCCTGCTTCTTGTTGTGGCCTTTTTGGTCTCAAACCTACAAGAGCAAGAACTCCTCTGGGTCCTGCATCTCTGGAAGGGTGGGGTGGACAATCAATCTTTCATTGTGTTTCCGTTTCAGTAAGAGACTCTGCAGCACTACTAGACCTCACGTGTGGCCATGAAAAAGGAGCACCATATAGATCTGTTCATCAAGAAAAAAGTTTTTTAGAACAAATAAATATCGATCCAGGAAACCTAAAAATCGGCTATCTTGAAACACCGAATACTGAAATTGACGATGATGTTAAAGGCATAATGAATCAAACAATAAATTTATGCGAAAAATTAGGCCATTCAGTTGAAAGTACAACTTTAAATTTTTCTTCTGATGAAATTTCACTTGCAATTATCACAATAATTTCTGCGAATGTTGCCTATGTTGTTAAGTCGCAATCCTTGCAAACTAAGAGGAGTATTTCTAACGATTTTTTTGAAAATGTAACTTTACAAATGGCAGAAAATGGAAATAACTTTAGTGCCAGTGATTATGTAAATGCAATAAAAATTAATCATAAATTAGGCCAAGAATTAGAAAAGATGTTTGAACGATTTGACATACTCTTATCACCAGTTTTAGCATCTCCACCTATAAAAATTGGGTACATTGATATGAATACTACTGATATGAAATCATATATTGAAAGGCTTACTAGGTATTCTCCTTTTACTGGAATATTTAATCAATCTGGTCAACCATCCATGTCTATACCCTTATATAGAACAAAAAATGATCTACCTGTAGGTTCGATGTTCTCAGCGGCTTTTGGAAATGAAAATTTATTATTTTCTTTGGCTGGACAATTAGAAAAAGCTGAGCCATGGGTGGAATCCTTACAACAAATGAGAAAAAAATTATACGAAACTAATTAGTTTCTAAATAGCTTGCTCTACTTTCTTCTTCAATTTCTTGTCTGAAGTCTGATTCTTGTATGAAATAACCAAGCAAACCGAGAATGAAAGTTAAACCGGCAATTAAAAGAAAAAAAACTATAAGATTTTTGGTAATTTCGGAATCTTTCATTTTGATATAATACATAAAATTTTTACTCTCTCTAGATGAATGACATAAAAAGATATACCTTTAGAGAAAAATTCTCTTGGGCTCTTTATGATTGGGCTAATTCAGTTTTTGCTACGACTGTTTTGGCAGGTTTTTTTCCCCTATTTTTTAAATCTTATTGGGCTGCAGATTTAGATGATGCAACATCTACAGCTCTACTTGGCTCTGCAAGTTCTTTAGCAGGTTTTATAATCGTCTTGATAGCTCCATTTTTAGGAGCAATGGCAGATCTTTCAGGAAGAAAAAAAAGTTTTTTATTAATATTTGCTCTTTTAGGAATTATATCAACTAGCTCTCTTTTTTTTATTTCGTTTGGTTATTGGCAGTGGAGTTTAATTATCTTCGGGTTGTCAACAATAGGTTTTTCAGGAGCAAATATCTTTTATGACTCTTTATTGGTTGATGTCTCATCAAAGGAGGATAGGAATTACGTTTCATCAATGGGTTTTGCTCTAGGATATTTGGGTGGTGGAATTTTATTTTTGATAAATGTTTTAATGTATTTATATCCATCATATTTTTATTTAGATTCTCAAACAGAAGGAATTTTATATTCCTTTTTGTCTGTCGGTATCTGGTGGGCTTTATTTTCAATTCCTTTGTTTTTATTTGTCAATCAAAGAAAATATGAAGAATTAATATCTTACAAAAACCCACTAAAAGACTCATTTCTAAGACTTATGAGTACATTTAGAGAAATTAGAAAATATAAGGCAGTTGTAATCTTTCTTGTTGCATATTGGTTTTATATTGATGCCATAGATACCATTGTAAGAATGGCAGTAGCGTATGGTGCTGATTTAGGATTTGATTCTTCTCAATTAATAATAGCTCTAATTTTCACTCAATTTATTGGATTTCCTGCAACTTTTGCTTATGGTTATTTAGCAGAAAAATTTGGTTTGTTTAATATGCTTGTAGTTGGAATTTTGATATATATTTTTATTTGCATATATAGTTTATTCATTACAAGTTCTTTTGATTTTTTCATACTCGCAGGGCTAGTTGGTTTGGTTCAAGGCGGGGTTCAATCAGTAAGTAGGACTATCTTCAGTAAATTGATACCTCAAGAAAAGGCAACTGAATTTTTTGGTTTTTATAATTTAATAGGAAAGTCAGCAGTTGTCGTTGGTCCTGCTCTAGTAGGGTGGATGGCTTATATATTCAATAATCCAAAAGCTGGGATCGTAAGCTTATTAATTTTATTTATTCCAGGAATTTTAATTTTATTCTATGTCCCTCGAACAAACTTAGATAGAAATTAAATTCTTTTCACGCATTACGTTCATTAACAATTGCGGTTCATCTGTAACAATTCCATTTATTCCTGCTTTTATTAAATCGCATATGACATTCCTGTCATTTATGGTCCAAACGTGAATTAATAACCTCTTTTTTTTTGCTCTTTCAATTAGACTTTTATTCAATATTTTAATTCCTTTCCATCTAAGAGGAATTTGAAGGATATTAGCTTTCTTATTCAGATGACTGAAAAATTTAAAATAAGCAACATCTTTTAAACCCATTGAAACATTAGCATTTGGATTGGTGTTCAGTACTTCCTGAGTATATGCCGAATTAAATGAGGCAAAACAAACTCTATCAAATGCTTTTAGTTCTTTAACAATTTCTATACTTTTTTTTACGACTGATTTAGATTTTAAATCAATATTAAATTTAATATCTGGAAATTGACTTAAAGAATCTCTTAAAGAGATTAAATTACAATTTTGTTCGCCAAACAATGTATCAATTTCTTTATAAGTAAGGTCTTGTACCTTAAGATCTTTTCTAAATAATCTTTTTAAATCTTCATCATGAAAGGCAATAATTTCACCGTCTAAGGTCATTCTTAAGTCTGTCTCAATGTAATTGAAGCCCATTTCTATTACAGAATTAAAAGCTTCAAAACTATTTTCAATAAAATCTTTAGAATTTCCTCTGTGAGACAATCCTATGAAGGCTTGATTTTGATAACTACTAATCATATAGAAAAAAATGATATTAGGATTTAATATAAAAAGGTGAAATTTTTTATATTAATTCTCTTTTTTCTATTTCTTTGTATCTTGCTTCCTTATTTATATTTTTATTTAAAATTAAAAGATCCAAAAAATATTTTAAAACCTTCTTATGGTGAATTCGCTGAGTTAAAAAAAGGTAGAATTTTTTATCAAAGGTTTAAACCAGAAAATCCTAATGGAGAAAAAGTTATATTAATACATGGATTTTCTACTCCGAGTCTAGTTTGGAAAGGAGTCATCCCTTTTATGACCCAAAAAGGATATGAGATTATTGCATATGATCACTATGGCAGAGGTTTTTCCCAGAGACCTAAAGTTAAATATACAAAAGATTTTTATATTTCAACTTTAAAAGAATTAGTTGAATACTTAAAGATAGATCATAAATTTCATTTAGTTGGTTACTCAATGGGTGGGCCAATTGTTGGATATTATGCAAATGAATACCCAGAACAAGTTTCTTCTGTTAATTTTATTGCACCTGCTGGATATATGTTTGAAAGCAAGTCTAGCTCAAATATATATTTTAAAATTCTTAGCCTTCCATTAATTAGTCAATATATTTCTGTAGTCTTTCCTTCATTGATGTATGGCGGAAACTCATCTATTAAATTATCGACGGATATAGACATTAATAAGATATCACAAAAGGAATTAAATGAAGTGTATAAAGAACAAATGCTATACGAAGGTTTCACAAGGTCTTTACTTTCAACAGCTAAAAACTTTAATTTATTCAATACAAAAAATATGTATCAGGATTTAGGTAGTAAAAATATAAATGCTTCTGTTATATGGGGCGATGCTGATGAGATTGTTCCTATAGACGGACTAGACTCATTAAAAATAGACATACCACACATTAATTTTAAAATAATTAATGATGGATATCACGATATTACTTATTCTTTACCAAGTACCGTAGGAGAATTTTTAGCAGATCAATTATCTAACTTTTCTAATAGTGAATAAAAAGATTGGAATTACGGAGGTTGTACTAAGAGATGGAAATCAATCTTTGCTCTCTACACGTTTAAAATTAGAAGACATCATACCAATTGCATCTTCATTAGATGATGTCGGTTACTCATCTATTGAAAGTTGGGGCGGTGCTATTTTTGACTCTTGTGTTCGTTATTTGAATGAAGACCCATGGGAAAGGTTGAGAGTTATAAAAGAAGCAATGCCCAAAACAAAACAACAAATGTTATTAAGAGGGCAAAATTTAGTTGGATACAAACATTATAGCGATGAAATAGTAGCTAAATTTATTGAAAAATCAGCCCATAATGGAATAGATATATTTAGGATATTTGATGCGTTAAACGACATTAGAAACATAAAGCATAGTGTTGAAATAGTTAAAAAGAATAAAAGACATGCTCAAGGGACAATCGCTTATACTATAAGCCCAGTTCACACAATCGACACATGGATCGATTTAGCCAGGCAAATTGAGGATTTAGATTGTGACTCTCTTTGCATAAAAGATATGTCTGGAATCTTAAGCCCTGAATATGCTTTCAATTTAATTTCCAATCTTAAAGATAATATTTCAATTCCTATACACCTTCATACGCATGCAACAACTGGAATGTCTAATCTTACTAATATGAGGGCTGTGGATGCTGGCGTAGATAATATTGATACTTCAATTTCGTCAATGAGTATGGGATATGGTCATTCTGCTACTGAGACGATGATCTATCTACTCAAAGAAAAGGGTCTAGATTTAGATATAAATCTTGATGATGTATTAAAAATCTCTGAATACTTTAAAAAAGTTAGAGAAAAATATAGCGAATTTGAAGGCAGTATGAAAGGCGTAGACTTACAAATGTTAATTAATCAAGTTCCGGGAGGTATGCTTTCTAATCTAGAGACTCAATTAAAACAGTTGGGAAAAGAAGAACTTTTGGAAGAGGTGGTAAGTGAAATTTATGAAGTAAGAAAAGATCTTGGTTTTGTTCCGCTCGTGACTCCAGCATCTCAAATAATTGGAGCACAAGCTTTATCAAATATTTTAAATAAAAAATACGATACTCTTTCTGTTGAAATTATAGATCTAGCTTTAGGCTATTATGGAAAGCTTCCCGGCGAAGCTAACCCAATTCTCCTAGAAAAAGCTTTAAAAAATAAAAAGAGCATTACTAATCGTCCAGCAGACTTTTTAAAAGAAGAATTTAAAACCTTTCAAATTAATTTAAAAGAATACTGTAATAAGATGAAGATTAATGATGTAAGTCAAATTGATGAAAACGTTCTTACTTTTATTTTGATACCTTATGGTAGTGAACAGATTTTTAAAAAACTAGCTTCTTAGAAATGGAAATAATTAAACCATCATCATCTAAATCTGAAGTTCCGTTTGAATTAAAATTAAAATAAATAAAATCAAAACTAAAATCATTAAAACTTGACTCTATACCGATAGAAAAATTGGAACCATTTGATGAAATATCATTTTTAAATGAGTCAAACTCTCCATAGGACAGATATAAATAATTATTATAAAAAGGAAGCGAGTAACTAAATTCGTAGTAGTCAGGAAAGTTATCTAATCCAATAAAATAAGAGATAAAAAAATTGTAAAAACCAAATTCTATGAATAATTCATCAAAGTTATCTCTTTTTGAATTTGGATAATTAGTTCCTGAGTAAGAAATAGTAATTTCTAGATTGTCTTTAAATTGTTTATTAAATCCAGTTAATATTCCTACCTCTCGATTAGGATATGAATTATTTTCAGAACAACAGTTTTCTATCCAAAATCCTGAATAAAACCCATTATTCAAAGAAAATTTTACGTCAGTACTAAGTGTTGGCTCTCCATTATTTTGTGTAATGCCTCTCCATATAGAGTCATTTTTAACAGAGAACGTTAATTCAGTTCCAGAATAAACTGAGAGAGAGAATAGAGTTAAAATTAAATATATTTTTTTAATCATAAAAAAAAGCCCCTCAATTAAGAGAGGCTTTATTTTTACTTAAGACAAGTCTTTAGAAAGATCTGCTAATTGAAACATATCCACCATCATCATCAGCTCCGCCAGCAACTGTGGCATCATCTTCATAATCATAGTAGTAGAATCCAATTGTAAAATCAGAAACGTTCCAGTCATAACCGATTAATGTGTTATCTCCATTATCTTCATATTCACCATATGAGATATTAAAGGCGCCTGGTCCTGCATCTACAGAATAAGCAATCTCACTGTAAGATGGGCCATCGTTTTGACCATCAGAGTAAAGAATGTTTAATCCATAGAAGTTAAATGCTATATAAGCTTCCTCGAAGTCAGCAGCATCATTTCCAGGATAAATAACAGAAATATAACCTATATTGTAGGTCATATTTTCAGCCATATCGCCTGAAAAACCTAAATATACGTCAAGTTCTAAAGATGCAGTTCCAGCACTTGCATTAGATGCCCAAGTACCAAAATAGAAACCGTTACCAGCTTCTAAATCGAATCCACCGCTTAAAGCCATGTCTCCACTAGTTTGGGTAATACCACGCCAGATATAGTCACTGCTTAAAGCAACGTTAGCTGAAATAGTAGCAGCAGATGCATAGGAACTAATTACTAAAAAAATACTTGTTAAAGCTATTTTTATTGTTTTCATATCATCTCCCTTTATAAATTTATAAATGATAAACGCATTAAACATTAAAAAAATCCTTCTATAAAGCCTTTTTTTAAAGTTTTATTAAAAGTGCATATAATTAAAGAGAGAAAAAACAAACAAACCCTCCAAAATACAACAGATTTTAAAGGGTTTGTAAACTATATATTCTCATTTAAGAAAGGGGAATAAATACGAAATATAGTTTTTTTTGGGACCTCCCAGTAATGTACCGGGAGGATTTAAAACTAGTAACTTATTGTAAAGTAACCTCCATCATCGTCACTTGCTGGCGTTGTATCATGATCGAAATCATAATAGTAGAAACCTAAAGTGAAGTCACCTACTGTCCAATCGTAACCGATTAGATAATTGGAACCAGTATTCTCATAATCACCATATGAAACAGAGAATGTACCTGGACCAGCATCCACACTGTATCCGATCTCGCCATAATTATTTGCTGCGTCTATACCGCTTGCAAACATTACATAAGCTCCATAAAAATCAAAACTGATATATAGCTCTTCAAAATCCCATGAATCAACAGCTGGGTAGGTGTAAGCAATAAATCCTACATCATAGCCAGAGTCATCATTGAATGATCCAGAATAGCCAAGATAACCATCAAGCTCTATAGAGCCAGTATCAGTTCCGTCTGAAGCAGCTACGTTTGCTGCCCAAACTCCAAGATAAAATCCACTATCATCTTCAAGATCAAAACCACCACTTATGGATGGATCTCCAGCATTTTGAGTCATACCTCTCCAAACGTAATCTGTTGTCAAAGCAACATTTCCTGATAGAGAAACTTCAGCGAAACTAAAGCTTGATAAACTTAGAAGTGAAGTAAAAACTAATTTTTTTAAAATATTCATTTAATCTTATTCTCCTTAAAAAGTTAATAAAGAAGAATTATACTTATCGAGAATTAAGATAATTTTTAGGTTATTTTTGTTAAAAAGCACCTTATTGTTCAATAAAAGTGCTTTTTGTATTAGTTTTAACTTTTTTGTGTTTTTTTTTAGTGCAGAACTTTTTTACAAGAATTTTCAAAGCTATGGTTAAATAGCATTTTTTTTATCAATGAAATACAAAGCGCTAGAAACGTCAGAGAACGACAAGATATATGAAAATTCAATCGTAGAGAAGGATATTTCATCTCTCCCAGAACATGATACTTTAATAAAAGTTAAATTTTCTTCTTTAAACTATAAAGATGCTCTATCTGCTTCGGGTAATAAAGGAGTAACTAGAAATTATCCGCATACACCTGGAATTGATGCAGCAGGAATAATTGTTGAAACAGCTGGAAACAAATTTAAAACAGGCGATGAAGTAATCGTAACTGGATACGATATGGGGATGAATACCTCTGGTGGTTTTGGAGAATACATTAAAGTTCCACAAGAATGGATTGTGAAAAAACCTAAAAATCTTTCTCTTTCAGAGTCAATGGCATTTGGTACAGCTGGTTTAACGGCTGGATTGTGTCTTAGAAAACTTTTAATTCACGGATTGAAACCAGAAGACGGTGAAGTGTTTGTTTCAGGCGTTACCGGCGGTGTTGGAATTATTAGTCTTATGCTTTTTAATAAATTAGGATTTGAAGTCACAGCAATTACAGGAAAATTAAATCAGGAAGATTTTTTAAAAAATTTAGGAGCAAAAAAAGTTATAGACAGAAATACGTTAGATCTTGATCTTATTTCGCCTCTACAAAAACCTATTTATTCCGGGGGTATAGATGCTGTCGGAGGAAAGATTTTATCAAATTTAGTTTGCATGACTTCTCAAAGAGCTGCTATTGCTTGTTGTGGAATGGTGGGCGGCTTATCACTTGATACAAGTATATTTCCTTTTATTCTTAGAGGATTATCTCTCTTTGGTATAGACTCTGCAGAATCTCTTATTGATACAAAGGAAGAAGTTTGGAAAAATTTAGCATCATCTTGGAAGTTAGAAATGATTGATGACAATATTAAAAATATTTCTCTAGACGATCTTCCTAAAGAAATTGATAAAATCCTAAAAGGCGAACAAATAGGTCGAGTGAGAATTGCATATGACTGAAAATAATAATTTTAATGAAAAAATAGCCAACGAAGATAGTAAGTTAGATTCAATAATGTCTGTTTTAATAATTTTGGCTATTACTGGAATAATAGTTTTTTGGGTTGCAACACAATAATGTCAGTTGCAGATTTATTTAAAAATACAAGACTTCCTGTTCTTGCCGCTCCTCTTTTTATTATTTCATATCCGGAATTGGTAATAGCCCAATGTAAAGCTGGAGTTATAGGATCATTTCCGGCTTTAAATGCAAGGCCAGCAGAAGAACTTGAAAAGTGGATTACTAAAATATCATCAGAGTTAGAGGATTATAAAAAAGAAAATCCAAATGAAATTGTTTCGCCATTTGCAGTAAATCAAATTTGTCATAGCTCAAATGATCGTCTTGAACATGATGTTGATGTATGCGTAAAGTACAAGGTGCCTATGGTAATAACGAGCTTAAGAGCTCCAAAGTTTGTTGTTGATGCCATACATAGTTATGGAGGTGTTGTAATGCATGATGTTATTAATGTACGCCATGCAAAGAAAGCAGTAGACGAAGGTGCTGATGGTCTAATTTTAGTTTGCGCAGGTGCAGGTGGGCATGCTGGAACTTTAAGTCCTTTTGCTTTAGTAAGAGAAGTTAGAGAATTTTTTGATGGTCCAATTGCTCTTTCAGGAAGTATATCTGAAGGATCATCGGTTTTATCTGCACAAGCATTAGGAGCAGACTATGCTTACATCGGAACAAGATTTATTGCTACAAAAGAAGCTAATGCTTCTCCTGGTTATAAACAGATGATTGTAGATAGTGCAGCCAACGATATTATGTATAGTCCAACCTTCACTGGAGTTAATGGCAATTACTTAAAGCCAAGTGTCGTAAATGCAGGTTTAGATCCAGATAATCTTCCGCATGCTGATAAAAATGATATGAATTTTGGTAGTTCAGGTTTATCAGGGGATAATTCGAAAAAAGCTTGGAAAGATATTTGGGGATCTGGTCAGGGGATAGGCTCTATAAAAGAAATCTCTTCTGTTAAAGATACTGTCGATAAATTAGTTTCTGAATATACTTCTTCTAAAAAAAGACTAGATAAAATCAGCTGACTTACTTTTTCAGAAATTCTCTAGATAAAAGAAACTGATCATAATCCATATGCATTACAGATTTATCATTCTGATAGACCAGAGCATTGACACTCCTTTTTATCATTTGAGATGGAATGGTAGCTTTTGAAGCATATTGTCTTGCTAAATTTGATGTCTTTTTTTCTAATTCTTCGTCAGAGCATATCCAATCAATGAAACCCCACTCATAGAGAGAAGAAGCATCTTCTATCTCACCACTTATAACCATTTTTTTCGTTTTTGATGGACCTATTAATCTCAACAGAAGAGGAAGACCAAACCAGTTTAAATTCATGCCAAGATCGATTTCAGGATAACCAACTTTCGTAGTTTTAGATGCAATTCTAAAATCGCAAGCTGAAGCAATACAAGCGGCTCCTCCTAAGCAATAACCATTTAAAGAAGCAATACTGATTTGATCTAAATTTAAAATCGAGTCAATAGCTTCTCTTCCTAAGTTTGTCTTCCAAATTTTTAAATTCGATAACTTCTTTGTCTTTTCTTTGATATCTGCTCCAGCAGAAAAATTATTTCCTTCAGATCTAAAAACAACTACTTTGATTTTTGTATCTTTTTTAATTTGAAAATTTAAATCTATCAACTCTCTTAAAGTACCACTATTAAGCGCATTTAATGACTTCTCTCTTGTAAATGATACATAAGCAATGTTTTTTATTTTTTTTATGTTTAGGAATTTCATTGAATAGATAAAATAGATACCAATGATTAATAATTTTCTTCAAGATACTTTTGTGCATCTAAAGCAGCCATACAACCAGAACCAGCCGATGTAACAGCTTGGCGATAAACAGAGTCAGCAACATCTCCTGAAGCAAAAACTCCTTCTATACTTGTTTCAGTTGCATTACCATCTAGTCCTGAATTGATCGTTATATAACCATTTTTCATTTCTAGCTGAGATTGAAATATATCTGTATTGGGTTTATGACCAATAGCAATAAATACTCCTTGTAATTCTATATTTTTTCCAGAATTGAGAGATATACCAGTTACCAACGTATCATCTCCCAAAACTTCATTTAATTGAGTTTCCCAATGAATCTCAATTTTTCCATCTTTTTCTTTTTCAAAGATGCGGTCTTGAAGTATTTGTTCTGCTCTTAACTTGTCTCTTCTGTGAATAAGATGAACTTTAGAACAAATATTTGATAAATACAGAGCTTCTTCAGCAGCAGTATTTCCGCCACCAACAACACATACCTCTTTGTCTTTATAAAAAAACCCATCGCATGTTGCGCAAGCGCTAACTCCTTTACCTAGATATTTTTGTTCAGACTCAAGACCAAGATATAGGGCAGATGCTCCCGTAGCTATAATTAAGGCTTTAGACTGATACTCATCATTTCCTTTTAACAAAAAAGGACTAGATGATAATTCAACACTTTCTATATGATCGTTAATTATTTTTACACCAAATGTTTCAGCATGAGTCTTCATACGCTCCATCAAATCAGGCCCCATAAGACCATGAGCATCACCTGGCCAATTTTCAACTTCTGTAGTCGTGGTCAGTTGTCCACCAACTTCTAAACCGGTTATTAACATTGGATTTAATCCAGCTCTTGCAGCATATATTCCTGCGCTATATCCAGCAGGACCTGAACCAAGAATAATTAAATTATTTGTATCAGTCATCAAAGTAGAAGTTATAATGTCACATTATACAAAGATAACGTGACAGACAAACGAGTATCTTCATCATTTTCAAACCTCATTAACTCATTGAGTATTTCTTCTACCGCTAAGAGAATAGTTACCGACATCTCAGTTTTATTTTTACTTTTAATTGGAATAATTTTTCTTATATCCTTGTGGACTTTTAATCCACTTGATCAAAAAGAGTTTGGATTAATTTCTAATAAAAATTTTACCAATAGCATAGGTATGATTGGAGCTTATTTATCTTTTTTAAGTTATTGGCTTTTAGGAATTTCTGCTTGGCTTGTTCTATTACCAACATTTTGGATCCCAATTAAATATTTATTTAATGAACGGAATGAGGAAAGAAATTTCAACTTAAAAAAGTTATTCTTTTTTCTATTTGGGTTTATCTTTACATCCTTTTCCCTAGCTACGATTATTTCTATACATTTAGATCCGTTTAATGATTTTTATCCAGAAAGTTCAGCAGGGTATATAGGCCTATCAATAAAAAACTTTCTCATTCCTTACCTGGCAACAATCGGCACAACAATAGTTGCTGTTTTTTTTCTTTTAATTAGTTTTACATTGACAGTAAATCTATCTTGGAAAAATTTAATATCAAATCTTCAAGATCTTTTAATAAATTTTTCATATCAATTTTCAAAAATTTTTAAAAGTGGTTTTACTTTCTTTCAAAATAAAAATAAAGAAAGATTAGAAAAAAAGAATAGGCAATCATTTTTAGATGAACACAAAAAAAAGATGAATGAGATGCCAAAACCAACAGTCAAAGAAGTCTCTAAAGAAGTTCCACAAGGAAAAAAAGTTCATGAAGAGAAGCAAAAAGAGTTATTTGAAAAATCTTTGCCAGGAGAAATGCCTAAAATATCCTTGCTGCAAGAAAAAACCTCTGAATCGAAAGAATTTTCTTCTCAACAAGCTTATGAGTTGGATATTCTCAAAAATGCTTTGATAACAAAGTTAGCTGAATTCAAAATTACCGGTCCTGAAAATGAATACGCAATTGTTAAAGAAACAATGCGAGGACCAGTAGTTACACGTTTTGAAGTAGAACTTCCCAAAGGTATTAAAGTTTCACAAGTTTCTAGTCTTAACAAAGACTTAGCTAGATCTTTAGGTGTTGGGAGTTTAAGAATTGTTGAAGTAATTCAGGGAAGAGAAACGATTGGTATCGAGATACCAAATGCTGATCGAGAAGATGTTTTGCTAAGTGAAGTGATTGCTTCAGAGGTTTTTGAAGAGTCAAAGAGTCCGATTACATTAGCTTATGGCAAAGATATTGAAGGCAAGCCAATTTTGGAAGATTTGGCTAGCTTACCGCATTTATTAATTGCTGGAACAACAGGTTCAGGCAAATCAGTTGCTTTAAATTCTATGCTCATGAGCATTCTCTATAAAGCTACTCCACAAGATGTAAAACTAGTTCTCATTGATCCAAAAATGCTTGAGTTATCTGTTTATGAAGATCTTCCTCATTTGCTCACTCCTGTAATAACCGATATGTCAGAAGCAGCACATGGTCTAAGGTGGTGTGTAAACGAAATGGAAAGAAGATATAAACTAATGGCAGCTTTGTCAGTAAGAAATTTAAATGGTTTCAACACCAAAGTTTCTCAAGCATTAAAAAGTGGAAATCCTCTTAAAGATCCCCTTTGGAAACCTAAAGAGGGAGAGGAGATTGTAGAATCTGAGATACCTTTATTAACAGAGTTACCTTTGATAGTAATTGCTGTGGATGAGTTAGCAGATCTAATGATGGTTGTAGGAAAAAAAGTTGAACATCTTATTGCAAGGCTTGCTCAGAAAGCTAGAGCTGCAGGTATTCATATGTTACTTGCAACTCAAAGACCTTCGGTTGATGTTATCACAGGTCTTATAAAGGCAAATATTTCAGCAAGAATGGCTTTCAATGTAGCTTCATCCATGGACTCAAGAGTTGTATTGGATCAAGTTGGAGCAGAACAACTACTTGGTAAAGGAGATATGCTTTACGTAGGGTCTGGAACATCTATACCTTTAAGAGTTCATGGTGCTTATGTTGGTGAAGAAGAGATATTGAGAGTTGTAGAAGATTGGAAGAATAAAGAAGACGTAAATTATTTAGAAGAAGTTACGAAGGCTCCAGAAATAGCGGATATTACTTCTGAAAGTGATAATGATAGTGAAAAAGATGAGTTTTATGATCAAGCAGTAGTATTTGTTCTTGAAACCAGAAGGGCTTCTATTTCTGCAGTTCAGAGGAAATTCAGAATTGGATATAACAGAGCAGCAAGATTAATAGAAGCTATGGAAGATGCTGGCCTCGTGAGCGAAATGAATTCTAACGGAAATAGAGAAGTCTTAGCTCCCAACGCAAATGCTGAATAAATTTTTTCTTTGTACAACTCTATTTTCATTAAATGTTTTTTCTTGTTTAGAATTAAACAATCTTAATCTTTATCATGAAGATACAAACACAATATCATTAGATTTTATTCAATCTTTCGAAGCTTTAAACAAGTCTGATATCAAAGGAAAAATTTATTTCGATAAACCAGATTTCTTTAAAATATTTACTTTAGAACCCTCTAAGACAGATTTAATAGTAAACGGAAAAGATGTTTATAGAACGGACTATGAACTTAATGAAACGATCAAATATGATCTTTTAAAAATAGAATCTCAGATTCCAGCATTCATCCTATTTAAATCAAAAAAAAATCTTTGTAACTTTCTCAATGAGTCAAAAAAATCAGATTTTATTAGTGGTATACAAATAGTGAGTGATGATGAGAAACTAAAAGAAATATCTTATAAAGATCAATTTGGAGAAACTACTGTAATCAGGTTTTCCAAGATTCTAATAAACGAGAAAATAGATAAAAAAGTATTTGAATATGATCGAGAATCAAATCTAATAATCCTTAATTAATATGCTGGATATAAATCTCTTAAGAAATAACCTCAAAGATATTCAAAGTAATTTAAAAAGAAGAGGTTTTAATCTAGATCAAAAAAATTTTGAAAAGCTTGATTCTGAACGAAAAAAATTTCAAATTGAATCAGAGTCTCTTCAAGAAAAATCTAATACTCTAGCTAAAGAAATAGCTCAAGAGATCAATCAAGACTATAAAGACCAAAAACTTCAAGAAGCTAAGAGAATATCAGCTGAGATTAAGAAACTTAAATCTAAACTAGATAGATCAATAGAAAAGCTTAATGATTTTTTGTTGGAAATCCCCAATTTACTTGCTGATGATGTTCCAGAAGGTAATGCTGAAGAGAATAATTTGGTGTTATATGAAAAAGGTAATATTCCTAAATTTAATTTTAAAATAAAAGACCATCAGGAACTAGGAGAGCTTTTTAATGGAATAAATTTTGAAGAGTCTGTAATGATAGCTAAATCTAGATTTGTAGTTTTTAGAAGAGAAATAGCTAAATTACACCGAGCTTTAATACAATACATGCTTGATACTCATGTCAATGAGGGATATGAAGAAATTTACGTTCCATACCTTGTGAATGTTGATTCATTAAAGGGCACGGGTCAATTACCAAAGTTTGAAGATGATCTATTTAAGATTTCAAATGAAGAAATGTATCTAATCCCAACGGCTGAAGTGCCAGTTTCAAATATTTATAGAAATAAAATATTGAATTCTGATAAATTGCCTATCAGATATGTAGCACATACACCTTGTTTTAGAAGTGAGGCTGGAAGTTACGGTAAAGATACAAAAGGAATTATTCGTCAACATCAATTTGATAAAGTAGAGTTGGTCAAGTTTGTACATCCTGAAGACTCTGATGATGAATTAGAAACCTTGACCGCTGACGCAGAAAGAATTTTAACAAATCTAAATTTACCTTATCGAAAAGTAATTCTATGCAGTGGTGATACCGGATTTGCATCATCAAAAACATATGACCTAGAAGTATGGTTTCCAAGTCAAAAAAACTATCGTGAAATCTCATCATGTTCAAATTTTGGAGATTTTCAAAGTAGACGTATGAAAATTAGAATCAAGCAATCTAAACACAATATTCTATGTCATACGTTAAATGGATCTGGGCTTGCAGTAGGCAGAACTTTAGCGGCTATCTTAGAAAATTATCAAACTGAGAAAGGATCGATAATAGTTCCTGATGTTTTGGTTGATTATATGGATGGAACAAAAGAATTGAATCTTTCTAGATAATTATAATTATCCTGATAAACTCCTCTGCCTTATGGAATTTTTTATCGATTACGGCTCTTTTTTATTAAAAGCTATTAGTTTGATTATAATTATTGCTTTGCCTTTTATAATCTTCTTTTCATCGAAAGGTAAAGAATCTACATCTGCGGGTACTCTGAAAATCACAAATTTATCTAATAAATTAGACAATATGGCTAGTGCAGTAAAGTCAATTACATTAAATAAAAACGAAAGAAAAAAACTAATTAAAGAAAAAAGGAAAGAGTTAAAAGCCAAAAAAAATCAATCTATTCCAAAACCAGTTTATGTATTGAATTTCAACGGAGACATAGAAGCTTCAAGTGTAGAAAATCTTAAAGAAGAAATAACTGCCATCCTTAAAAGTGATACGAAATGTCAAGAGCTTGTATTGAGATTAGAAAGTCCAGGTGGAACGGTTATTGGTTACGGATTATGTGCAGCTCAACTACAAAGACTAAGAGATGCTGGCATAAAAGTTACTGCCTGTGTCGACAAAGTTGCTGCTTCAGGTGGATACATGATGGCATGTGTCTGTAATAAAATTGTTTCTTCGCCTTTTGCAATCATTGGGTCAATAGGGGTTGTTGCGGCTATTCCAAATTTTCATAAAGTCCTTAAAAAAAATAATGTTGACTATGAACTCCATACTGCTGGTGAGTATAAACGTACCATCACCATGTTTGGAGAAACAACGCCAGCCGGCAGAAAAAAATTCAAAGAACATCTTGAAGACATTCATATTCTTTTTAAAGATCATATTAAGAAATTTAGACCAAACCTAGATATGAAAAAAATAGCTACGGGAGAAACTTGGGAAGGGATTAAAGCTTTAGAAGTAGGATTGGTTGATGAAATATCTACTAGCGACCAATACTTATTAAATCTTTCAAAGAAACATGAAATCTTTGAAATTTCTTATATTACGAAACAAAACCTGCAAGATAAATTTAGTTTTTTTATTTCAAACACAGTAACAAAATTAGTTTCATCATTAGAAACATTTTTCAACAAAAATAAGTATAGATAAAAAAATACTTTGACGTAGGTCTATATCTAAAGAAAAAATATTTAAAAAATTTTGTTATTTTTTCAAAATAGCAAAGATAATTATCAAGGATACAAGTGCTAATAGACCATTTTCTCCGAACAAGTTCATTACTTCAGAAAAATTTATTAAAACATTTCCAAAGACTGGAGTTTCAGGACCAAATATCAAGCCAATTAAAAGCGATATCGCAATAAAGAGACCAAGAACTTCAGTAGATTTGTATAAGAATTTTCTAATTTTTTTAAATTTAAAGATTTCCATTATTCTTTACTAATAAGTTGAGCCGGAGTAACCCCCGGCTCAAAGCTAAAAATTACTTGAGTAATTTATAAAGCAGTGCTGCAGCAAGTAAGCCAACAATCCCTGCGTCACCCAATTGTTGAATAACTCCCAAAAGATTGCCAAGTACTCCGCCGAAAAACCAAGCATTGTTATCAAAAACAATACCGGCAACAACACCTAGACCGATTACACCAACTAAGATCCCAGTAAGCCCGGTAACTAAGTCTCTAATCATATCAAACGCTTTATCCATAAAATACCTCCCCATAAATATGTGATTTAGCTAACTCTATAAAACCACAGAGAAATTTGACCTTCAATTTTTAAAATTTTTTCGTTACTATCAAACTAATTTTCTGTCAAACTTAACTTATTCACAGAAATCAAAATTAAAAATAACACAAGTATAAAAATGAAAATTCCTGAAAATAAAACAGTACAAGAATTGTTTGAGTGGCGTTTTGATAAAACTCCTAAATCCATTGCACATAAATTTTTAGATCGTGAAACCACCTATGAAGAATTGGATATATATACAAATCAAATAGCAAATGGCTTGGTCAATCTTGGATGTAAACCTGACTCAAGGATAGCCTATTATGGAAAAAATTCTGATTACTTTTTTGAATTTTTAATTGGAACTTTGAAATCTAACACAGTAGCTGTAGGCGTAAACTGGAGATTGGCGCCCCCTGAGGTAAGTTATGTTTTAAATGACTCGAAAAGTGAAGTTCTTTTTGTTGGAAAGGAGTTTTATCCCGTTATAGATGAAATTCTTAAAGACTCCCCAAATATTAAAAAAGTTATTGCTGTTGATGGAGAGCATGCTGAATATGAAGAATATTTATCTTGGCGAAATTCTCAAAGTTCTTCTAAAACTGGTCTCAAATCTTCTGATCAAGATGATATTCTCCAGTTATATACCTCTGGAACTACAGGTCATCCCAAAGGCGTACAACTGACCAATAGAAATTTTGCAGCGGCTAATGAATCTATAGACGGAATAGTTCCGTTTGAAGAGGGCTCAACAAACTTAGTTTGTATGCCTGGTTATCATGTTGCTGGAACTAACTGGGGTATTTGGGGTTATATATTTGGTTGCAGAAACATAATCATTGCAGATATTGATCCTGGTTTAATTCTAGAGTTGATTGAACAAGAAAAAATTAGATCAACTCTTTTTGTTCCTGCGGTGATTTTATTTTTGATTAGTCATCCTAATGCTATTACTACAGATTTTTCTTCTTTAAATTTTGTTCTTTACGGCGCATCGCCAATTGCAGATGACACCATAATAAAAGCTAAAGAAATTATGCAGTGTGACTTATTTCAAGTTTATGGCTTAACAGAAACAACAGGAGCAATAACAATCATGATGCCTGAGGATCATGATCCGCAGAGAGGAAAATTAAGATCTTGCGGTAAAGCACTAAAAGGCGTGAAGCTTAAAGTAGTAGATGAAGATGGTAATGATCTCCAAACAGGAGAGATTGGTGAAGTTATTTCAAAGTCAGACTTGAATATGAAAGGTTATTGGAACAAACCAGACGCAACAAAGGAGTCAATTGTGGATGGTTGGTTTTATTCTGGAGATGCGGGTTATTTTGATGAAGAGGGATATTTATTCATTCACGACAGAGTAAAAGATATGATTGTTTCTGGCGGAGAAAATATATATCCAGCAGAAGTAGAAAATGCTTTGATGAGTCATGACTATATTTTAGATGCTGCCGTTATTGGTGTACCTGATGATAAGTGGGGTGAAGCAGTAAAAGGTTTTGTAGTTGTTGATGAAAACTCTTCTTTATCCGAAGATGAAATTATTGGTTATACCAGAACTCAAATTGCAGCCTATAAATGTCCGAAAACCATTGAATTCATTCAAGAATTGCCACGTAATCCATCAGGAAAAATTCTTAGAAGAGAATTGCGAGACCCTTATTGGGAAGGTATAGATCGAAAAGTATCCGGCAACTAATGTCTATCGCATACGTTAACGTAAAAAAAAGAGAGGATTTTCCTGAACACGAGGAAATGTTTAACTTCATCGAAAGTTATATGGGATATCTTCCTTATTCATATTTATTAATGGCAGAAAATCCAGTTTTATTAAACGCCTTTTCTGGTTTAACGAATGCAGTGTTTGGGTCTAATGAAATTGATAATCAAACCAAGCAACTTATTGCTCTTGCTTCAAGCTTGAGTTCAGGTTGTAAATACTGCCAATCGCATACTTCGCATGGTGCAAAACGTACAGGAGTGTCGGTAGAAAAAATTTCTGAAATTTTAGATTACGAAAATAGCATACATTTTTCTGAAAAAGAAAAAAGCGTTCTTAGTCTAGCTTTTGCGTCAGGAAAAGTTCCCAATCAGGCAAATAAAACTCATTTTGATACCTTAAAAGAATTTTTTAATCCAGCTCAAATAACAATGATTGTTTCTGTGATATCTATATTTGGTTTTTTAAATCGATGGAATGATACTTTTGGGACAACAATCGAAAAAATACCAAGAGATTTTGTTGAAAAAGAACTTATTCCTCTTGGTTGGAAAAAATAAAGCTTAATTAGATGTTAGTGAGGGTGAAAATCTTTTAGATTTAATCCTTCGGTAAATAAATATACCAAGCCCAATAAAGCTTAATGGCAAAAGAACTTTTAAAGGAGTGAGCAAGAATATCGCTAGAGGATTAAATAAATGAACAAGAATAGTAAAAATAATGGTTATTCCGGTTATTGAATAAAAAGAGGCAAAGATAAGATCGACTATTGTCATACTAAGTGGCTGTGGCCTTTCCGTAGAGAAATACAAAGCTATGCTGGCTAAGAAAACTGTTGTCAGGATTGATATTGAGTCTCCTAGCTCATCCAAAGGAACAAATATTGAATAATAAGTAAGAGCTAATAAAAAAGATAAGGGTAAAAGAATTTTAAAGAGGGTCATTGAACTACCTCGTTTAATTTTCCAACCAATTTTTGCCACTTCCTTTACATTAGCATTTTGCAGCAAACTCGATCCTACCGATTTTTTATCAATCGTTCTGGAAATTCCAGCGTTTACAGTCAAAAGATCCCATCCTTCCAATTGAAAGTTTTTATCAATTTTTCTTACCGGAACTGGATGTATGCTTCCAAATTTCTCAGTATTTGATGAGCTATAAGAAATTGATAAATATTGTTCATCAAAAGGGTAATTATTTGGTATAGCATCAAAATCAAAGTTAGCAGAAATTCTATATCTAAAATTTGTTAAGTCTTTATTATCAACATCAACTTCTTTTGAAATAAGGTTAGCTTCAAATAGAGAGTCTTTTTTAGAGAGATTATCAAACTGTAAGATTTCTATACCTAGATCGTGCTTAGTAATTAAATCCAAGTAAAATTCTACCGACCAATTCTTATCCTCTATTGAAATTCTAGAAATGTTTAAAATATCAAAATACACGTAATTTATATCTGAGATTAAAAGATTATTTCCATGATTATTCTTTAAAACTTCTCCAAATCCCTCATAAATTTCATCATCTTGTGAAGAGATGTTTTCAATACTTTCAAATTCACTTAATAATTCTCTTGATTGCAAATCAGTTCTCAATTGAACGTTGTGGAAAAGTTTAAAATATTCATTTTCTGTGGAAAAAATGAAATCCTCAATTTTTTCGAATTGCTCTTCATCTTTTTTTACCTCGCCAACAGTTCTCTTAAAATTTGAAGATAATCTACTGGTTAATAAATTAATATATTCAGATGAGTCTTGAGATGAAGACACAGTTCTATAGGTAAAATGACTAGGTTCGATATTTACATTACCAATAAATGAATAATTAGCAGAAAGGCCCAAATATTTATTGTTGATTCCGTCATATCTACCAATCGCCCATAAAACGGTTTCGATGAAATCTTTTTTGTTTTCAAACTTAATTTTATATTCATCAGAGGAGTTTTTAATCAAATAGATAATTTCTAGTCCTTTTTCTATAAACAAACTATTGATTTTATTTTTTTGCGAAGATATAAAATTTGTAGCATCAATTGGAAAATTTTTATTAAAAGTATCCCAATCAAAATTTAGCTTTTCAATGAATTCTTCCATTCTGAGATATAAGTCATCATTGTTTTTGCTAAAGGAAATTAACTCTATATTATTTAAGCTTTCCATTCCTACTAGGCTTACAAACATATTTATGAAATCAATATCAGGGCTATCATTTATCAAGACGATTTTCTGTTTTTGATTTTTCTCAGCAAAACTCTTAGCGACTAATGCTACCAACAGGTCTGCGTGAGACGCATTGAAAACTAATAAATCATCTTTTTTTATTTTCTCTATTGCGTTGAGTATAGAAGTCGGAATTTTTATAGTTTTTTCGCAATATTTTTTTATTTGATTGTTATAAGAGATTATTTCAACTTTATCTAAAAATTCCTGATTTTCTGTTTCTATAAAAACATCTCCAGGAAGTTGTGGTGGAGTTTCGTCCCAAGATTTATACTCATCAGAATTAGAAAAGAACCATAATTTGTTTACTGCGTGAGAAGGAACTATTAACTTTTCTATAGCAATTTCGTCAGAACAAAGATAATTCTCTAGCGATATTACATTTTTGTGGAACTTTTTAGATATTCTGTTATTAGGAAAAAATAAACAATATTCATTGCTTAAAAAGCTATCTAAATCTCCAAAAAATTCATCTCCTTGTATAAAAATTGAATTTGGAAAAGATTTTAAAATTGTCTTAGCATCTAAAGTGCCCGTTTCCAAAAGATGAAACTCTATTGGTTTTCCATTAATTCCTCCTTTAATATTTACATCTTCTTTTATAAAACTTAAAAGCTTATTCAAAATAAACTTTTCATCTTCTTCAATATAGAAAAATATAAAATCAATAGTTTCCATGAATAGATTAAATTTATTATTCGAGTTCCTTTAATTCTTCCTCAGAAAGACCTAAATCCATATTACCCAATACATCATCTGAAACTTCTTCTGAAGCTTCATCTAAAATATCTTCGTCATCATTTTCTAAAAGCTCTTCTAATTCCTCGTCTGATATTTCTTCTTCTAAAGACTTTAAATCTTCTTCCATAGCTTTATCAAATTCAGCTGCTTCCTCATCTGTCATTCCTTCTTTGAAATCCTCAAATGGATCGTCTATCAAAGATTTTAATTCTGGAAATTTTTCAAAAATTTTTAATTGATCATCTTCAGATAATTTAAGTAAATTCTCAACAAAGTCATCTTCAGATAGTGAATTGATCTCTTTTTCAGTCATCTCGAGTAAACTTTTCATTTTTTTGTTTTTTT
>CEQL01026966.1_pt1 | contig 39145 bp, 42 predicted proteins | sample 356281 | NCBI WGS metagenome assembly CEQL01 (sample SAMEA2621203, study PRJEB7988) | marine metagenome | biome: marine biome (ENVO:00000447); feature: surface water layer (ENVO:00002042); material: "saline water (ENVO:00002010), including plankton (ENVO:xxxxxxxx)" | depth 5 m
TCGGAATGGGATCGGGTGTGGCCCCTTCGCAATAATCACCAGGCAGGTTTTTATAGTACCTTTAAAATAATATGTAAATAGCAAAGAAATTAGCTATTTATAGGATTTATGGTGGGCGTGATAAGAATTGAACTTATGACCTCTACGATGTCAACGTAGCGTTCTACCACTGAACTACACGCCCTTAAAAAAAACTAAATTTTTAATTTATAAGAAATTTTTTTTATCAAACAAAAAATTAAATATATTGGGTTTTTAAGAAAATCTTTTGCAAGAATCAAAAATCCTTTAAATATATCTTTGTTAAATTTTATTTCGTCGAATGATTTAATTATTGATAAGTTAGAGTTTACTTTTTTTAACAATTTTTTTTTGTCATTTGTAAACTTTTGAACATGATTTATATGATAATTAAGAAGCGCTTCTAAAGCTTTATGATGTCTTTCAAAATTTCTTGAAAAAGAATTTCTATGAAAAAAATGTTTTCCTAGTGTCTTGTGAATAAATTTGAATTTTGCCTGATTAAAAGCTAGATTTAAGAAAAAATCATAATCTTCTACGGAAGCAAAAGTTTCCTTTTCAGAAAACCAAATACTTTTTTCTAATAAGAAATTTTTTTTTACAACTGAAGCCGATGTAGATACACAATTTCCTTCTATTATTAATTTTTTATAGAAATCTTTTGTAAATGGCCCGTACTTCCATACAATTTTTTTTTTTGTTCCTTCATACATAATTTCTTCATCATTTGTAATTACATCATAATCTGGATTTTTATCTATAAATTCTTCTAAATGAAGTAATTTATTTTCATACCACTCATCATCAGAGTCAAGGAATGCTATCCAAGGTGCTCTTGAGTTTTTTATACCTAAATTTCTAGATTTACCAATTATGCCGAGATTTTTAATTTTTAGATATTTTAAATTATGATTTTTATATTTAGCAACAATTTCTTCAGTATTATCGGTTGAATAATTATCAATTATAATTATTTCATAATTTTTTTTTTGCAATAAAACAGAATTTATAGCCTTATCTAAAAATGAAGATTGATTGAATGTAGGGATTATTATGGAAAAAAGAGGGCTATCGCTCATTATAGGATTTTCTAGTATATTGGATTAATTTTTTTAACTCTAAATTAAAATATTTATCTTTTAATTTTTTAAAATGTTTCTGGTGTTTACTTGCAAAAATAGTTTTTTTTGTTTTTTTTAATTTTGAGTACTTAAATAATAATTTTTTTTTATCGTCATTTATTTTTTTAATTAAAATATTACAAATTTCAGTAATACTTATATTTTTTTCAGAACAATAGTTCATAATTTTTGGAAATTTTTTCAAATTATTAAGTTTTAAAATTATATTTAGTACAAATTCATTAAAGCTTTGTACGCTACTATAATTACGATAACTATTCTCTTTTGATTTAATTATAAATTTGTTTTTTTTTATTAAATCTTTAATTGCAGAATTAATAAGTAGTCTCCAACAATTTTTATTTTTAAAATATGGATAACCGAATAGATTACATACTCTCAAAATTAAAACTTCTGTAGTTTTTGATTTTTCTTTAAGTACATTTTGCTCCCCTTTTATTTTGCTAAGAGTATAATTACTATTTCTATTTAATTTTCCATTTTCAAAAATTTGACCGCCTTTTAATTTATAAACATGAAATGTTGACAGAAAAATAAATAATTTTACATTATTTTTTTTTGCAGCTTTTAGTAATTTTAATGGATAGACTGAATTTACTTTTATAGCTTCTTTTTTAACTTTACATCCATGAGAGTCTAGACCTGCACAATTTATTATGACATCTTTATTTTTACATAATTGACTAAGATTTTTATTAGAGTTCCAATTTATTTTGGCAAAATTTTTTGACTTAACTCTAGAACTTAAAGTCACTTTAAGTTTCTTTTTTTTTAAATATTCATTTAGTCTTCCTGCTAAAAAGCCTTTTCCTCCAGTAATTAAAATATTCATCACTTTTGCCAGTCGTAAGGAATAGAATTATCTAAAGCAGGTTTTCTGACTATTTCGTCATCCCTATGAGGAAGTGTTGCGCAATTAGCAACAATAGATTGTCTATCTGCCTCACCCTTGAAACCATTCCATATCAAAGGTGGCACGGTGACCAAACAGTAATTCTCTGGTGTTAAAATTAATTCTTGAATTTTTCCTTTCGTTTTACTTTTTTCTCTATCATCATAAAGCACGAATTTAACTTTTCCCTCTATACAAACATAATTCAATGTCATTTCTTTGTGCATATGCCATGCTTTAATTGATTGAGGATTTGTAAAAGAAAAATAGATTTCACCAAATCTTTTAAAAACTTTGCTATCTTCTCTCAACATATGCATTACCTTTCCTCTTTCATCCTCAATTTGTTTAAGAGGAGTTATAACTACACCTTCAATCATTTAAAAAAAAATCTTCTATTTGATTTTCTGTCACAATTTTTGTATTTTTTTTTCTTACATAACTATCGTACCAATTTGCAGTTTTATTTAAAGCTTGCAACATTGACCATTTTGTTGACCATTTCAAAAATCTATTGGCTTTATTAGAATTTAATTTAAGTAAGTTAGCTTCTTTGAAATTGCTTTTTTTGTAAATGATTTTAATTTTCTTTTTTGAATAAATTTTGTTAATTATAATTTTTGCTACTTCAATAACTTTTTTTGTTTCCTTATGTCTTGGACCAAAATTCCAAGATCCAGAAAATTTTTTTGGTGATTTGAACAATTTTTCACCCAATATTAGATAGCCAGAGATTGGCTCCAAGACATGCTGCCAAGGTCTAGTTGAATTAGGACTTCTTATTATCATATTTTTTTTCTTAATAATTGTTTTAACACAGTCAGGAATAATCCTGTTTTTAGACCAGTCGCCTCCACCTATTACATTTCCAGCTCTTGCTGTAGCAATTCCAATATTTTTTTCTTTAAAGAAGAATGATTGCAAGTAAGACTCGAAGGCTATTTCAACAGAAGCTTTTGAGGCACTATACGGGTCTTTTCCACCTAGTTGATCGTTTTCCCTGTAACCCCGAAAAATTTCTTTATTCAAATAACATTTGTCAGATGTAATAACTACTACAGATTTTATTTTTAATTCTCTAGTAATTTCAAAAATATTTACTGATCCAGTAAAATTTGTATAAAATGTTTTAAGGGGGTCTATATAAGAGTCTGCTACCAATGGCTGGGCAGCTAAATGAAAAACAATATCTGGATTGGCTTTTTTTATTTCTTTTTTTAATTTTTTATAATCACCTACATCTGCATAAATATTTTTAATCTTTTTGTGATCAAGAAACTTTTCGTAATCTTTTCTTTTTTCATCTTTTAAAGAGAAGCCAATAACTTTAGCATTAAGTTTTAAAAGTGTTGCAACTAACCATCTTCCTTTAAAACCAGTATGCCCTGTTATAAAAATTTTTTTTCTCTTGTAAAATTTTTTTAAATTTGAGATCATGTACCAATTTTTTTTGTATATACGATTTTTTTGTTTTTTTTCAAATCCTTCAACATAATATTATAAGCTTCTTTGACCTGAATCACAGAAAAACTTGTTTCAAAAAAAATTTTATTAATAATATTTTTTTTCTTTTTTAGGATTTTATCTAAATCTTTATGAATTTTAGTTTCGAGGTTTAAATTTAAATCTCTTACATACATTTTACAAAAAAATTTTTCTTTTTTATTATCTTTAATTATAATTCCACTGTATTTTTTAAAATATCGATATTCGACACCTATTTTTTCCTCTGCAACATGAACAAATGTAAAGCCATCTCTGTAATTCATTCCAATGCATAAATTTTTTGCATTATTATTAATTAAGTAACCAAATGGAGATGATAGACCGAAACAGCTTTTATGATTTAGATTACAAATTTTTGATTGATTTTTTCCCCAAACTGCAAAGGAGTAGATAGGATTTTTTGACCTTTTAAAGTCCAATCTTTTTAAAGCAACATTACTCAATGATCCTGTCATAGATTTTGTGTAATTATGATTAAAACTTTTACCCTTACAAAAGTCCCAGTTAAATGTTGGAAATATGATATTCCCTTTTTTCCCAACAATTTCGATTAAATCATCAATTAAATTATTTAGAGTATACTTTATTCTATTTTTTTTTAGATATATAAGCAGTTCTAAGGCATCAGAGGTTACAATTATTTTATCACCGTATCTTATCCCTAGCTGTTTCAACTTTGACTTAATTTTTTTTGAGAACATTTAATGTTAAATTAACAAACCTTTTGATTTTAAAAGTTTGTATTCAGCATTGACTTTATTAATAGGCCTTTTTATTAGACTCGAAATATAATCAAGACTTTTACCTCCATCAGCGTAAGCTAGCAAATCCATTCTTGTTTTAATATTATTGTATGAACCTTTTTGGGAAAGTGTTGGATAAAGATTTCGTTTTCCTAAATTTGGTTCACAAAATATTTTTGCTTTAGGGAAGATTGAACTTTCAATTTGATCAATAATTTTTTTCATTAATTTAAAAGATTGCATTAAACCTTTTTGGGTCACTACTTTAAAATTATCTTTATTAGTGTGATATTCCTTATATTTTTTTGATCTTGAAAAAGCACAAACTGGAAGATCTATTCCGGGTGAACAGTATTGTCTTTCATCAGAACCCCTTTCCATAAAGTGATACTTTTTAAAATTTTTTACGTTTTTTAAATTTTTATCCATGAAATAATCAGCGATTGTATTTCCGTCTCTACTAGCAACGTAACTATAAGCCCTATCATCACCAACACATGTTAAATTGTACCCACAAATAACATTTTTTTTCATGATATCTTTAAATTTCGATAAATATGCGATTGACCCTATAGTTTCAGGTAGTAAAACAAATCTATAAGTAAAATTTCTCTTTTTTTTTTTAACATATTTCATAATAGCATTTAACAAGACTGGACCAGATAACTCATTATTGGCCATTGATGGATGACAAATGTAACTGCTAAAAAAAATTTCTTTATCTGAGGAACCCTTTATTATAGCTTGTGCTACTTTTAAATTTCCTTTTTTAAAATTACTATCAATAAAAACTTTATATTTACCTTTTGGTAATTTTTTTTTTTCATTTTCCGATAAACAGAAACCCCACCTTTTTTTATAATAACTCGTGACATAAGGCACGGAATTTGGCTGATCTTTTTGAGTATAAATATGTTTTAATAGTTTTTCCTTAGGTAGGATTTTATTTATAGGGCTTGAGTATCCAACTACATGTAAATTTAATTTTGAAAATTGAGCAAATTTTTTACCGCTCTCATGTTCTATATATGCATCATTAATATTCCATACTTGAGGAATTTTCCAATCGAACACGTTTAAACCGCTTCTAAAATTGATTATTTTAAATTCCGGATTTATTTTTAAAAAATATTTCAGTGTTTTTTTCACACCATCTCCTGTGATAGATCTACATATAGGGAATAGGTCTTTAGCCCATTTTATCATTGGATAATTCATAAGAGGGTAAATTAATCTACTAATTGATTATAATCAAAGACGTACGGTATTTTTAAAGGAGCTTTCTCATCTCTTAAATAAGGAATTTTTTTGAGAGGATTGTATCTTTCTGTGATTGTAATTCGCGCGTGACCTTTTTTTTTCATTTGATAGCCAGAATGTACTAAAGAATTAATTGCCAATACTGCAGAACCTGCTTCAACTTCTAATTCAATTCTTTTAAATTTTTTTACAATTTCTGGGTCTATATGTGTAAAATCTTTTGTCCATGCTTTTTTTCCAAGTGTAGGATGTTCCAATTTATGATTGAAAAATCCATGTTTATGAGAGTCTTTGTAAATTGCTAGTCCACCTGTATCCTTGTTGGTGTTATATATTGGTGACCAAAGCAATATTCCATCTTTTGCAAAAAGATTTGTTTCTTGATGAGGGTCTAAAAGATAATCATTACTGTCATCATGAACATGAATACAAGGTCTTGCCGAAAATACAACTTCTGTCTTAAAAAATTCTTTTATAAAATCTGTTACATCTTTTGAATGTAAGTATTGATATAAAGTAATATTGTAATTCGCCATATCATACCAATTTCCTTTAAGTTTAGGATTGTATTTTTTAATTTGATAATATTTTTTTTGAAGGTCTGTTTCATCATCTTTTTTTATATAATGAAGTGTTTTAAGCAATGAACTTTTTATTTCATTTAAACTTTCTTCATCAAAAAAATTTTTAAAGATGTAATAACCATTCTTCTTTATTTCTTTAATTATCTTCTTATTATCCCAATTTCTTTTAATCATAATTAAAATTTTATATTATATTTTCCTAAAATCTCTTCACCTTTTTTTACTGAACTAAAATCAATTATATCATCAGTTTCAATACTTATTCCAAAACCTTCCTCTAAACCAGAGATTAAGGTCATGTGACCAATTGAGTCCCACTCAGGTATTTCATTATATTTTAATTCATTAGAAAATTGATTTTCTTTTATTGATAAAGACTTAACAAATATTTCTTGATATTTTTGTTTATTATCCATTAATTTTTTTATATTCGTTTAAGATATCGTCTACTATTTTTTCTGGTGATAGTCTATGTTTTTCCTTAAGAAACTTATATGTTCCACCTTTGCTATAAGTATCTTTAATCCCAATAAATAATTGTTTTGGGGACGAGGGTAATTTAGAGTTATACTCTGCGATCGCACTACCTAAACCTCCAATTATATTGTGTTCTTCTATTGATACTATTAATTTTGATTTATTTGAATTTAGAATTGCTTCTTCATCTATTGGTTTTATCGTATGCATATTAACTACTTTTACTGAGACCTTGTTATTTTCTAGAATCTTAGCTGCTTCTAAACTGTTGTTAACCATAGAACCCGAACAAAAAATTGTAATGTCTTCCCCATCTTTGAGTTTAATTGATTTACCAATTTCAAAATTATAGTCTTTCTCGTAAACAATTGGATTATTAGACGCGCCGGTTAATCGAATGTAAGTCGATTTATCTGATTTTACTGCAGCCTCTAAAGCTTTGACAGTCTCAAGCGAGTCCGCTGGTGATACAATATTAATTTCAGGAATAGATCTTAGTACACCAATGTCCTCTATACAGCAGTGAGTATATCCCAAAGTTCCAAGAGCTAGACCGCTTCCAATTCCAACCATACACACTTTTTGTTTCATATATCCAATATTAACTTTAATTTGTTCGCAACATCTTATAGTTTGAAAAGGTGCAAAAGTGGTTGTAACTACATTAAAACCCTCGCTAGACAATCCTGCAGCCACTCCAATCATGTTTTGCTCTGCAATTCCCAGATCTAAATACTTTTCTGGAAAAGTTTTTCTATATCGATCTAGCCCAGCAGAAGTAGATACGTCGCAAGTTAAAACCATTAAATTTTCAATTTCTTTAGCTAATTCTAATGCTGCTATTCCAAATGTAGCTCTTGAACCAATAGTAGACCAAACTTTTATATTTCTATCGTTAATAATCATTTTTCAATTAATTCCTTTAAGGCTTGATCATAAAGCTTTTTTGTAAGTACAGAATGATGCCAATCATTATTGTTTTCAGAGAAAGAAAAACCTTTTCCTTTGACTGTTTTCGCAATTAGAGCTTTTGGTGCATTCGAAGTCTTGTTTTGATTAAAATAAGAATAAAGCTGCTCAACGTCGTGTCCGTCCACTTCTTCTGTATCCCAGCCAAAACTAGCCCATTTATTTTTTAAACTTTGAGTATCCATGATGTGTTTATTAGATCCAGTTTGCTGAAAGTTATTATTATCAATAATTGCATATAAATTATTCAATTTAAAATGAGAAGCAGCCATTGAAGCTTCCCAAACTGATCCCTCATTACACTCACCATCTCCAAGAATTACGTATACGTTATTATCCTTTTTTTTCTTTTTTAAAGAAATAGAAACGCCTATACCTAGAGAGAGACCCATACCAAGAGATCCATTTGAAAAATCTATTCCTAATTTTTTATTGATAACTGGATGGCCTAAAAGATTACTATCATCTTTTTCAAAAGTCTGGAGTTCTTTTTTTTCTATATAACCTTTTTCACATAAAGCAGCATAATAGGCTAAGCATGCATGGCCTTTGCTTAAAATAAAACGATCTCTATCGCCCCACTCTGGATCATTATTTAATTTCATTTTTTGAGAAAATAAAACAGCCATTATATCTACTATTGATAATGCACCCCCAAGATGAGAGCTACTAGCACCAGCTGAAAAAGCCATTTCTAATATATTTTTTTTTAAGTCAAGTGAAAATTTTTTTATTGAAAGTGTATCTTTTTTATTGATCTCCATTACATGCCTCCAGTTATAAAAATAGTTTCACCCGTAATATGATTTGAATTATTTGATGCCAAAAATAACACTGTATTTGCTATATCGGCAGGCTCTGCAGCTTTATTCAACGGAGTATTTTTTATTGCTTCATCAATTACTTTTTGCGGTGTGTTTTTCATCATATCAGTATTTACAAGGCCAGGTGCTACTGCATTAACATTAATTTTAAAATTACTTAATTCTTTTGACAAAACTTCACTAAAAGATATTAAAGCAGCTTTACTTGGAGCATAGGCTGATCTACCCGCATCTGATAAAGTAGCCGCGTTAGAGGAAATATTGATAATCTTAGAAAAATTATTTTTCTTCATTATTTTTAGAATTTTCTGAGTAATATTTACGATAGAAAAAAAATTTATTTCAAATACTGATTTAAATGTTTTTATTGTAGTCATTTGAAAAAGAGACATTTGATTTACCCCTGCATTATTCACCAATATATCGACGGAGTTAGTAATTTTTTTAATTTGTGATACTCCTTGTTCAATTTCAGTCTCATTTTCTAGATCAAAGACAACTACATCTATCTTGTTTCCTGTTTCATCAGATATTTTTTTAATTTTGTTATTAAAATCACCAGAAGTTTTCCTAACACAGGCGACTACTTGAGCTCCATTTTTACTAAAGGTTTCTAAGATTGATAACCCAATACCTCTATTACAGCCAGTAACGACTGCTGTTTTACCTTTTAATAACATTTTAAATATAATCTTCTTTTGAAAAGATATCTTTGGCTAAAGCTGGTTTGAAAATTGTTTGACCGCTTTTTGTCATAAATTTTTTTATAAATTCTTTATCCTCACCGGCTAAACATAAATCGCTATGATTTCTAAAATATTTTATTTTAAAACCATGATCTATAATTTCTTTTAATGGTTGTTCAAATATATTTCCAATTTTAATGTGAACGTAGGGACAAACTAATACATCTCCAATAGGCGTTACATACACTCTGTTAACTGTAGTGCAACCTAGTATCTTTTCATGATTTCTATCAAAAGGATTCCAAATATTTCTAACTAAATTTTTATACTCTTTTCTTATTTTTCTTAAATATTCTCTATCTTTATCATCACAAATTATATCTTCTGCGTTCTGCCACATTCCTGATGGCACAGCTACATTAAGTAAAGTTTTATATTTTTGATCTTTAGAATAATCTAATAATTGTTTGAAATGATCAGTATTAGCATTGTAATGCCCTACAGTAATATTTAAGTACGGATCCATTCCAGCGTCCTGAACATGTTTTAAAGCTTCAATAGCTCTTTTCCAAGATTCTTTCCTTCCTCTTATTTCATCATGAATTTTTTCATCCATGCTATCTATGCTTACAGAGACTCTGCTTACTTTATAATCTGCTAATTTTTTTGCCATATTTTTATCTAAGTAATAACCATTAGTTGTTAAGTACATATAAAATCTCTCGGGTCTTATAGCTTCTAAGACTTCAAAAAGTTTTTTTGGTTGAAGTAGCAATTCCCCACCCTGCAAATCAAATTCAAAGTATCCAAGTTCGTCTGCTTCATCTGCTAGCTTCTTTATTGCTTTAATATCTAAATACTCTTTTACATGATCTCCTTTTGGAGAATTAGTAAAACAATACTTGCACCTTAAATTGCAAGCATTATTAAAATTTAAATCGATTCCTCTAGTTTTGGTTCCAACCTTACCATCGTTTTTTTGAACGTAATCGTAAAAGTTTCTAAGTTTCTCAACTAATCGTGGCTTATTTAATAATGATGATGCTATTGGCATTTTATTTTACATTATATTTTTTAATTTCATCAGGCAATATCAGGTTAAATTCAGCTTTACAAGCTATCTGTTTTTCAATAAACCCCGTACCTTCACAACTAGCTATTCCTCTACTAAATTTATTTACCTTGGTTTCAATATATAATCTTGTATTTGGAGTTATTTTTTTTAAGAATTTAAGATTATTAGCGCCAGTTAGATAAACTACTTTACCTTTATTCCCAGGAAGACTTAATATTGACAAAGCTGACATTTGTACCAGTGACTCGGTTTGAAGCATTCCAGGAACATTTGGATCATTTTTCCAGTGAACCTTAAAAAACCACTCATCGGAATTAAAATCTTTATAGCCTTTAGCGCTTTTTCCAGGAATTACTTCTGATGCGTAATCTATCATTAGATAAGGCTCACGATTTTGTTGATACTCGTAAATCTTCTCTTTATCAAAAATTAAAGCCCTCATTGTATTTCCACCCCTCGAGATAAAATTATTGGAATATTGTAGCCATCCCACATTAGACCAATATTAAGCGATTGACCAATTGGCACAATTCGATCTATTCCCTTTAAGTTATTTTTAAATACAAAATCTTTTAATTTGTTTTTATCTATGCCAAAATATGTAAGTGTCTGGTACTTATTATTTACAAATTCTTTTACTTTACTTATATTTTTAGTTTCATATTCAAAAAAAAGCCCCCACTTTCCTCTAATGCTATCATTATCTTTAGTTAATTTATTTAATTTAATTTTATAAATAAAATTTTCAAATGTTTGTACACTCCTTATGTTTTTTAATTTTAAAATATGTTTACATAAATCATTATATTTTTCTGATGGTGCTGAGTCAGTTAAATTATATTTTAATTTAACTAAACTATAAATACTTTTCCAAAATCTTTCTCGACTTTTAATATTTTTTTTTCCAGTCCAAACAATCAAATGTGGTGATGAGCATGCATTTTGATCTACTAAAAATGTATCATTGTAAAATTTTTGAGCTAAATTTTTTAATTCTAAGTCTTTTAATTTTGAAATCTTAAATTGATCAATAACACAAAAAGAATATCTATCTCCAAAGGTTATGTCTAAATTTTTTTCATGAGTTTTAAAAGATTTTATATCATTAATAGTTTTATCTCCGCCCCAAATGAGTCTTGCATCACATATCATAGAAAACTTCTTTGTAATTGTGTCATCATTATTATACCTAATGATTGAGACTTTTTTTTCTAAAAAAGAATTTTTTCTTTTGAGAATTCTACGAAGAATGTCACAAATTATTTTAATTTGTTCAAAGTTTTTTGATGGAACTTTAACAATATTTGAATTTCCAGACAATAAACCAAAAATTAACGAGTATGCAAAATTGGTTGGAATATTTGATGGTGTAATATGGTACACTAATCCTAAACCAATTCTGTTTGTGTTAGTCAAAAAATTTTGTTTCATTTTTAAAATATTTTGTTTACGACACCAAAATGATAATGCTTTTAGATCAGGATAATTTCTAATAGTTTTATCTATGTTTAATTCTTTTGAAAAAATATCTAAAAAGCTAATGACCTGATTTGAGAATGGTTCAAATGGTTTTGAGCAATATGAAGAGCTTCCAACTAAAAAGTTTACATTATTCATTGAGCGTCACTACATCCTCTAGTTTCAGATTTTTCTACTCTGCCATGAACTAAAAAGCTTTTTTTCCCATAGCACAATTTACAATTATTTTTTACTAAAGAACCAATATCCTCTGTAAGAATGCTATGTCCGGGATAACTTGTTGGTAACAATGATAAAAGCTGTATAAAACCTTTTTTACCCTCTTTTAAAATTTCAAAGTTGTTACCTCTAACTAAAACGTCTGAATATTCACTTGTTTTAAAATTTCCACATTTTTCACATTCTATAAAAATAGAGCCGGTTTGTTCTATCAAACCATAATAATTAACTATTTTCTGAAATTTTAGCTTTTCTGATAATTTCAACTTAAATATTTTGTTATCAATCATTTTGCTTTCCATTTTTTTCCAGCCACCTCCATGTAGTAAATATCCATTTTGAAAGTTACTAATTAATTTATTTTTTTCTATCTTATCAATTAAATTTTCAAATACTTGACTTGTAAAACCAAAAACTAAAAATTTTTTATGACTGAATTTTTTTAAAAAATTATTTAAACCTTCATAGTTTATTTCATTTTTTTCATTTAAAAGATAATGATGATTTTTGCCAAAAATTGAAAACCCTACAATTGCAGCAATTTTTGCGTTAAACTCATTTTTATTATATTTAATCTTTTTATCTACAATCAACATTGGTAATCTTTCTTTTCCTAAAAACTCAGACATAATTTTATTCAATGCTTTTGATTGGCTTTGAGCATTAAATTTATCTAAAAAAATTTTTGATACATTTCCAGAAGTCCCAGAGGAATGTAAAATTTTAAAAACTTCTGACTCTGATATACTTTTTAGATTTAAATCTTTAAATAGGTTAATTGGTAAAAAAGGAACATCCTCTAATTTATTAATTTTTTTGGTGTATAAAAAATCCATAATCTTTTTGTACTCTATAGATCTTGAATAATGGAATTTCGTTAAAGAAATGATTTCTTTTTTAAAGTTTCTAACTTTTTTCATTAATGTAAATTGATTTTAAAGTTTTAGTTGTATTTTGTTCTACTAAAATAAAGTTTTTATTAATTCCTAAATTTTCACTTAAAATATTTTTTGAAACTTCCCCAAATTTTAAGTTATCAATATTTAATTTGATTTTGTCATCTTCCATTTTACATTTACAATTAATATTATTTTTCTTTAATAAATTTTCAATATCATCCATATTTATTCTTATTCCAAAAATCTTTATAATTCTTTTTTTTCTTCCAACAATATAAATAAAACCATCCTCATCTTTGAAAGCAAGATCACCCGTAAGAAGTTTTTTTTTATTCGTGTCTTTTTTAAAAAGATCTTTGATGCTTTTTGCATATCCTAGACACACATTTTCACCTTTTAAATAAATTTCACCTGTCACATTATTTTTTTTAATCTTATTTCCTCTTTTATCAATTATTGTGATCTTTGAACCTCTTAGTGGTTTGCCTACACTGCTCTTTTTTTTTTTAAAATGTTTCCACTGCAATATTGAAATTCTCGGGCTTGCTTCTGTTTGTCCATACATCTTAAAAAATTTAATTTTTTTTTTCTTACATACGTTTTCTAAATAATTTTCAGTATCTATATTCAATTTTCCTCCTGCTTGAGAAATATACTTTATTGACGATAAATTTTGATTTTCAAATTTCAATTTTTTTAAATATTCAAAAAGATCTGGTACTCCACCAAATGAATTAACTTTTTTTTTTTTTAAAAGGTTCCAAAAAAATTTTTCAAATATTGTATGATTATTTAAAATTATTTTGGCTCCACAAAGCAAATGCGTATTTAAAATTGAAAGTCCATATGAATATCCCATTGGCATTGTGGTAATCGTTGTATGGTTTTTTTTGATTTTAAGTTCATTGATGATATTTTTTGAATTTAGAAATAAGTTTTTTTTAGATAATCTAACAAATTTAGGATTTTGAGTGGTTCCTGATGTTGGGAGCAATAAATAGTTAATGAATTCAATTTTATTTTGTAAATTAAATTTTGACTCATAAAAATTATATGATTTAAATTTCTCTTTTATAAGAAATTTTTTAAAACTAATTTCTTTTGGAGCAAAAATATATTTCGGCTTATATGCTTCGATTATCTTGTTCATGAATTCAACCTTAAATGATTTATCTACTAATAAAGTTACAATTTTATTAGAATTCATAAATGTCAAATATCCAACAATTGACTCTAAATTATTTCCACAAATTAAAAGGCAAATGTTATTCTCTGAAACATTAATTTTTAATTTTTTGGAATAATTTATTAAATCTTTATAAGAGCATTGCCCATATAGTTTATCATCTATAGCTATTTTATTGCCAAACTTATGAATATTTTTAAACATATGAAACTTAAATCAGCCAGGGAGATTTTTTTTTCTTTTTTTTGAATATTTCTTCTAAAAATTTTTTCTCTCTTAATGTGTCCATACACTGCCAAAAGCCGTGATGTTTAAAACCACATAACTGTTTCATTTTAGATAATTTTTCTAAAGGTTCTCTTTCCAACATTATTTGATCGTTTTTGATTAATTTAAATATTTTACTGTTTAAAACGAAAAATCCTCCATTAATCCAACTTGAGGAAATTTGTGGTTTTTCTTTGAATTGTTTAATAAGATTACTTTGAATTTTTACTTCACCAAATCGCACTGGTGGACGCACTACAGTCATTGTAGCTATTTTTTTATTTTTCTTGTGAAAATTTACTAGTTTTTTAATATTTTGACCAGATAAGCCGTCACCGTAAGTCAACATAAAGTTTTCATTATCTTTGAAATATTTTTTCAATCTTAAAAGTCTTCCTCCAGTAAGAGTTTTGGCCCCAGTATTTATTAAGTGAAATTTCGATTTTGACTTTAATTTAGAAAAATATTTCTTAATTACATATCCTTTGTAACCTAGAGCTAGGAAAAATTCGTTAAAACCATATTTTTCATAAGATTTTATAATATGCATTAAGATAGGCATATTTCCAATTTTTACCATTGGTTTTGGCTTTAATCTTGTTTCCTCGGATAACCTTGAACCCAGGCCTCCGCATAAAATAACAATTTTCATTAATTTTAAGTGTTTAAAAATTTTTGAATAGTTTGATGAATATACTTTAAATTTTTTTTGGTTAAACCTTGATGGCAGCCAATAAGCAATCCATTTTTCATTATATAATCTGAGTCTTTAAATTCATTTATCTTATTTCTTTTCGATATTAAATTTGAAAATCCAGGATGTCTAAGAATATTTCCTGAAAAAATAGGACGAGTTTGAATGTTATTTTTTTCTAAAAAAATTTGGAGTTTTTTTCTATTGATAGATTTATCTCTTAAAATAATCGGATATGCTAAAAAATTAGTATTAATTTTTTTAAAAACTTTCGGGACAATAAAATATTTACTATGTTTTTTAAAAAATGATTTATGTCTGTTAAAATTATTATTTCTTATTTTCACATATGTTTTAAATTTTTTCAACTGCTCTAAACCAAACGCTGCGCCAATTTCAGAGGGTTCAAAGTTATATCCTGCCTCTGAAAATATGAATTTTTTATCATATGAGACACCTTTCAATTTCACACCTAATCGGTTTTTAATATTCTCTGAGTCACTTAATAAAGACGACATTCTTCCCCAGCTTCTTAAAACTTTAGCTTTCTCAAAATATTTTTTTTCGTTAGTTAAGAAGCAACCACCGTTTCCAGCGCAGCTTATAATGTGGGAACCATAAAAACTTGTTATTGAGATATCACTATAAAAACCAGTTGTTCTTGATCCAATTTTAGCCCCTAACGTGTCAGCCGAGTCTTCAATAATCTTTAGTTTGTGCTTTTTTGCAATTTTTTTTATTTTTGGCCAATTAGGAATATTTCCAATTAAATTCGGAATTAATAAACATTTTGTTTTTGAGGTAATTTTTTTTTCTATTTTATCCTCATCAATTTGAAGTGTCTCTTTCTTACAATCAACAAACATTGGTACTAAGTTGCTTAGAACTATTGATGAAACCGCGGTTCCAAAATTCAAGCATGGAGTTATTACTTCGCTCGAATTTGGAAAGTTCATTACTTTAAAAGCTAAAGTCAAAGCTGAGGAACCAGAATTTACCATTAAACCGTATTTTTTCGAAAAATGACTAGCAATTTTTTTTTCAAAGGTTTGAACTGATTTACCCATTTGGGTAGAATTTTTTAAAACTTTATTTACTGCAAAAATTTCTTTTTGATTGTAAACATTTTTTCCGTATGTAATTTTATTTTTCATCATTTTTTAAATATATGACTTAATTTTCCATAATTTTTTTTTGTTAGCTATATAATTGTGATCATTGTAATCTTTAATCTTATTAAAAACTAATTTACCTTTAGACTCATATTTCTTCCAAATTTCTCTTGCAAACTGTTTTACTGATTTTTCCTTTCCAGTAGCAAGATCCCAATTTTGTGGAAAATTCTTACTCCTGAATTGAAAGTTTAAAGCATCTATTAATGATAATATAACATTTTCAATATAACAAAAGTCTCTAATTTGGTCACCTTTTGTCATGTAAAAATTTTTATTTTTTTTTGCGGCATTTATCAATGACGGCCACAATCTATCTATATTTTCATTTTTACCGTAAACATGAAATAACTTTAGAACTCTGCACTTAACCTTATTCTTCTTTGCGATTTCTAAGCTCTTTTTAGTAAAAATATATTTACTTAAAGCATAATTATAAAAAGGCATTTTATTTCCTTTTTTTATTTCCTTTTCTGAATCAGAAAAATTCTTTACTCTTTGTTCAAAGCAGGACCCAATCAGAATCCATTTTGTACATTTAGACTTAACGCAATTTTCCAGAAGTTTTGTAGACGCTTGAACGTTAAATGTATAACACTTTTTAAAAGAAGCATACTTATTATAAACACCCTCAGAAGCTAAATGCACTAGGACATCGCAGTGTTTTAATTGCGGCCAATTTTTATCTATACGACCATGAAGCCAAAATAGATTTTTTCTCTTTTTATTTTTTTTTCGTCTACTAGTTGCATAAATTTTGTGATTTTTTTTCAAGGCATATTTTATAAAATTTGTTCCAATATATCCCGTACCTCCTGTTAAAAATATTTTCATAAATTTATTTAATGAAAATCTTTCTAAAAATATATCTCATTGGTGAAAAGTAAAAATTTGGAAAAATTAAATTTTTGATAATATGAGGAAATATTTTTATATATTTTAATCCTCCTTTTTTACCTTTTAATACAACTTTTAACAGTAGTGGAATAAAGTTTCTTAAAGAGTAATTTTTACAATAATAATATTTTTTGAACGAAAGACCAGATTTAAAATAAAAATCTAATATTTCAGGAATTCTTACAAGCTCTATAAAAGAATATAAATCAACCCACTCTCTTTCACCACTAAGATTAACTGATAAAGGTTGTGATTTTATGTAACATTTTGAGTCAAAAAAACTATTTGCGAAAATAGTAATATGAGGACAAGTGTTTTCAAAAGTTGAGTAAATTCTTTTGTCATTTAATTTCTTTTTATCAATACAAGATAAACTCTTATTCCATTTGTCCCTTTTAAATATCGAAAGATACAAGCCAAGTAAAAAATCAAAAGAAATTTCTGGATCAATTAATTGATCGAAATCAACAATCTTATCTTTGTTTATGGAAGAAAATTTTTTCATGTTATTCGGTAAGTTTTTTGTTTCAAATGGCTGTTCATATTTAAATACTTCACTTGATCTTAAATTAAATGAATTAATAAAAAAGAAATCTAAATTATTATTTTTTTCTAATAGTATCTCTAACTCACACAGAGTATTTGACAAAATTAAGTCATCATTTCCCAAAATCCAAACGAATTTCCCTGACGCCATTGATACACTTTCAATAATATTTCTGCCAAGACCAAAATTCTCACTATTTTTTTTAAATTTTATATTTAAATTTTTACTATACTCTAAAATTATATCTTCAATACTTTCCTCCGAACAATTGTCAGATATGCAAACCTCAAATAATATTTTAGATATTTTTTTAGAAACTAAAATTGAATTTAAACAATTTTTTAAACATTTTTTCCTATTATAATTCGGGATACAGATCGATAGTAACATTGTAAATAGTTTTAAAAATTTTTAACTTGAGACCTAGATAAAAATATAATTACATCACCATTATCATCATTTTGTTCTTCGTAATTTAAAAATGTTTTACAAAAGTTTACATCTTTAAAACTATTAAAGAAAAAATCTCTTTTAAAATAATAAGTATGAGGTGGTTCAATTTTAATCTGGCGTTTTAGAAAACAATTAGGAACTTCAAAAAAAAATATCGTATCATTATGTGAAATATTATTAAATATCTTCAATGTATTATTGATGTCGTGAACATGCTCTAAAGAATGACTTCCATAAATTAAATCAAATTTCAAATTAGTTTCTTGTAAATTTTTAATATTTTCCCATCTTTCATTGAAAAAATTTTTTATTCCACCAGGTTCATAATTATAAATTTCATGATTTTGAGCATGTAAAAAAAATGAAATACCTCCATGACCCGCACCAAAATTTAAAATTTTTTTCGGGCTTTTATTAAATTCTGGAAATTTCTTATTAAAAAGTTTAAAATGTTCAATATCTCTTAACCTGATAGGATAATCTTTGTCGGTCCTACTCGGCCAATACGTGTCTTTATAATATTTTACTAAATAATCCTCACTTGGCATTGGGTTTAGAAAATGAAAACCAGTATCATTGTAATTAAGTTTCAATTTTTTAAATTCTTTGTTATATTTTTTTGTTAAATAAATAGACTTTACCCTTCCTTCAAATTCCTTAGGTAATAAATTAAGTTTATATAGAAATATCGCAATCGTGTTCCTAATTTTATCATGATTTTTTGCGATACTTGAAATCATTTTTATCATTTTAATTAATTTATTTTTTCAATTGTTTGGTTTTCTACTTTATAAATTTTATCACATTTCTCTAAAATCTCTTTTTTATGTGAACAAATAATAATAGTTTTTTTACTCTTCATCGAATTAATAGTTTTTATAATTTCTTTTTCAGTTTCTTCATCTAGTGAGCTTGTGGCTTCATCAAAAACTAATAGATCATGCTCATTATATAAGGCTCTTGCTATTCCAACTCTTTGTTTTTGTCCGCCAGATAATCTTACTCCAAACTCACCAACAGTTGTCTCTACTCCCATCGGGAGTTTGTTAATAAAATCACTTGAATTAGATAAATGCATGGCTTTACTAATCAATTGATCGTCTATATTTTTTGATTTTCCACTCAAAGCAATATTGATTTTAATAGTATCATCTAAGAGATAAATTAGCTGTGGGATATAACCAACATTGTTTTGCCATGCCCTTTTTGTTTTGATCATATCTTTTTTATCAACCAGAATTTTTCCATCAGTTGGATTTAAAATTCCAATGATTAAGTCTACTAAAGTAGTTTTACCTGACCCACTTTTTCCAACTATACCAATCATAGAATTTGCATCTATAATTAAATTTAAATTTTTTAGTATAAATTTATCTGTATTTGGATACTTAAAATTAATATTCTCAAGCTCAATTCGAGATTTTAATAATAGTTTCTCCGAGGTTACACTATCAATATAGTTTTTTGGAACATTTAATTTAAGATCATTATACACTACTTCAACTGATGCCAGTCCATATCTCATATTCACAAACGAACTTAAAATTCTATTTACCGATGGTAGAATTTTAAATGAAGCTGCAGCAAATAATCCGACTATTACAAGTAAACTATTAAAAGTATAATCAAGAAATAATAGAAAAAAAATTAAACCTGCAAGCGAAATTACTGCCAAAAACTCTAAATAATATCTCGGAATAGTTTGTAAAATTAGCATGCTAGATGCAACAGATGCAATTTTATCAATGTTCGTTTTAAAATAATCAAGAAAATTATTTTCTACTCCTGCAACTTTAATCGCTTTAATACCATCTATCCCTTGCTGTAAATTTTTGATACTTAGAGTTTCATTAGTTAATCTTTTCTCACCGTACTTTTTGACTTTTTTTTTTGTATATAAGAAAAAAATAATTGAAGTAATCCCAAAGAGTATCATTGACATAAGAAAACCAAGAGGCTCTACAAAAATTAAAATTATTGAAATTCCAAAAACTACAAATAACTCACTCGTGAAAGTTATTAAAGATAAAAAAAATACATTTATCATCAGTTCAATTTCGTTGATTACGTTTTGTATTAATTTAGATGAATTTCTTTGTAAATGAAAAGTATAGTCTTGAAACATATACCTTTTGAAAAGTTTAAATTTTATTTCAGCTACTAAATTGTTTATATATTTAGACTGAAACCATGCTAGAAAATTTAAAAAAATTGTTTTTATGAAGTAAATTACGGTCAGAAAAATCACTGATATAGAAATTATATTTTGCTTAGATAGATTTTTTTCATAACCAACAAAATTAAAAACAGAGCTTAGATTAAACAAATTATTTTGACCACCATCGCCGACATCACTTAAAGTTGTTAAAAGTGGTATAATTAAACCAATTCCTATCATTTCAAAAAAAACGCTTAATAAAATAAAGAAAAATAAAAATATTGAGTCTATTTTATTTTTTCTAGATAGAATAAATAAAAATTGTTTTAAAGTTTTCATGATTTAGCCATTAAAATGTTTGTTGAAAGAAATATACCAAGGTTCTTTTTTAGATCTATTATGTTTTAAGTAATTAGTTACAAAATTTTTATAAAGTTCTTTATTAAAATAAAAAAGTTTTTTGCTATTTAAAAAAAAAGTCTCATCGAAACTGTCAATATTTATTGTTTGTGAGCCTAAAAATTCTATTCTTTGACTGTTGTCACGTACATGTTTTATTTTTTCTATGAAATTAGTTGTAAGATATAATACAGGTTTTTTATAAATTGCCGCATAACTATGTGCTGTACTTCCATGATGAAGAACAATTTCACTCCCTTTAATTAATTCTGCAACTTTATTTTTTATAATTTTAAATTTTTTGAATTTTTTTGGATATCTTTTTAATTCAGCTTTTGGATAAAGAGCAACCACTAAATCTAATTTTGTAAGTTTTTGAAATTTTTCAAAAAAAATAGTTAAACTATTAAAATAATCATTTACATTAATTAATTTACTTGTGGTGAGGCTATGTTCAGGATGAAAAGGTAGATAAGTATCTACAAAAACTGCGAATTTTTTTTTAAAAATTTTTTTTTTAACATTTAAAGAAGTGCCATAATCTAAACTTGCGCAATATATTTTCTCCTTTGCATTAATATAACCATTATATTGTTCATATGATTTACCTCCAATTAAAGCAATATCAGTAAATTTATACCTTAAGATTCTTAGCCATGCCTCTATAGAAAAAGATATTCTGTTTAAAAATATAATTGGATTGAACGTGAGTAATTTTAAACGCCTAAGAAATAACTCAAAATACCTTGTTCTATTTAAAAACCTTTGTGTTGGTAAACTTGAAATTCCATCAGCAGAAATTGTTTTAATATTATATTTCTTTAATAACCTAAATACTCTAAGCGAGTTATACGAAAAACCAGTCTCCCAACACATCGAGTTTTTGTTTTTTGAAAAAAAATGTTCTAATTCACTAAAATTATTTATTATTTTGAATTTATAGTGTCTTTTAAATTTATAATGTGAAGAATTCACTAGAGGGCTTATCTCGGTTATTAGAAGATTAAATTTTTTTTTCAAATATTTTATTCCAAAGGTTTTAAATTCACGCTTTGATAGCGGACCATGTAATAATATGATTAATTTTTTTTTTAATTTTTTCAAACTAATTCAAAAAGAAAAAACATTTAAAAAACGTAAATATTATAAAAAAATTTATTTTAATACCTTGACCAAATCTAGAATCATCTTTTCTCAAATTATTGTTTATTTTAATATGATCAATGTAATAAGATTTTTTTTTTCCTCTAATAATCAATTCAGTGTTAATTGTATCAAATTTTGGTTTTTTATAGTTTCTTTTAACAAACTCATAGGTATACCCTTTAAGACCGCATAAAGGATCTTTTAAACTAAAAAAAAAATTTGAAAACAGGATAAAAAATTTTTCACCAAATCTTGAAACCTTATTTCTAACACCACAGACGATATCTTTATTCTTATTCAATTTTTTGTATAAAATATTTATATATTGCGGAGGTAGTTGTCCGTCAGCATCAATTGTAATAATTTTTTTATATTTTTTTTTTAAAAAGTATCTGTAACCTGTATCAATTGCTTTATTATAACCTAAATTTTTTTTATGACTTATAATTTTTGCTCCAAATTGTTTTGATTTTTTTGCAGTTTCATCTTTTGACCCATCGTCTACAATCAATACATCACCATATTTTTTAGCTTTTTTAATTACTTCCTGAATTGTTTTATCTTCATTAAAAGCTGGAATTAATATTAAGAGATCTTTTTTATTATTTAACATCCATTATTGAAATAATTTCGTGGTGTTTGATATTTTTTTTCAATTTTTTATTTAATATGAGTTTTTTATCACTCGGCCTTAAAGCATTTCTTGGACAAGGTCTTAAATACACTAAATGATTTTCATGCAATCTCGTTCCTTTTTTTAAATTCTGACTTGCTCTTATACCTCTCCTTTGAATTACTACAGTAGTAAGTTCATTTTTTTCAATTCTTTTTAAGCCGTCACCCAATGCTAATTCTAACTCTCTTGTTTTTTCAACCATAGTTTTCCAAGTTTTAGGATTCATCGCAAAATAATGATCTGGACCAATCCTTTTATTATCATCTGTAAAATGTTTTTCAATTACACGCGCACCAAGAGTTACTGCGCCAAGAACTGACGCGTGCCCAAATGTATGATCGCTTAAACCTAAAACTACTTTAGGAAATATCTTTTTGTATTGCTTTAGAACGTTCAAATTAACATAGTTAATATTTTTTTTATCTCCAGTATAATTAGTATTACATTGCATCAGAACTAAAGATTTATTAAAACGCAAAAATTCTTTAACTGCCAATTTTACTTCTTGAAGATTTGATGCGCCAGTTGCAATAATTCCAACTTTTTTTTTTTTTGAAATCTTTTTTATAATATCTATCCAGGTAATATCTCCTGAACCGATCTTAATTGCTTTGACAAAAGGGGAAATTTCATCGACAATTTTCATTGAATACGGGCTTGTCATAAACTCAATTTTCGTTTTTTGACAATATTTCTTTAAAATCGAAGTCCAATTTTTATTAATTGAAGCTGATTGATAAACTGAAAAAACTGACTTTTTCCACTTGCTTTGATGAGATTTTATTTGTGATATTTTTTTAAAACCGTAATCACTAACAATAGTTTTAGCCTCAAAGTGTTGAAATTTAACAGCATCAGCTCCAGATGATTTGGCTAACCTTATTAGTTTTTTTGCTCTACTAAGGTTTCCATCATGGTTTGCTCCAACATCAGCAATAAAATAAGTTGGGTAATTAAGTCCAATAAATTTTTTACCTATTTTCATTTTGACCAATTATTTATACTCTTTTATAAGTTTAGACATTTCTGTTTTAACAGTCGGAAGTTTAATTTTGAAATACTTTTCAAATTTATTGATTTTCATGCTCATATCTAGCGGTCTTTTAGCATACAAATGATTATTTGAATAATTTGTTTTATTAAGAAGATTCATATCTAAACCTAAATCTTTAATAAAGTTTTCTGCAAACTTTGCCTTTGAAATTTTATTTTTTGTTCCAAGGTTAAATACTCCCTCAGCACTATTATGTTTTAATATTTTATTTATAATTTTAATAAGTGTTGTAATATGAAGAGGTGAAAAATAAATATTTTTAAATGTGTTGATTTTTTTCTTATTTTTTACGTTTTTAAAAATCCAATTGCATAAATTTTCTTTTTTTTTTGTTTTTCCAAAAAAATTAGTTCTTAAAATAATTGAAGGTATTTTTTTTATTGCTCTTTCGCCTTTTAGTTTGCTAAGGCCATAATAATTGATTGGCTGAACATGTTTTTCGTCATGTTTACCGCGTCCATTATAAACTTGATCAGTAGAAATATGAATTAGACGTATTTTGTTTTTTATCATAGATATAGATTTAGTTAAATTTTTTACAAATACGAAATTTGATTTATCTGCTAAGAATTTCTTTTTTTCACACTTATCTACATTCGTCAGAGCAATTAAATTTATTATATAATTTGGTTTTTTTTTACTTATTATTTTATACAAAACTTTATAATCAGAGGATGATTTTAATTTTTTTTTAATTTTTTGATCTGTAAACACTATATAATTTTTTTTTAAATTTTTTGCAAGTAAGGTACCAAGTGAACCAGTCGAACCAAAAATAAGAATTTTTTTCATTAATTTAATCTTCTAAAAGTGCTCTCAGAAATTGGGGTCTCCAATAAACTATTTATATCTCTCCCCTCCTCACATTCTCCAATAGTTTTAAAAATTCTATCTAAATAATAAAAATATTTTTCTAAAATTTTATCGGAGTGTTTTATGGAAAAATAAATTGAATTACTTGCAAGAATATTTTTTTTGAGCATTTCTTGAGAAATAAATGTTTTATATTTTTGAGAGTCTCTACTTTTAATTGTAAATCCTGCTAAAGCGTCTAAACCCCAAGTGTTTATATTTAAATTATTTTTTTTTCCCTCTGAAATCCAGCGTTTTTTTACTTTAGCACCTTGTGATGAAATAAACCTCCAAGAATTAATTTTTTTCATTACCTCTAAAGTCTTTAAGGCAGCGGTTGGACCAATTCTTTCTGTCCAAAAGGTACTGCTTATAAAACTTGTCTGTGCATAGTTCATAACATTTTTTTTTCCGATTATAGCATTTATTGCGTAGCCGTTACCTAGCGCTTTTCCGAAAATTGCAATATCAGGAGTTACATTGTAAGTTAAGTGTAAACCTCCGTAATTTTCTCTAAATCCAGAGGTGCATTCATCAAATATTAATAAAATTCCCTTAGACTGGGTTAATCTTCTAACTTCTTTAAGAAAATTATTTTTCGGTTTTTCGTTACGAGATACCTCCATTTTAACTGCCGCAATATCTTGCTCTTTTAAAATTTTTTTTAATGTATCAAGATCATTATAATCAAATGTAAAAACAGAATTTTTTAATGACTTAGGAACACCATTTATTTCTAAGTCAGGCAATAAATGCTTTTGTAAATTTTTTTTCTTATTTAAATTAGCTGCAAGATACCAATCATGCCAACCATGATACCCACAAACAGCAATTTTTTGTTTTTTGGTGGCAGCTCTAGCTATCCTAATTGCAACAGCATTTGCTTCCCCTCCAGATCTTGTTAATTTAACCATATCGGCCCAAGGATGTAATTTGATTAATCTTTCAGATAAATACACCTCTTCAGTGCAATTTAATGAGGACATATTTCCTTTTTCAATTGTTTTTTTAACTGATAAGTCAACTTCGGGATGGGCATACCCAAGAATATTCGTCCCAACTCCCATCAAAGACATATCTAAATACTTGATGTTATCAAAACCCCATATCTCACAACCTTTTGCTTTTTTGAAATAAGTTGGCCACTTTCCTGGCAAAAAAAGCTGAGGTCGTTTAGATAAAAACATGTTGCCACCTGGAATAATTTTTTTTGCTCTTTTCCAAAATATTTGCCCTTTGTTGATTTTTTTCATTGATCCTTCATCTCTAGCAATATGATTGTTTTCAAAAAATATTTCAGGCTTTTGTTTTTTTAACTTTAAAATACATTTCCAGTCAAAATTAAAATTTCTAAAATTTTTAACAATTTTCTTTATTACCTCAAAATCATTTTTATCGTCTAGAGTCCACCTCTCAAGTGACAAATCTTTTTCATTTATTAAATTAAATTTCTTAAATTTTTTTTCTCTTTGAATGTAAGTGACAACATGCTCTTTGTCGTGTTTAGTCTTTGCTTTTTTCCAAGCGTACTCAAGTGTTTTGTAAGTCATTACAGAGACATCTAATCCATCAGGGAATGTTGGTGGAAACACATTTGAAACGTAATCAAAGTTTTTATTTTTTATGACATTAATTAATTTATCTACTATTTTGGGTTCTATTAAAGGACAATCAGCCGTTATTCTCACAATGAATTTAGGTTTGTATTTTTTTGTTGCTTGGTAAAAACGGTCTAAAACATTGTTTTCACTTCCTTCAAAAATGTTAATCTTAATTTTTTTTAAATGACTTTTTAGTTGCTTCTGTGATGAGGACTTTGGTATCGCAACTATGATTTTATCAATCCCTTTACTCTGCTTAAGTCGTTTTATTAAGATTTCTAAAACTGATAATTTATTAATTTTTTTTAAAACTTTATTTGGAAATCTTTTTGAAGTTGATCGAGCTTGTATAATTGCTAAAGTTTTCATTTATTTAAATCCACGTTCTTGGATCAATTAAGTTATTATACTTTGAAATATTTTTTAGCTTAAAGTCTGGTAGACTTAATTTTTTAATTTTCCTACTTGCCAAAAAAATATTTTTAAATTGGTCAAAATTATCTACACCTATAATAATTTTATCAATTTCCTTAATTTTACTCACGTAGTATAAACATGCCTCTAGCTTGTTTACTTTTTGTTTTTGCAAGTAAGAGTCCCATTTTTTAAAAAGATTTTTATAATTATTAAATTGTTTAGGTATATTTTTGGTATTTTGTAACAAAAGTCCTTGTAAAAAAATTGATCTAGCGTGTAATTCAATATTTTTTTCTTTAACTTTTTTTAATAAACCACTTTTTTCAAATCGCTTATCAAATATGTTGATTGGGCATTGAATTATATCAACTTTAAAATTTGACAATACAAGAGTCAGGTCTTTAATTGTATAAATTGAAAATCCAACTTTTTTAACAATTTTTTCTTTTTTCAATTTGATTAATTCTTTGTAGAAAATTTTATTTCTTTTTTTTAAAATTTCCTCGGTTTTACTCAAGTGAATTAAGATACCGTAAATTTTTTTTATCTTTAATTTTTTTTTAAATTTTTTTAAATAGTCTTTATCCTGATTATCATTATAATTAAGTTTGGTAATAATATTCCATTTTTTTAAATTTAATTTTTCTAGTCTACTTTCATTGTCATAGTTTTGAGCTGTATCCATGAATTTAATCCCTTGTAAATTTGAAAATCTTACAATTTTTTTTAATTCATTGACTTTAATTTTTTTTTTTTTTAATCCATATTCTTTTCCGAAGTTAGCAGTACCAATTAGAATTTTTTTACTTAACACTGAAAATTTAAAACTTTAAAATTATTTTTTACCAATAATTTTTTTTATGAATTGTTTAGTAGATATAATTATAACTTTCATGAAACTTGCAGATTTTAAGTAATTAAATATGGAAAAATTATCAATATTAATATCTCCATATTTTTTTCTTGTGAATATAGTTTTTTGTTCAATTGCCAATTGAGCTATTCTATTAAATTTAAAATAAAGCAAACAATACAAAAAATGAGTGAAGAAATTATTCGAAGATCTTCCGCAAATTTTAAAGATTTTACCTAAAATTTTGTTCTCAATTTTCTTATTATTTTCAGTTTTGAAAACTTGTTTGCTATAATTTACCGTCCTTCCAGTCGCATCTTTACTTGGATGATTTGAGTTACCTAAATGACACATTAAAATAGAGGTTCCATTTTGGCTCGTATTTGCATTTCTTCCATGCCAGCAATCAGGAAACCAAAAAAATGTATCACCTACTTTTCCAGTAATAGAGTCAGCGGATAAATTAAGTTTTTCTTTATTAACAAAATTTGGAGGAGGTAATTTGTGCGATTTTTTATAAAAGAAAGTTTCACCTTGATTCAAATTTATTTCGTCCAATAAAATTGAAAAACTTAACCCGCCTTGATAATCAATATGTGGGTTCAATATCTCATTAATTTTTGGAGTCTTTCTTATGTAGAATGTTGAAACTGTGTAGTTAGATCCTAAAACTCTTAGTGCTACATCCTTTATAAACTTGTTTTCTAAAATTTGATAAAAGATAGGGTTTTTTTCAATAATATCCCAAATCATATAACTTCCTGGTCTAACAAAGTCTGCCTCACTTTTTTTTTGTAAATTATCGTCTTGACCATATGGATATTCTCTAAACAGATTATTTTTTTCTTTAACAATCTTTTCTAGCAGCTCTGGTTCAAAAAAATTTTCAAATTTTACTAAACCGTCATTATATAAAGTTTTGATTTTATTTTGAGAATTCATATAAAAAATTTATTTTGTAATGTTAAAATCATCCTTGTAATACTTTCCAACGCCAACACTATCTTCCTTTTGTTTGCGATCACTACTTCTAATTGCAAGCAAATATTTTTGATATTTGTTTAGTTTTTTTTTTACTCCAGAATTTAAGTATTTTTTATAATTTATCAATTGGGGAAAAGCTCTATTTTTTATGTTTAACATAATCATTTTTCGATCTTTACCAGATATATTGTTTGAGCCTCCGTGCCATAAATTTAAATTAGCCACAATTACTGTGCCAGCTTTAACACTTAACAACACCTCATTTTTATGCCTCTTCATCACATCTATATATTGCTCAGGCCAACCTAATTTTTTATGAGATCCTGGGACCACTCTTAAAGCTCCATTCTTTTTATTAGCATCATCTAAAAATATAAAACAAACAACACCTGCAAATTTCTCGTTCATTTTTTTTCTTGGTTTCCAATCCATGTGCAATCTTTGTTTTCCTGAATTCTTAAGAGGATTTCTAAAATTTAAACCTGCAACTTTAAGATTTGAATTTATCACTGTATAAGCTGAGCTAAGTATTTCAGGTATAAGCATTAATTCTCCAAAAACTTTGCTTTTGTTTATTAGGTTTCCAAGTCTATTGGTTCCTTTTTCAAATAATTTTCCTTTAACATAATATTTTTCTTTTCCTTCCCACCCTCCTTTGTCACCCTCTTTAGAAATCAACTTTTTGGTGATATCTCTCATTTTTTTTACATTTTTTTTCATAAAAGGAATGGATTTAAAAACAATATAGCCTTGTTTGTCTAATTGTTTCTTTTGATTAGCTGTTAAAATATCTTTTGAAATATTCATCTCCTTAAACAAAGATTTAGTGTTAGTTATGCTCATAAATTTTAATAATTATTTAATTTTTTTTAACAAAATATCAGGTTGATAATTTTTCTTTAACTTAAATAATTGAAATTTTTTTTTATTTTTTTTATAAAATTCATTTAATGCTCTTCCCTCTCCAGATTTTATATTATTTTGACCCTCATCAAAGGCTATATAACCATTAACTGATAGTTTTTTTTCTAATAGTTCTAAAATTTTTTTAACTGGTTTGTAAACATTACAATCAATATAAATAAAGCTTAATCTGTTAAATTTATATAAATAATTATCTAAATTTAAAATATCATCGTTTATAATTTCAATTTTTTTAAATTTAAAAAAATTAATTATAAACTTAATTAATTTTGGATCCCCAGCATAAATACCTTTATTTTTTTTATTTTTATTATAACCAACTGGGTTGGGGAATCCCATGAAATTATCAAAGCCAAAGATTTTCTTTTTTTGGTCTAAATATTCTAAAACTTTCTTCATAGCAAAAAGATTATTTCCATTCCAAATTCCAAATTCAATAATATCACCATTTACATTTTTCAAATCTTTTAATAATTCTTGTAATTTTAAAATTCTATAGAAAGATTTGTCCCCCATTAACATAGCTTGATTTTTAAAAATAAAATCTTTGTTATTAATTTTTTTTCTTTTAATTAAACTTAGATATTTTCTTGATGAAAGAGAATTATTATAAAAATTCATTTTGTTTTATTAAGCAATAAACTTCTTGCGTTTTTATCTTTAAGGTTAAAAAATTTTTCAGCACTTTCCTTAATATTATCTTCATAGTGATTACAGCTAGCACATAAACCTTTTTTTTCTGAATAATCGAAAAGACTTCGTCTAGATTTTGTTAGAATATTGCCGGAATAAATTTTAAAAATATCAATATTTTTTTTTGGTTCTATTAATGATAATTTTTTGTCATACTCTTTATTATGAAAAACATGGCAACATAATTGAATTGAGCCGTCATAGGAAATTACAAATTCACGTATAGGTTTTTCACATGGTAGAATTCTAGTTTTAGTATTAAAACTTTCTAAAAGACCTCCTCTTGAATTAGCTATTTCAGGTGATGTCCAATCAGTACAAAAAACCTCACAAAATAACTTGCCCTCTAAAAATGAAAAGTTTAAATCCTTTAGATTTTTTTGATTTAAATCGTAACCAATTTTAGCGGAAAATCTTTTTAATTGTTTTTCCGCATACTCTCTATTCCATTTCCTATTTTTTGGCACGTGCATAGTTATTAGTATTTCTTTAAGACCAGCCTCCTCTAATTTTTTTATATAACTAATGTCTTTTATATAATCACCATTGCTATTCATACTAATTAAAGCTTTGGGTACACGCTGATTTATATACTTAATATTCTTTAATATGTTTTTGCTAGCTAGTGGTTCATTGAAAAGATTGAGGCTAATTCTTCCGTCGTACTCTATCTCGGACAAAGACTTTACGATACTTTCCAAAACTTCCTCTGAAATTTCCAAGTTTTTGTCTGATCTTTCCATCGTATAAATAGGACAATAATTACAGGTTCGATTACAATAATAAGATAATTCTAAACAAACCAATTCCACATATTTTTTAAATAAATTTTTTGATTCCTCGTGAGATAAGTCTTGCTGATTTTCTTTTATAAGTCTTAAATCAAAATCACTTTTTTCATTAAATACTTTTCTTTCCCAATAATTTTTTTCAAATTTTTGATAGTAACTCATAAAATAAATTTAAAATGGTGTGAAGTTTTTATCTATATTGATCTTAATTAACTGTCTTAAATCTGTTTTTGATAAAAATACTTTATTTACTCCAGAATTATAGCTAAATCCTTTTTTGACTTTTTTTAAACGAAATTTTTTTCCGTAGTATTGTAAAAATTTTCTCTTATTAGCTGGTAGAATTATAAAATATTTTCCTATATCAATAGTTGAAAAACTATCACTAGAAGTAATCATTTCTTCATGAATTTTTTCTCCTTGTCTAATCCCAATAAATTCTAACTTGCATTTTGGACCAATGGCTTTTGCTAATTCTAATATTTTATATGATGGTATTTTTGGAACAAATATCTCTCCGCCAAGATTATTCTTTAGAGCGAAAAGCACCATTGAAACACTTTCATTAAGTGTTATGTTAAATCTAGTCATTTCAGGATCTGTTATACTAAGTTTTCCTTTTTGAGATTGCTCCATAAAAAAAGGAATTACGGAACCTCTAGAGCCCATCACATTCCCATACCTAACAACTGAAAAAGATAAGTTTTTGACCCCAGCATAGTTATTAGCTGCAACAAATAATTTATCGCTACAAAGTTTTGTTGCACCGTATAAATTTATCGGTGCTGCGGCTTTATCAGTTGATAATGCAATTACTTTTTTCACCTTTTTTTCAATTGAGGCTTCAATAATATTTTGAGCTCCTATAACATTAGTTTGAATAAATTCCATTGGATTGTATTCTGCGGTTGGTACTTGTTTTAATGCAGCGGCATGTATTACAATATCAATATCCTGAAAAGCTCTTTGTAATCTAAATCTGTCTCTTATGTCTCCAATAAAATATCTAATCATTGGATATTTTTTTTCAGAAAATTCCCTAGACATTTCAAATTGTTTTAATTCATCTCTGCTGAAAACAACGAGTTTTTTTATTTTTGGATATGATTTTAAAACATTTTTTATAAATGCTTTTCCGAATGATCCAGTACCTCCGGTTATTAAAATAGATTTATTATTTAACATTTAGCCAACGCTCCGCACTTCACCTAAAATTAGTTTTGTATTTGGTGTACATAAATTAGTTACTTAATTGCTCAAAAAATGAATATTATTTTTTTTTTTAATAATTACTTTTTTATTGTCATTTGTTTCAGCAAATATCTTTGTTTTATTTGTTTCTAAAACCTTAAAAAAAATACTTTTTAAAGGTCCATTTAAAAATTTAAAATTCTCTGATCTAAAATTTAAAAAGAAGCTTGATTTTAGTAAACCTTTTTTATCCTCAAAAGACTTACATAACTTAATAAATGATTTTATGTCTTTTTGATTAAAAAAGGAGTTTTCTAAAAAATAATTAAGACCTTTAAGATACTTTAGAGATTTCACTTTATTGTAATTAAAATGCCTATTAAAACAAAAGATATAATTTCCTAGTAGGTTTTTTGTTTTATATTGTTTGTTAATTTTAAAAATTATTTTAGGAAAATAAAATTCAGTATTATCTGGGTTGCAGCTTTTAACTGAGTCTTTAAATGTTGAAATTTGATTTGAATTTATATTTGCTACAATCCACATTTTATTTTATTTTATTTCTAATTTCTTTAAGCTCCTCAGCTAATTCATCATATTCTTTCATCTTTAATTTCATAAAATTTACTGTGAGTTTTGTTTTTTCTGAAATTCCCTTTGGCGTTAATAGATAAACATACCCAAGTTTATTTTTATTTTGTTTGAAGTTTTTAACTTTTATTAAACCTTTATTTTTTAAGGCAGCAATGCAATAGTTTAATTTACCTAAACTAAAGCCCAATTTATCCGCAAGTTCTCTTTGAGAATATTTTGGGTTAAGATTTAACTTTCTTAAAACATTTAGTTCATCTTGTTTGAATTTCATGAGCGATTTATATACGTTTGTTCAAATATTGTACAGTAAAATGTTCATAATTTGAACGATTATTAAAATTCTTATTTTAAGGGGTTTATTGCCATTTTTTTGTTATTTTATTTGCTGTCAAAAAAGATTTGATAATTTTATTATCTTTGTCATAAAAAAATAGTTTGGATTTATAATTAGAAATTTCATTGATCCACTCTTTTTCATCAATATTTAATAAGTACTCTAAAATTCTTTTGACTTCTTCTTTTGAGTTAGAGTTAGTATAGAAATTTCCTTTTATTGGTAAATTTAAAGGCCAGCAAAAATTAGAACCTTTTATAAAGTCACCAGAAAAAAAACATACTTTTTTTTCTCTAGCTAGTGCTTCATACCCAAACGTAGACATCGGATTAATGCATACTTCGAATTTATCTATTGTTTTGTAACTATCATATAAGTTTTTTTTTGGAAAAAAATTAAATGAACTTTTTTTAATTATTTGATCAAAAAAATTTTTTTCTAATTCCGGGTTTGGACTAGAACCCACGATATTAAGTTTTAAGTTATTTTGAGCGCAATAAAAATCTATATTTTCAAGAAGAACTTTTACAAATTTTACAAGATCTATTTCCCAGGATTTAAATTTTTTTTCAATATCCTCGCGATTAATGTTTTTTGAATATTCTAAAAAAATATCTGACATCCGTGAGATGTAGCACAAAGTTCCTTTTTCATAATTTTTTGAGATATCAAATAAATTATTTTTGAATGATCCTATTGTTTTATAATCACCTTTTATAAACTTTCCTATTTCCTCTGCATAAGATTTATTAAATGTAAAGTAATAATCTACATTATATTTATTTTCATCTTTCTCTAATACCTCTAATATATCTCCGGTCACAAATCGTGTGCCATTTTGAATTGAAATAAATTTTATATTTTTAAAATTTTTTTTTATTTTATAAAAACCTAAATTATTGTCTATAAATGTAAAAATAAATTTTGGATTTATTAATTCTATTATTTTACTATAGTAGTTTATATAATTTAATTTTTTTAGTGAAAAAATTAGTTTAAGAATTATAAATATATTTATTACTTTAAAAGAAGTATCTAAAATTACGTATTCGTTTTTTTCGAATAGATTAGAAATGTAAAATTCACTTTTTTTGTCAAATATTACTATTTCCTTTTTTTCTGGTTTTTGGAAAGTAAATTGGGATTTTGTAAAAATTTTTATTGCTTTTAATATTTTTCTCATAAAAATATAATCTATATCACTAATCATATAAACTAACTAAATTCAAATTTTACTGTACAAAAATTGAACAATAATATACATAATTCCTATGATTTTAAAATTTGAACAAAAACTTATTGATCAACTTTCTGTGCTAAAAAAAAAATATAATTTGGTAGGCATAAAATCAGAAACAGAGGCAGAGGGCAGTTCTTACTCTGATATTGCAAGAATTAGAAGTATCACGAACAAACTTGGAATAAAGTTATTTGTTAAAATTGGTGGCGTTGAAGCTCTAAACGATATCTACAATTGTATTGAATTGTCAGTCGATGGAATAATTGCTCCAATGGTTGAAACAAAGTTTGGAGCAAAAAAATTTGTCGACATTATTGATAAATTAAAATTAAATAAAAATCCTCATCTAAGTATAAATATTGAAACTCAAAATGGAGTGAATAATTTTAAAGAAATTATTAAAATTATTTCAAAAAAAATAAATAATATTACTATTGGAAGAAGTGATTTATCTTCTAGTTATTTCGATAAAGGTGTTTTTCCTAATAGCAACTTTATATTGAAGAAAATAAAGTATGTTAGCCAGCTTGCTTCTAAACATCACCTAACTACTACGGTTGGTGGAAGTATTAATGCTGAAACTATAAAACTTTATTCTAAAGAAAAAAATCTAGATAAATATTTAACAAAGATTGAGACTAGAAAAGTAATGTTGCCAACTAACTCATTCTTAAAAAAGAAATATGCTCTTGAAAATGCTCTTAAATTTGAGGAAATTTATATCCTTCAGAAAAAAGAATTATATGATTTAAAATTGTCCTCTGAGATATTAAGATTATCAAACTTGAACACTAGAAAATGAAAAAATTAATTTGTGTAATTCCTGCCCTTGAAAAAAATGATTATTCTAATCATGGTGATCTTTTAAAATGGGGAGGTACAACCCTTCTTGAGTGGAAAATTTCTCAAGTGTTAAAAGTTAAAAAATTAGAAAAAATAGTTGTTACAACTCCAAGTAGAAAAATTAAATTAATTCTTAAAAATTATAATGTAGATGTGCTTCTCAGAAAACCTAACTTATCTTTAAGTAAGCTTTATAAATTTATCGGGAGGAAATATAAAAATAAAAAAATTTTATGGCTTAACCCAACTGCTCCATTTTTGTCGGAAAAAATAATTAACAGGATAATAGAAAACTATATAAAAAATTCTAGAAAATTTGATAGTTCTTTTACTTGCACAGAGTTAAAAGAATTCTTGTTCTTAAATGGAAAATCATTAAATTTTAATTCAAATAAAAAAGCTATCTCAAGAAAAAAATTACCAAAAATTTTTCAGTCCAGTAATGGAGCATATATAGTTGACTCCAACCATATGGAAAAACAAGAAACCTTGTATGGGAAAAAACCTATCAAATATGTAGTGCCGTGGTTACAGTCTTTAGAAATAAAATCTTTATCAGAGGTAGAAAACTATAAATTTTTCATTTCAAAATACATAAGAGAAAATATTTAAAATGAAAAGATATTTAATTACTGGAGGCTGTGGCTTTATTGGCCAACACTTAATAAAAAATCTATTAAAGAAAAAATGTATTATAGATATTATAGACTTACCAAAAAAAAAGAATTTTATTCGATCCAAATATATTAATTCTTTTAAAGGTGATATTTCCAATAAAAATATTTTTAAAAAATTAAATAAAAAGTACGATGTAGCATTCCATTTAGCTGCTCAAACTTCAGGTCGCTTGAGCGAAATTGACTCAGAGAAAGATATTTATTCAAATGTAGTTGGGAGTTTAAATTTTTGTGAATGGGCAAAATTAAAAAAACCTAAAAGAGTTGTATTTACGTCATCAATGTCAGTGTACGGTAAAATTGCTAATAATGCTAAAGAAAATGAAAATTGTAAACCTGTTTCAATTTATGGTTTATCAAAACTTTATTCTGAAAAACTATTTGAGAGATTAAAAAAATATAAAATCAAAGTCACAATTTTTAGACTTTTCAATATTTATGGACCTGGTCAAGATCTAAAAAATTTATATCAAGGAATGTTTTCAATTTATTTAGCTCAAGCTTTAAAAAAAAATAGGATAGAAGTGACAGGTAGTTTAAATAGATATAGAGATTTTGTTTATATTTCTGACACAATAGATGCATTATTAATAAATCCAAAAAAAAAAGATAATTGGTTAATGAATTTAGGGCTAGGTAAAAAATATAAAGTTAAAAATGTTATCGATATAATTCTTAGAGAATTAAATAATAAAAAAATTAAAATTATAGAAAGAAATTCATTTATAGAGGACACATTGGGATCATACGCTAATAACTCCAAGTTAAGATCTGAGGGATGGAGGCCAAAATATAACCTTGAGATGGGTGCGAGAAAAACAATATATGAAATTAAAAAAAAAAAATAACTTAATCACTGCAGTATTAACTGGAAAAGGAGGAAGTAAACTAAAAGATAAAAACGTCTTAAATTTTTTTGGTAAACCTCTATTAAGTTACCCTTGCAAAGCAGCAAAAAAAGTAAAGTTGATAGACAATTTTTTTGTCTCAAGTGAAAATAAAAAAATATTACAAACTGCAAATAAATATGGCTATACAAAAATTGTAAGACCTTCAAAATTATCAAAAAAAAATTCTTTACATAAAGATGTATTAATACATGTTTTGCAAGAATTAAAAAAAAAGAAAATTTTTCCTCAAGTTTTAATTGTTTTACTTGCGAATTCTGCAACAATAAAAACAGCTTGGATTACTAAAGCTATTAAACTTATCTTGAAGAATCCAAGTGCTACTGCTTGTGTTCCGGTGGTTGAAAATAATGATCACCATCCATTTAGAGCAAAAAAATTAGAACATAAATATTTAAAATCTTTTTTTAAATTTAAAAAAAAGATATCCTCAAATAGACAAGATTTAGAAAGAAATTTTTTTTTATGTCATAATTTCTGGGTTATTAAAACAAAGGTCATTACAGGAAAAAAAGGTGAGCCGCCTTGGGATTTTTTAGGAAATAAAGTTTTGCCTTTAATTATTGATAACTCAATAGATATACACGATAAAAATGATATTGTGTTAACCAGAGAGTGGATTAAAAAAAACTTAACTATTTAAAAGTATTGAAGCCTGACCATCCTCTGAAAAAGCAATAAACTCATATTCATTTTCATTTAATACTTCGGTCAAAGCTTTGTACTCATTTTTCCAGCCTTGAACATGATGAATTTGATCAAAAAGAATTACCGCGCTTTTTGATAAATAAGGTTTTATTTTTTTCAATGCAAACTTTGTAACGTCGTAAATATCTAAGTCAAAATGTACAAAAGAAATTTGTAAATCTTTATTCTGATTAATAAAATTATCTAATGTTTCAAAAATATCTCCCTCAACAATTTCTACATTTTCAGTAAATTTTGGTCTATCTTTTTTTTCTAATGAAAATTGTCCTTTTGCAAAAGCTGTGCCTTTCCAATCAGAGCTTAAACCCTCAAAACTATCAAAACAAAAAATTTTTTTATCAATCTGTGATAAAATCTTTGAAAATAATTTAGTACTTTGACCTTTAAAAACTCCAAATTCTAAAAAATAAGAATTTTTGTTTTTTGAATTTAACGAAATAGCTTTTTTCAAAGAGTAAGTTCTAATCTTTTCACCATATTCTAGATTTTCTCTTTTGAATAGCATTGCGCTACTAAAGTATTTTTTGAAAGTATTGTAGGACTCCTGACCTTCTTCATGAATATATTGATCAATTGGATTAAATCTTTTTTTCCTAAAATAGCTCTCAAAAAAATAGGATCCGAATGCCCTAAAAAAGTTTTTAATTATATTTTTCACAATAAAATATTTCTATACTTTTTTTTTAGTGTTGGTAAGAACTAATTTAGCGTATAAATTATCACTTTAATGACAAAATCAAAAAAAATTGTATTTTCGTTAACATTAACAATTATAGCTTTATTAATTTTTGAATTATTCGCATTTTCATTATTTAAATTATTTGGTTACGATAATAAATTTCATCTTTATTCAGAGAAAAGAAAATCAAACCTAGGTTATAAATATTACAGCAATGTGGGACTTGCTTTGCCAAAACCGGAACTTGAAGTAATTCATTATACTAAAGAATTTGTAGATAAATTCAAAACTAGAGATGTATTAAATTTAGGTTTTGGTTTGTTTGATGATGGAATTGATTTAGATAAAAAAAAATTTGCAGTAGCTATTGGTGACTCTTTTACGAGAGGGGTTGGTTCAGGCAATAATCTTCAAAACGGTTGGGTCGAATTAGTAGAGAACGAACTTGCCGATTACGATATACTAAATTTAGGAAACCTAGGAAGATCTGTGATTGATCAAAAATATGGCTATGACCTTCTTAAAGAAAATATTAAACATGAATTAATTATTTACAATTTTTTCACTGGCGGGGATTATTACGAAAATACAGCCGATAACTCAGCGTCATTTTTTCTTAATAAAAAAATTAAAGAAGATAATCTTAATAATGATCAAATTTCTGAATTAATAAAAAACTTACAGATCTACCATGGGTACGATCCATCAATGGAATATCTTTTAGATGCAAAATATCGTTTATTTAGTTTATGGCTTTTAGTCAAAATTAGTTTAGTTACAAATATAGAAAGTTTAATACCTCAAAGTTTACTACCTGAAATTTATTACAAGCCTTATGAAGATTTTAATGCATATCAAGAAACTAGAATGGGCAGTGTGTCTGATGAAATATATAAACTTGGTAAAGAGATATATAAAAACTCTCAAAGCTTAAAAATAGAAAATAGAGTTTTTCATATTAGTAAAACTTATCAAAATAAGTATGTAATGGATAAAATAGTCGATAATTCTGTGCAGCAAATTAAAAGATTTATAAAACAATCATTAAAAGAAGATAAAAAATTTTTACTTATTATCCATCCATCACAAAATGATATTTATAATGAAGTATTAAGTAAAAAAATTTCAATTAATTATGACTATATGAGGGATAGAATGATACAAAGTCTTAAGTCTGAGGTTCCGATTCTAGATTTAACTTTAAAAATTAAAGCGAAGGTTTCAAAAAATAAAAATCTAAAGTTTTTTTGGGAAGAGGATGGTCATTACACACCTGATGGATACAAATTTGTGTCTAAACAAATTGCTAAGTTTTTAAAGGAGTATTAAAAAAGTAGCTGATCAATAAGATAATAAAATTACATTTAAACAATATTAGTAATTTAGAAAAAATTTTTTTCAGTGCATAAATCAAGCCAATTGAGCTATTAG